>Ga0334887_1000517_pt1 | contig 61449 bp, 45 predicted proteins | sample GraSluR1_MG_10_FD_207217 | JGI IMG/M metagenome (GOLD analysis project Ga0334887, IMG submission 207217) | Sludge microbial communities from methane-producing bioreactor in Wageningen University, Netherlands - Granular Sludge_18_07-R1 | ecosystem: Engineered > Bioreactor > Anaerobic >...
TGAGTCGACCTCATTGTGACAATGACACTCGAACTTGTGCCATAAATAGATTATTTGCCCAAAAAGCAACAAGTATTCGTTTATTGTTGGTGCGGGCAACGCATGATAATTCTGAGCGTTAGCGAAGAATCTTAAGATCCTTCGGCGTTGCCTCAGGATGACAATACTAAAATACCCAACGGATCATATGAAAAAGTTAATTATGCAAAACTCTCAAATCTCTATGAGACTCATAGGGAGTAAATGGTATATTATAATTACAATATTAAGAGACGAAGACACCCCTTATCTTATGCAGGGCTGCAGGGATAAGGGGTGGTATTGTTGAATAGGAAAAGCATATAGTTGATTTCTAATCATGAGTTAGTTTGAAATTTTGTAAAAATATATCCCAAATAGAGAAAATTATGGTACAATTACAATATACCATACCTTGAACCATCAGGGAGCTACAACCCAAATACTTCTACTATAGGACCATTCAAAATTGAACCATTAGGGACGGTGATTCGATTTATCCTGGCAGCAAGAGAATCTTTGGATGTCTTCAATCGTCTCCATCTCAAATATTTCTTCTGCTAATTCTTGCAGCTTATCTGCAGGCAGAGATCTTATCTGATCTTCTGTTTCAACTGGTATGTTTTCAAACTTCTTTTTCAACAGTCGAACCAATATAGTGACCTGCCCCTCAAGAATTCCTTCTTTTTTTCCTTCTATTCTACCCTTCTCCTGCCAGGATGTGGTTATTTCCATCATTTTTTCAGCCTCCTTTTCGTCTATCTTCCCCACTTCGTTTTCCAACTGCCTTTCTTCCGCCTCGTTTAAACTGAGGTAGGTCTCAAAAAATCCGGCTAATAATGTCATCCGGGCCGGGTCCAGTTCCATGCGAACCAGCATGCGTAAAAACTCCAACTTTACCTGCACCCGTTCTTTTTTCTGGTAATCCATTTTGCTCAGCAGTGCTGCTGCTATTGGATTATTGCTTGTTATATAATTATGCCATTTTTGTTTTTTAAGCTCGATGGTCAAAAATTTGAAATCCAGCACCGGCATGAATGGAAATTCCAGTTTAAAGCTATCCGGCTCATCTCTTTTTTGCGAATAAGTGAATACTGCAATAGGTAATATCCTGCATCGATGTTTCTGGTAGATCCGGCTGAAATAAACAAACATCCGTTCAGCAAATTCTTTTTCTATGCTGGCCTGGTTTTCTACATGTAATAGAATGATGCCGGGTTCTCCTTTGAGCCTGGTTTCCACCAGTATGTCCACCCGGTGTTTTTCTCCACGGGTTACATCAGTAAAGATTTCCTGTTGTAAAAACTTGATATGCTCCAGGTCTATGGCTTCATATACCTGGGGAAAAAACAATTCTACAAATTCGCTGAAAAAGGTCTCCAATAGCTCCTTAAAAAGCCGGTCATGGTCAATCTGCCTTTTCATTACCCCCACCCCATTTCCTTGTCAGGAATATTTGGGAACAAATGTTCCTCTGATGGAAATATTATCATATTGTTTGTTAAGCATCAACAGAAAAGGAAACAAATACTTGCTTTTCCAAGCAGGGGTAATTCAGTTTTATTTAGGCAGTATCCTGATACTTTGTTTAATTGTATTATAGCAATATCTTTATTAAATCTCTATGAAGACTCATAGGGAGTAAATGGTATTTTATTTATAATTACAATATTAAGAGACGAAGACACCCCTTATCTTATGCAGGGCTGCAGGGATAAGGGGGGGTATTGTTGAATAGGAAAAGCATATATGGTTTAATTCAGCCTGCTTATGGGCAGCCATGGGGGAGTGGTGTTGATGGCTGTAAGATATGTTTTGGGGAGAGCTGGAAAAGGTAAAAGTCACTACATATTGCAAGAGATTGAAAAGGAATTAAAGGCCGGTGGGGAGCATAAATTATTTCTCGTGGTTCCTGAGCAGTTTACCCTGCAGGCAGAGCGGGACCTGATTCAAAAGCTGGGCCTTCCGGGTATTATGCGTTTGGAAGTCTTGAGTTTTACACGGCTGGCCGGACGTGTTTTTAATGAAATCGGCGGTCTTAAGAAAACCCTGATAAATGAACAGGGAAAGACTATGGTTCTAAAGAAAATAATTGATGAAAACTGCAGGAAAATGGGTATTTTTCAGAAGGCCAGCAAACAGGAAGGATTTGTCAGCAAGATAAGTGAAGTCCTGGCAGATTTTAAACAACAGGAGATAGCCCCTGCGGATCTTGGAGATATTGCGGCGCAATTCAAGGAAACAGCCATAGTACGGCAAAAGTTGCAGGATATGGTTCTCATTTATCAGGGCTTTAATGAATACATGCAGGAACATTATATTGATACTGAAGATTATTTTAAGCTCTTTATTGACAGCATTGAGAAGGCTGAGATCCTGAAAGGGGCAAAGGCCTGGATAGATGCTTTTTCAACCTTTTCTCCGCAGAGCCTGAAAATAGTGGAAAAAATAATGGGGTTGGCTGCAGATACGGTAATATCTTTTACTATCGATCAAAGCCGCTGCGGGCGGGATAGTGATTTATTCAATCTCTCATATTACAGCTACCAAAAAATTCATGAAATGGCTATAAAAAAGGGTCTGCAAGAAGAGACCATTTATATAAAAGCCAGTGAAGCCTCCAATTACCGAAAGCCTGAAATCCTGCACCTGGAATCGGAACTCTATGCTTATCCGGGGCGGGAATACCCGGGGGAAGTGGACAATGTTGAGCTTTTTGCGGCCAACAATATCTATACCGAAATAGAAAACATGGCTATTCGGCTTGTTTCACTGGTAAGGGAAAAGAATTACCGCTGGAAGGATATGGCTGTTGTCTGTAATGATATGGACAGCTATGCTGCCTTGATTAAAAGGACTTTTGATGAATACCGGATTCCATATTTTATTGACTGTAAAAGAGATATTATGAACAACCCAATTATACAGGCACTTCTTTTTTCCCTGGAAATACTCGACAGGGGATATACGCAAAAGAGTATTCTGGCTTTTCTCAAGACAGGTTTTACTGACCTGAGTGCAGAACAGTGCGAGAAAGTGGAGAACTTCGTACTCAGCCACGGTATAAAGGGTAAGCGCTGGTTGGAAGTCTTCAGTCAGGGAGAAGAAGTTCTGGAAGAACTTGAAGCCTGTCGTCAGAAAATCATTTTTCCCCTGGAAGAACTGCTGGGCAAAACAAGGGGTCAGAAATCCTGCCGGGAAATCACCACTGCTTTATATGAATACCTGGAGACAATAAATATCCCGGAAAAGCTTTGGCACTGGACAGAAGTGTTAAAGAACAAAGGGGAGTATGAACTCTTGAGTGAGAACACCCAGATCTGGAATATAGTAATGGATATTTTTGACCAGATAGCAGAAATCCTGGGTGATCAGATGATGAGTATCAGAGAGTATAAAAAGGTGCTGGAAGCTGGACTGCTTTCCTTTGAACTGGGAATAATACCCACTACCATTGACCAGGTATTGGTGGGGAATATTCAGAGGTCAAAAAGCCATGATATCAAAGGACTGTTTATACTGGGAGTAAATGATGGGCTCTTGCCTTCGGGAAAAGATGAGGAAGGAATATTGGCTCCGGAAGAAAAGGAATTTTTGCAGGATAATGGCCTGAAACTTGATTTCAGGCGTGAAATGAGGTCAGAGGAAGAGCGTTTTCTGATTTATAGCGCTTTTTCCAAAGCAGAGAATTACCTGTGGATCAGTTATGCTCTGGCAGATGTTGAAGGGAAGGCATTACGACCATCTCTCCTGATCGATCGCTTAAGGAAATTGTTCCCGGACCTGAAAGCAAAAAGCGATGTATTTAAGGATCGGAGCCAGGAACTGCAAGAGATTGTTAGTCCGCAGAGCAGTTTTAAATTCCTGGTGGAAAACCTTCGTTTGCATGCAGATGGCAAGCCGGTGGAGGATTTCTGGTGGGATGTTTATTCATGGTACTATGAACATGAGGAATGGCAGGAACTAAGGGAGTCAATTACCGAAGCACTGTTTTACAGCAACCAGCCGGAGTATATTGGACGCAGGCAGGCTAAACGGCTTTTTGGTTTTCCCCTGCGTTCCGGGGTATCCCGAATGGAACAATTTGTAAGCTGCCCTTTTGCTCATTTTATTCGCTATGGATTGAAAGCTAAGGAAAGAAAGGTGTTCGAAGTGAGAGCGCCTGATATTGGGGAACTGTTACACAATACCATCCTCTCATTCACCGAAAGCCTGGCCGCTGATAATATTGACTGGCGGCAGCTGCCAAAGGAAGACTGTATTTTTCGGGTAGATAAAGTTATGGAAGAGCTCCTGCCGGTGCAGGGGAATGGAGTATTGCAAAGCACCTTCAGATACCGGTATCTGGCTACCCGTCTGCAAAGAATTGCCCGGCGGGCAATATGGACCCTTACTGAACACCTGAAACAAGGGGAATTTGAATTTTTGGGACATGAAATAACATTTGGCCGCAATGGCTGTCTTCCTGCCATCGAAATTGAACTTTTATCCGGGGAGAGAATATATCTGGAGGGCAGAATAGACCGTGTTGATCTTCTGAGAGAGGATAACACTGCCTATGTAAAGATTATTGATTACAAAACAGGAGAAAAACAGCTCAGTCTTTCTGATATTTATTCAGGACTGGCTCTGCAGTTGATCATCTATCTGGCTGCTGTACTGGATAGTGAAGAAATATTAAATGAGGGAGCGCTGAAAGCGGCTGGAATCTTCTATTTCAAAATAGATGATCCTCTGGTGGATACTAAAGATAAAATAATTGAAAAAATTGAACTGGAGATTGCCAGACGATTGAAAATGAAGGGAGTAGTGCTGCAGAATGTGAAGCTGGTACAGCAAATGGACCGGGATATTCAGGGATATTCCAATATTCTTCCGGTAGCTGTAAACAAAAACGGCGAATTTTACAGCAATTCTTCAGTCCTTATGGAGGAGGATTTCCGGGCCTTGATTGTTTATGCAAAAAACCTGGTCAAGCAAATCGGACAGGAGATAATGGCCGGCAAGATAAGTATTGAGCCGGTGAAGAAAGGTCGGCAGACAGCCTGTGCCTACTGCCATTATCGTTCAATTTGCCATTTTGATAAACTTTTTGCTGGCAACAAGTTCAAAAATATTTATGATATGAGTAATGAGGAAGTAATGGAAAATATCAAAAGAAGCCCATCGGGGTACTTCATAATATAGCAGCTACTACCAGTTTATGATAATATATTCATAAAAGGGCCGTGAAAAATCTTGCTTGTTTTATTGTATAAGTGGTGTTAATAGCCTTCCATACTGGCTGACAAATGAAATACAGGTCTATTAAAGAAAATTTGATGGGGGAGTTAGGATGGATTTGTTAAAAAGAAGTGAAAGCCTTATACAGTTTAACGGGATATCCAATAGCCGGTTTAAAGGGCATAAAACCTGTGTAGCCATTTTTCCGGGTGAGTTGTCGCTCATATTTCCAAAACATGAAGAAAAAAATATGTTTTACAGCTTTGATTCCTGGGAACAACTGCAGATGGAAAGAAAACAAAGGGAAAAACAGGAGGATATTCTCAGCATTCTTATTCATTATCCAGAGGAGCGGACCAAAACGGAATCTATTATAGTAAGCAGTGAAGATGCGGCAAACATATTCGAAAGGTTTGGTTTTCTCAAGAAGAAAATGTTGGAAGGTAACCGGACCATAACAGATTTTAGCCAGGTGAAAGACATCGGCAGTTTAGCCAGGATCGAGTTTACCCGGGAGCGTGAAATCAAAAATTATAATTATGGGACACTATACCTGTCCAATCGGGAACTGAAGTTTAATTCATATAGTGGAAAAGACTATATTATTCATCTTGACTACTTTAAAGATCCTTATTATTACCAGACGGTCATACTTGATACTGATATTTTGGGATATAAGAAGTGGGTGTCGGTGTACAAAATCTCGGTTTCCGGGAAAGAACGCGAGGAAGCTGTTACCTTTTTGACTGATGAGAAACAGGCCGAGTTATTAAAACAGCTTTTTGAACAGCATTATGATACTTTTCTGGAACGCTGGATGATTTTTTTACAGGAGGACTGGGAAAATTTCTCTGCCAGGGTGGAAGAAGAATATAATAATTTACTCGCCAACGATGAAATCGTCAAATTAAGCTATGATTTTATAGACAAGACGCATGAGAACATATTCCTGGGCCAGGAAGCAATTTTTGAATTCGAATTCCTTTTGAGAAAGATTCATGATAAAGATGGAAACAAGATGTCCAGCGATGCTGATAAGGAAATAGAGATATCTCCTACTGTCCTGAATTTCCTGGAGAATAGTTTTCTGGATTTTGTTAAATTGATATCGGAAAAGAGCAGCTTTGAAGATGGAGATATTGCCGTGTTTTCCGTCTGGAAACTTTTAAAGGCTCTGGTAATTCAATATTATCACGACTTTTTTATGAAGAACTATGATGCCTGTTCTTTTGAAAACTTCAAAAGCCTGAGTGAATACATTAATGCTTATGCAAAAATTGAAGATATTGATGTGGCTTCAGAGGAAAACATAGCCATATTTACCTATTTTCTCATGAAGTCATACTGGCAGAATGAAGATAATTTTGTCTACTACTTCAACACCGTTCGGGATGAACTAAAAAAATAGCTTAGTAATAAAAGCGAGAGAGATAAAACTGTTAAACTCAGGAAATTGGCAAAAACCGCGAATGAAGCGTGCATTGGGTGCGTTGACAGAGCGGTTTTTGACTATGACTGGGAGAATCACTTTTTGATGATGTGGGTGAATGCCGTATAAAATTATTAAACATACCAAATAATGAATAAATTGAGGATGTGAAATCTGGGTGGCTGTACTTGTTGAAAAATTTAAAGAGGTTTTGTTTGCAGTACTTCCAATTACAGTAATTGTGCTGATATTGAACTATAGCATCATTCCCATTGAAACCAGCTTAATATTCAGGTTTATTATAGGAGCATTGTTAATTATCCTAGGCTTGTCTATTTTTTTATTTGGAGTGGATCTTGGGATTGCACCTATTGGCCATTTAATGGGAACGGCTCTCAGCAAAACTAAAAATATATGGATACTGGCTCTGCTTGGATTAATACTGGGTTTTTTTATATCCATAGCTGAACCCGATTTGCATATTATTGCTGGACAGATAGAACTCGTTACCTCAGGTCTGGTATCAAAGCTGAGTATTATTATTATTGTGTCCCTTGGCATTGCGATAATGTTGGCCCTGGGCTTAATCAGAATAATAAAGGACATTCCTCTATATAAGATCTTAATCATTTTATATACAGTTATTTTTATACTGGCGTTATTTACTTCTCCGGAGTTTTTAGCCATATCATTTGATGCTTCAGGTGCAACTACTGGGGCTTTGACAGTGCCATTTATTCTGGCTCTGGCAATAGGGGTTTCTTCCTTAAAGAAGGACAGCCAGGCGTCTGAAAAAGACAGTTTTGGTTTAGTTGCGCTGGTCTCTACTGGTCCCATAATATCAGTAATGATTATGAGTATTCTTTTTAAAACTGATAAAATCTCTGGAGTAATTGAGTATAACAATGATTACTCAACTTCAATTATAGGACCGTTCATTCATAAACTGCCAACTATAGCTATGGAAGTATTCTTTGCCCTACTTCCATTACTTGTAATATTTTTATTATTCAACATATTTTGCAAAGTAGACAAAAAATCTCTGCGAAAGATACTCAAAGGGCTTTTCTATACATTTATGGGCCTGGTATTATTCTTGATTGGGGTAAATGCCGGTTTTATGGATCTAGGGCGTATCATCGGAAATAATGTCGCATCTTTGGACAACAAGTCCTTGATTATTATTATTGGATTCGTTCTGGGCCTGGTAACAATCCTGGCAGAGCCTGCTGTTCACGTATTGACTCATCAGATAGAGGATATTACCAGTGGTTATGTGAAAAGACCGATCGTAATATCTGCACTTTCTATTGGGGTGGGTTTCGCAATAGCATTGTCAATGCTTAGAATTATAATTCCCGAGATACAATTGTGGCATTTTCTGTTACCAGGATATATAATCGCAATATGTATGACTTTTTTTGTACCGCCATTGTTTGTTGGGATTGCATTTGATTCTGGAGGAGTAGCTTCAGGCCCTATGACAGTAACTTTTATTTTGACCTTTGCACAAGGAGTCGCTGAATCTATTAAAGCAGCAGATGTTTTAATTGATGGATTTGGTATGATTGCTTTGGTAGCTTTAACACCGTTGATTACTTTACAGATTGTGGGGTATATTTTTAAAATTAAATCGGTAAAGGGAGGAATAGAATCAGATGGATAAAAGTCCTCAGCTACCTGAGTTTGAGTTGCTTTTTGTAATACTCAATTATGGATTGGGCAGTAAGGTTGTCAAATTGGCCAAACAACACGGAGTTACGGGAGGAACCATTTTTTTAGGAAGAGGAACTATCAAAAATCGTTTCCTCGAGTTACTGGATTTAACCGAAATCAGAAAAGAAATTGTAATTACGGTAGCAGTTAAAGATACTATCTACAAAGCTCTGGAAGTAATTAATAAAGAATTAAAATTAAACAAAAAAGACCATGGAATAGCATTTACTACTTCTGTTAGTAATCTATTGGGGGCTAGATGTTACAAAGACAGCTATTCCAAAGAAAGCAGAGGTGTGGAAAATACCATGTATAAGCTTATTTGTGTAATTGTCGACAGAGGCAAGGCAACATCTGTGATAGAGACTGCAAGTAAAGCTGGTTCCAGTGGGGGAACGATTATAAATGCAAGAGGTTCAGGCATCCATGAAACCAGCAAGCTTTTTACAATGGATATCGAACCGGAAAAAGAGTTGGTTTTGCTATTAAGTGAGGAGCATCTGAGTGATTTAATTGTATCTGCTGTTAGAGAACAGGTTGAAATCGATAAGCCGGGTAACGGCATCATTTTTGTTCTAAATGTAAATAGTGCATATGGTTTATATCCGCAAAATAAATAAGGAATACAATAGCTGGGCTTTGCCCCCAAATATCTTCAGGTGTTTGGGGCCCTTTTAAAGGTGGAATATTTCTATGATTCAATGGACTGATAACCAATTAAAGGCAATCAATGACCGGGGGCATAACCTGCTGGTCTCAGCTGCGGCAGGTTCGGGAAAGACTGCGGTACTGGTTGAACGCATTATTCAGTTGATAATGAGAGATAAAATTGATATAGATCGCCTTTTGATAGTAACTTTTACCCATGCAGCGGCAGGTGAGATGCGGGAAAGAATCAGTGCGGCCATTATGGCCGAATTGCAAAAGGAAAATCTTAATCAGGAGCAGCTGCTAAAGCAGTTGAATCTTCTCAGTCATGCTTCTATCAGTACCCTGCATGCATTCTGTATGGAAGTAGTGAGAAAATATTTTTTTTTACTCGATGTTGATCCTGATTTCCGTATCGGAGATACGGTAGAGACCGAAATAATGAAACAGGAAGTGCTGGAAGAGCTTTTTGAAGCTGAATACGAGAAGGCATGTGAATATTTTTTGAATCTGGTGGAAATGTTTGGTTCCAGTAAAGATGATGGGCCCCTGCAGACCTTAGTGCTGCATTGCTATAGTTTTATCCAGAGCCAGCCCTATCCCTTGAAATGGCTGGAGGAGAAAGTGAGAGATTTCAAGCTGGATAAGGAGGAGTTTGAGAAAAGTCCGTGGATTAGGGTGCTTGGTCAGCAATTGAGCATGCAAGTAGCCGGAGCCAGGGATTTATTTCTTGAAGCTGGAAAATTGACGGAATTACCAGGAGGCCCATTGCAGTATCGGGATGCCATAATTGATGATCTGGAGATGACAGAAGGCTTACTTGCTTCTCTGGAAGAAGGTCTGTATGCTTTTTACTCCCGTTTCCAGGGGATACGTCATAAAAGATTGCCACGGGTTTCGCCGGAATGTGATGAGGAATTAAAAGAAAAAGCAAAGGCAATAAGAGATGAAGGCAAAAGAATTATCAAGGATATACAAAAAAGCCTGGATAAAAGCCCGGAGGAATGCAGACAGGATTTACATAAACTTTATCCCTGCATGAAATACTTCTGTGAATTGCTGGCTGCCTTTGATTCAGCTTACCGGGAAAAAAAGATGGAAAAAGGCATGCTGGATTTTAATGATCTGGAACATTATGCTCTGGAAATCCTGGCTGAAGATGAAGCCGCCCAGGATTACCGGCAGCGTTTTGAGTACATCTTTTTTGATGAATACCAGGACAGCAACCTGGTACAGGAAAAAATCCTGAATTCTATCAGGAGAGACAACAATCTCTTTCTGGTAGGTGATGTAAAGCAGAGTATTTATCGCTTTCGTTTGGCGGACCCGTCTATATTCATGGAAAAATATCACAGCTATCAGAAAGAAAACGGGGCAACACGGAGAAGGATTGATCTCAGCAGCAATTTTCGCAGTCGTCCAAACATTATTCACGCAGTGAACTATATATTCGCCAATATTATGAGCAAAGAGCTGGGAGAGATCGACTATGATGAAAATGCTTCTTTGTATCCGGGAGTACCTGAACCGCCTGCAGTTCATGGGAATACAAGCGGGAGCACAAGTAAAGCGGGACAATCTGCCGGGCCTGCGGGAACCGAGGTAGAGCTCTTGCTGCTGGAAAAAGATGCGGATAGTTCTTTTTCCGATGAAGAGGGTGAGGAGACAGATCAGGAAATAGATAATGAAGTGGAGGAAATGGATGATATAGAACTGGAGGCCCGCTTGCTCAGCAGGCGCATTAAAGGACTTCTGGGGCAGCAGATTTTTGATGCTGAGCTTGAATCCTTCAGGGGTATTGATTACCGGGATATAGTGGTATTGTTGAGAGCAACCCGCAATACTGCCAGTGTTTTCCTGGATACTTTTCTGAAAGAAGGAATACCGGCTTATGCCGATATTAACAGCGGTTATTTTGAAGCCATAGAAGTCAATATTTTTTTAAATCTCTTGAGATTGATTGACAACAAAAGACAGGATATTCCCCTCTTGAGTGTCATGCGTTCACCGATCTGCGGTTTCAGCGTTGAAGAGCTGATAGAAATTAGACTTAAGAGCCAGGCGGAAAGCTATTTTGAGGCTGTAGAGGAGTATATGGACAAGAATCAGAATGATCTCCAGCAACGTCTGCAGGCTTTTGTGGAGAAGATTAACTCCTGGAAGCTTGAAGCTGGCTTTTTCTCCATTGATGATTTTATTTGGAAACTGCTGATGGAAACCGGATATTATTATTATGTGGGGGCTATGCCTGGCGGGATTCAAAGACAGGCCAATCTCAGAGTATTGTTTGACCGGGCCAGGCAGTTTCAGGGCAGTTCGCTGAAGGGATTATTTAACTTTTTAAACTTCGTGGAGCGCTTGAATTCCAGCACTGGGGATATGGGGACAGCCAGAATTCTGGGGGAAAATGATAATGTGGTCAGAATTATGAGCGTGCATAAAAGCAAAGGCCTGGAGTTTCCCGTAGTAATACTGGCAGGAATGGGAAAAAGGTTTAATAAAGCTGACACCAGTGCCAGGGTGCTGTTGCACAAGGAACTGGGAATTGGACCGCGATTTGTTGATCCCCAGCTAAGGATTCATACCGATACTCTTGCCCGGATGGCCATAAAGAATACAATAAAACTGGAAAACCTGGCGGAGGAGATGAGGATACTCTATGTAGCCTGTACCAGGGCCAAAGAAAAGTTGATTATGGTAGCTTCTTTAAAAAATATAGAAGGGCATGCCAGAAAATGGAACAGGGGCATTAATCCGCTCAACCTGGGTAAAGCTATGAATTACCTGGATTGGATCGGGCCTGTGCTTATGATTCATCAGGATGGAGAAAGACTTCGTAAACTGGCGGGTGTTTCTGAGTTTGAGGAGAAAATTCAGAATGATAGTTCAAAATGGAAGATAGATATACTGAAGCGGGCAGATATCAGCATGGAAAATATACTGAAACAGGAAGCTGAAGAGGAATTGAGAAGGATGTTGGAGTCCCCGCAAAAAATAGCAGTTTCAAGTGAACATGAGCTTATTGAGGGGCGGCTGAACTGGCAATATCCCTACCAGGATGCAGTAATAATCCCGTCCAAGTTGTCGGTAAGCCAGATAAAGGATTATGAGCACAGGGGTATTGCCGGTATTGGGGTAAACATACCAGCTCTGACAGCAGTCCCGGCTTTTTTGCAGGGAAAAAAGGAACTGAGTGCAGCGGCCAGGGGGACTATCCTGCATTTGTTCATGCAACAGCTGGATATGCAGCGGGTCTACAGCCTGGATGAGCTTCAGGGGCAGGTTCAGGAGATGCTGGAAAAGGAAGTTTTTACTGAAGAAGAAGTGAAAACACTGCCTCTGCTTAAAATCCTTGTATTTTTCAATTCCGCAATAGGACAAAGGCTTTTACAGGCAGAAAAGGTTTTCAGGGAACTGCCTTTCAATGTAGTTCAGAGGGCAGGGGAATTGCTCCCGGGCCTGGGTCAGAGCAGTGAAGAACTACTGGTTCAGGGAGTTATCGATCTTTGTTTCCAGGAAGGAAATGAACTGGTTCTCCTGGATTACAAAACAGATCGTATTGGCCCTGAAAACCGGGAAGAGCTGATTGCCCAATACCGTATACAATTGAATTTGTATAAAAATGCCCTGGAGAAGATACAGGGCTTAAAGGTAAAAGAAAGTTATATTTATTTTTTCCATACAGATGAGGCGGTTTCGGTATGAAAACCGGGATAGAAGAAAACACTTGAGCATGAATACGGACTCTTGGTGGAAATGGAAAGCCTTTTTCAGGGTGGGCAAGAGGTTCGTGGAATTCGTTGCCAGAACTTAATTGGAAATATATAGCCATGGGGAAGCTTCTCATTAAATACATTTTCCTGCGGGAGATAAGGGTTTGATTGACAAGCATCAGTGCTGCTGGTAAAATATTTATGGATTTTTGAAAATATAAATAAGTTTTCCAATGATGAAAAAGAGTAGTAGAAAAGAGTTAACTCTTCAGAGAGCCAGGGGGGGTGGAAACCTGGCAGAGATACCTTTTTGAAGGCGCTTTGGAGTTGTCAGGAAGAACGCCATTCTGGTCAGTAAAACCTGAATTCTGTGAGGTGGGCCATCAGGCCAATCAGGGTGGAACCGCGGGTAGACCCGTCCCTGTCATGGGAGACGGGTTTTTTTATTTATTGAAACTATGCTGAAAATAAGCAAAAATGCTTACAGGTGAGCAAGATTGAGCTTGATTAAGAGCAAGGAGGTTAAGAGAGAAGATGAATTTTCAGGAAATAATCCTGCGTCTGCAAAATTTCTGGGCTGAACGAGGATGTATTTTACAACAGCCTTATGATGTGGAAAAGGGTGCCGGAACCATGAACCCGGCTACTTTTTTGCGAGTACTGGGGCCTGAACCCTGGAATGTAGCTTATGTTGAACCTTCCCGCCGTCCCACGGATGGGAGGTATGGAGAAAACCCCAACCGCTTACAGCATTATTATCAGTACCAGGTTATCCTGAAACCATCGCCTGACGATGTCATAGAACTCTATTTGGAAAGCTTGAAATATCTGGGTATTGATCCGGGACAACATGATATCAGGCTGGTTGAGGACAACTGGGAATCGCCGACACTGGGTGCCTGGGGTCTGGGTTGGGAAATATGGCTGGATGGCATGGAGATAACCCAGTTCACCTATTTCCAGCAGTGCGGGGGGATTGATTGTGTACCCGTCTGTGCGGAGATTACTTATGGAATAGAGCGAATAGCCATGTATATACAAAATAAAGAAAGCGTATTTGATATTGAATGGGTAGATGGTATTAGTTATGGTGATGTCCATCATCAAAGCGAAGTGGACTATTCTCATTATAATTTTGAACTGGCTGATACAGCTGCTTTAACCACGATGTTCAATATTTGTGAAAAAGAAGCTATAAATATTGCCGAAAAGCACCGGCCTCAACCGGCCTATGATTATGTACTCAAGTGTTCTCATCTTTTCAATCTTCTGGATGCCCGGGGAGCCATCAGTGTTACTGAGCGTACGGGTTATATAGCCAGAGTACGTAATCTGGCCCGTCTGGTGGCCGGGGAATACCTGGAACAGAGAAAGAGACTGCGCTATCCACTGTTGAAAGATGAAGAACTAAGAAAACGCTTTATAGATGAGGAGGTGCTTTAGGAGATGGCAAGAGAACTTCTGCTGGAAATCGGAGTCGAAGAGATCCCTTCCGCATATATGAGCAGAGTGCTGAATAATCTTCAGGATCTGGCGGCCAAAAAATTTACCGATGAAAGAATACCGTTCACAGATATTCAAGTAATGGGTACCCCAAGGCGTTTGACTTTGATAATTAAAAATCTGGAAGAAAAACAGGAAGATGCCCTGATAGAAAAGCGGGGACCCAAAAAAAGCGCTGCTTATGATGCCGAAGGCAAACCCACTAAAGCCCTTCAGGGATTTGCCCGCAGTCAGGGCCTGGATATCAGGAAGCTTCATGGTCAGGAACACTTGGAAGAAGAGGGACTGCAGCTCCGTGAGGTATCAGGTGTCGAATATTATTATGCGTTTAAAAAGGAAAAAGGCCAGAGAACCAAAAAACTGCTGGCCGGGATATTGGTGGATATAATCAATACTTTGACTTTTCCCAAATCTATGCGCTGGGCTTATTATAACACCCGGTTTGCCAGGCCTCTCAGGTGGCTGCTGGCTTTTTACGGGAAAGAGAGTATTGAAATGGAGCTGGAGAACGTAAAAAGTGCAAAATATACTTATGGACATCGATTTTTATCTTCAGGTCCCATAGAAGTGAATGATCTAACAAGCTATCTAAAAGCTTTAGAAGAAAACCATGTAATTCTGAACCAGAAAGAGAGAAAAAAAATGATATGGGAGCAGGTGAAATTTGCGGCAGCCCAGGCTGGAGGGGTTCCCATGGAAAACGAAGAACTCCTGGAAGAGGTAACTTATCTTTTGGAATACCCAACTGCGTTTTATGGAGAGTTTTCTGCTTCCTATCTGGACGTGCCTCAGGAGGTCCTGACCACTTCCATGATTGAACACCAGAGATATTTCCCGGTCTTTGATCAAGAGGGTAAATTGTTGCCCGTATTCATTGGAGTCAGGAATGGCACGGATTATTGCCTGGAACTGGTAAAGGCAGGAAACGAGAGAGTATTAAAAGCCCGCCTGGAGGATGCCCTGTTTTTCTGGAAAGAGGATATTAAAAAACCCCTAAAAGAAATGGTTCCCGGCCTCAAAAATGTTCTATTCCATGAACGCCTGGGTTCTATTATGGACAAAGTGGAAAGACTGGAAAAGCTATCCCTGTTTATTGCTGAAGAAAGCGGGCTGAGTACTGAAGAAAAATTGCAGAGGGCAGCAAAACTCTGCAAGGCTGATTTGCTCAGCAATATGGTCTATGAATTTCCTGAGCTCCAGGGTATTATGGGCCGATACTACGCCCTGCACAGTGGTGAAGACCAGGAGGTCTGCGAAGCCATTTATGAACACTATCTGCCCAGGTTTGCAGGGGACCATATACCTGCCAGTGAAACTGGTATGGTTCTTAGCCTGGCAGAAAAAATAGATAACCTGGTGGGTTCTTTTTCAATTGGAATAAAGCCTACCGGTTCTCAGGACCCTTACGCCTTGAGGAGGCAGACCCTGGGAATTGTAAATATCATATTGGATAAGAAGCTGAATATTCACCTTGATAAAACACTGGAAAAAGCTTATGAGAGCTTTGAGAGCATTGAGCCGGACAGCAGCAAGGGAGACATTGTAGCTGAAGTAATGGATTTCATTATGCAGAGGATGAGAGGAGTTCTTCTGGACCGGGGACTCTCATATGATGTAATTGATACCGTTACTATGCTGACAGACTACGACCTCAACAATATCTTTAAAAAGGCAAATAGTATTCGGGATTTTAGACAATCGGAGTATTTTGATGATTTCATGACGGTTTACAACCGTTCCCATAATTTGTCCAGGAACTGGTCTGAGGAAAACGTGATAGAGGAATTCCTGATTGATGAAAGTGAGAAGAAGCTGTATGACAGCTTTTCTTCTATAAAAGACGAGGTGAAACAAGCGATAATAGAAAATGACTATTATGCTGCTCTCCAGAAGATATCCATTCTCCGGCCTGATTTGGATGTTTTCTTTGAGGCAGTAATGGTAATGGTTGATGATGAACAATTAAAGGCGGCTCGTCTGGGGATATTAAAATCCATTGCCAATTTATGTCATACAATAGGCGATTTCGGTAAAATAGTACAATAAAAAAATTTTTTAAAGATTTTTTTTATTGTATACAGGATTTTTTTAATATATATAGTATATATAATTAGTGTGATTTAAGTTAAAAAGTATAGCATAATTGGATGGTGAATATGATCGAGCTGAATGAAAGGCAAGAAAAAATTCTGGAAATAGTCAAGAAAATGGAGCCTATAACCGGGGAAAGTATTGCCGAAATTCTTAACGTAACCAGGGCTGCGCTAAGACCAGATCTGGCTGTATTGACCATGTCGGGTTTTCTGGAAGCCAAACCCAGGGTGGGTTATACGTTTAAAAATGAAGGCGTAAACAATGAAATCAAGAGAATGCTTAAACAGTACAGGGTTAAAGACCTGCAATCCATGCCGGTGGTCTTAAGAGAAAACAGCAGTATTTATGATGCTATTGTCACTTTATTTGTCGAGGACACAGGCAGTATATTTATAGTTGACCAGGAAAAATTTCTGGTAGGGATAGTTTCGCGCAAGGATTTTTTAAAAACGACCCTGGGTCAGGCAGATATACACAAAATGCCGGTGAGTGTCATTATGACTCGTATGCCCAATATTATTACTGCCAATCTGGATGATACAGTTGTTGAGGTAGTTAAGAAGATCGTCGAACATGAGATCGACAGCGTCCCGGTAGTCAAATGCTATATTGATGAAACAGGAGAGGAAAAATATGAGGTAGTAGGCAAGGTTTCCAAAACCAACATTGCCAGATTATTTCTGGATCTGGCGGATGATCATAAATAGAAAGATGTAAGTAATTGCTGTTTAAGCAATTCATGAATTGGAGGTTGCGGTTTTGACAAAGCATTTACCTGGAGTTTTTATTGTTTCGGATTCCATAGGCGAGACTGCTGAAATGGTGGTGCGCGCTGCTGCAAGCCAGTTTAACTCTGGTAATATGGAGATCAGGCGGATACCCAATATTTCTGATACCGATACCCTGGACGAAATAGTGCATCAAGCAGCAGAAAAGAATTTTTTAATTGCCTATACCCTGGTTATCAGTGGCCTGGCAGAATACTTGAGGACAGAGGCTGACAGGGCGGGAGTATCCTGTGTTGATATCCTGGGGCCTTTAATGAATGCTTTCAAAAGTATCAGTGATATTGAACCCAGGAGGGAGCCAGGCCTCTTACGTAAGGTGGATGAAATGTATTACCGGCGGATTGAGGCGGTAGAATTTGCCGTTCGCTACGATGATGGAAAAGATCCCCGGGGAATTAACCTGGCTGACATAGTACTTGTGGGTGTATCCCGTACCTCGAAAACACCACTTTCCATGTACCTGGCACATAAGCGCATCAAGGTGGCCAATGTGCCGCTGGTTCCTGAAGTATCGCTTCCTGATGAATTATTTGCTGCTGAAAAAGGCAAAGTTGTAGCTCTTACTATTGAACCGGAACCATTGAATCATATACGTATGGAAAGACTGAAAAGCCTGGGATTGAAAGGACAGGCCAGCTACGCTAACCCTGAGCGTATTCTGGAAGAGCTTGAATTTGCTAACAACGTAATCAGGAAGCTCGGCTGCCCGGTGATAAATGTAACGAACCGGGCGGTTGAGGAAACCGCCAGCAAGATATTGGAGATATATTATAGGAGGTTAAGCAATGTCTAAAAAGAAGTTTATCTATTTGTTCGAAGAGGGCAGCTCAGATATGCGTATGCTTCTGGGAGGCAAGGGTGCTAATCTGGCCGAAATGACCCGGATTGGGTTGCCGGTTCCTCCTGGCTTCACAATAAGCAGCGAGGCCTGTAATAATTACCTGGCTTCAAATGAGGACTTTTTTGATAATATACTGGAAGATATTTTGCAGGCGCTTAAAATACTTGAGAATAAAACCGGCAAGGCTTTTGGGGACAAAAATAATCCACTGCTGGTTTCAGTCAGGTCGGGAGCAGCAGTATCTATGCCGGGTATGATGGATACCATACTGAATCTTGGACTTAATGATGAGTCTGTTCAGGGACTGGCTGTACTGACAGGTGATGAAAGGTTTGCCTATGATTGTTACCGTAGATTTATTCAAATGTTCAGTAATGTGGTTCTGGAGATGGAGCATGGAGTTTTTGATGAAATTGTAGAAAAATATAAAAGAAAGCTGTCTGTCATATTTGATTATGAGATACCGGCCGAAGAGCTCAAATTAATGATTGAGGAGCAAAAGGACCTGGTAAGAGAGAAAAAGAATTTCAGTTTTCCCCAGGATGTTAAAGAACAATTAACACTGGCTATCAAGGCGGTTTTTGATTCATGGAACAATCAGCGGGCCATAGTCTACAGGCGTATCAACAAGATCGATGAAAACCTGGGAACAGCAGTAAATATTCAATGTATGGCCTTTGGGAACATGGGTAATGATTGTGGAACCGGTGTGGCTTTTACCCGTAACCCTTCAACCGGGCAAAAAGAACTATACGGAGAATTTCTGGTAAATGCTCAGGGAGAAGATGTTGTTGCCGGTATCAGAACTCCGATTGCAATTTCCAGATTAAAGGATGAATTATCAGGAGTATATGATCAGTTTATTGACACATGTCAGAAGCTTGAAAGTCACTACCGTGACTTGCAGGATATAGAATTCACAGTTGAAAGAGGAAAACTGTATATGCTGCAGACCAGAAACGGAAAACGTACAGCCAGAGCTGCCGTCAAAGTTGCTGTGGATATGGTTAATGAAGGTTTGATATCTATTGAAGAGGCTCTCAAGAGGGTGGACGCGGAACAACTCCATCAGCTTCTCCATCGGCAGATTGACAGCAGTATAAAAATGGAAGCGATAGCCCAGGGGCTTCCAGCTTCACCAGGGGCTGCTTCCGGGAAGGTTGTATTTAATGCTGACCTGGCGGAGAAAAAAGGAGAAGCCGGGGAAAAGGTCATACTGGTCAGGAGTGAGACAACTCCGGATGATATTCATGGTATTGTTTATGCTGAAGGAGTACTGACTTCACGTGGGGGAATGACTTCTCATGCTGCTGTAGTAGCGCGTGGAATGGGTAAACCCTGTGTCTGTGGTTGTGAGTCCGTTAGAATAGATGCGGACAGCAGGAATTTCCGGGTAAATGGTTTGGAAATCAATGAAGGAGATATCATCAGCATAAACGGTGCCAACGGTGAAGTCATGCTGGGAGAAGTTCCCATGATTGAACCCACATTATCGGATGAATTTGAGACTCTTCTCCAGTGGGCTGACAATCATAAGAGCCTGGCGGTCAGAGCTAATGCTGATACTCCGGAGGATGCCGCCAAAGCCAGAGAATTTGGCGCTGAAGGAATTGGGCTGTGTCGTACGGAGCATATGTTTATGGCTGCTGAACGTTTACCTATAGTGCAGGAAATGATTCTGGCCGAGAATTTGCCTGATCGGGAAAATGCGCTGAATAAATTATTACCTTTTCAAAGAGAAGACTTTTATGGAATATTGAAGGCTATGGCTCCTTATCCGGTAACTATACGTTTACTGGACCCGCCTCTGCATGAGTTCTTGCCTGATCGTGAGTCTTTGCTGGTAGAAATACTTGAAATGAAGAATAATAATGCTAATGAAAACCTGATAATTGAGAAGGAAGAATTGCTAAAGAAAATACATAACCTTTCAGAAGCCAATCCTATGCTGGGACATAGGGGATGTCGCCTGGGTCTGACTTTCCCGGAAATATATCGGATGCAGGCCAGGGCTGTTTTTGAAGCCATGACTATGCTGAAGACTGAGGGCGTGGATAATTTTGCGGAAATCGAAATCCCTCTGGTTATGGATCTCGCGGAATTGACTATTCTTAAGGCCATGATTGTAGAAGAATACCAGGCAGTTAAGGCAGAGAGCGGAGTTGAACTGGATTTCGCTGTAGGAACCATGCTGGAACTACCCCGGGCATGTTTAACAGCAGATGAGATTGCAACAGAAGCAGAATTTTTCTCCTTTGGAACCAACGATCTGACCCAGACTACCCTGGGATTCAGTCGTGATGATGCAGAAGGAAAATTTATTCCAGTTTATCTGGAACAGAAAATTATCAAGGATAACCCCTTTGCAGTACTGGACCGCAAGGGCGTTGGCAGCCTCATGCGCCTGGCAGTAGAAAAGGCACGGGCAGTTAAAAAAGACATGCTCATGGGGATTTGCGGGGAGCACGGCGGAGAACCAAGCTCCATCGAATTCTGCCATATTCTGGGACTTAATTATGTTAGCTGTTCCCCTTACAGGATTCCGGTAGCCAGGCTGGCTGCAGCCCAGGCCAAATTAGCTAATAATTAAATTAAAATATTACTGAAGCACACAAGGGTACAGTTTTTGCTATCTGTTTTAGAGCGAATAGCAAACAAATAATGCTTGAATTTTATAAAAAGCAAGAAAGGGTCAGTCTGCCGATATGCAGGTCTGGCTCTTTTGCCTGATGATATGATAATAGCAATTGTGCAAAATGCTTAATTATGTATACATTCTATAAAAGAAAATATCTGATTATAAATAAAGGATTTTCGGTCTATATTGTAGTATAGAAAATAATACGGAGGTGGAATAGTGACTGATACGTTCATCGTAGCAATCAATGGAAGCCCCAAAAAAGACGGCAATACAGCTTTCCTCCTGGGTAAGGCAATTTCTCAATGTTCCAGCCTGGGAGCAAAAACAGAGATTATTCATTGCCAGCAGATATTGAAAGATCAAAAGAATCCGTTCTGTGTTGCCTGTTCATCACCCTGCTCAGCAAAATGCGCTGAAGGAAAGGAATTGGGGAAGGTTTTTGAACTGCTTTCCAGGGCAGATGGTTTGATAGTTGGGAGTCCGGTATATTTTGGAACAGTATCAGCTCAGTTGAAGGCATTCTGGGATAAGAGCAGGTCACTCAGGGCAGAAAAAAAACTTCTCAATGTTGTGGGAGGAGCAGTTACTGTGGGCGGCTCAAGATTTGGCGGACAGGAAACTACCTTGAGGGCCATACATGATATGTTTTTGGTTCAGGGAATGATTTGTGTCGGTGATGGGTATTATGAAGATGATTGTGGGCATATGGGTGCTGCGGCCCAGAGACCATCACAGGAAGATGAAAATGCTATTAAGCGTAGTCAAATACTGGGAAAACGAATATTTCAAGTAGCTGAGGCTACCAGAGATTTGAGGAAAAGGTGAACATCGGTTGCGGTTTAGCTGGATAATTCAATTATTAATCCTCGGGCCTGGGCTGGAGGATTTTTTTATTAGAGGTGAAAAGCATGAGTATCAGGGAAGAAATTGAGCAAAGGGAAAAGGCCTGGCTAAGCGATTATGCAAGTTTAGCTATTAGGTCCAGGGGAAGGATCGAGTTTGAAGAAGCCGATCCAGTCAGAACCTGTTTCATGGTAGACCGGGATAGGGTGGTTCATTCCAAATCTTTCCGGCGTCTAAAACACAAGACCCAGGTATTCATTGCACCACCGGGAGATCATTACCGCAGCCGTTTGACCCATACCCTGGAAGTAAATCAAATAGCCAAGACGATTGGAGCAGGATTGAATCTTAATATTGATTTGATTGAAGCCATAGCCCTGGCGCATGATGTGGGTCATACGCCATTTGCTCATGCTGGTGAACAAACCCTCAATAGCTTGATATCAGGTGGATTTCGGCATAATGAGAACAGCATTCGGGTTCTGACCAGAATAGAACAGCATAAAGGACGGAATGGTCTTAATTTGACCCAGGAAGTTCTCGATGGTGTACTTCATCACAGTGGTTATGAAAAAAATGCTTCGCAGGCTTTTACCCTGGAAGGTCAGGTTATCCGTCTAAGTGATAAAATAGCTTATGTTCAGCATGATATAGATGATTCCATCAGAGCAGGATTGCTTACTCTGGAACAGATACCGAAAGAATTTGTGGAAATTCTGGGAAATACCCATAGCAAAAGAATAGCTACCCTGGTAATTGACACCATTGATAGCAGTCGGAGATTGATAAAAGAGGGTCTTAGTCCCAGGATTGAACCCGGGCATATAATAGACAATGCATTGAGAGGTTTACGGGAATTCATGTTTGAGACCATTTACCGGGGAAGTGTTTGTAAGGCTGAGCGAAGTCGAGCCAGTTTTATAATTGAACATTTATTCAATTATTATTGCAGGCATCCACAGAAGATGAGTCTTCTATTTCGAAAAATAGCTGATGAAGAAGGAGTGGAGACAGCGGTTGCCGATTACATAGCCGGCATGAGTGATGCCTATTGTATATCATTGTTCAAGGATATTTATGTTCCCCAATCCCTGGTTCCAGATGCTCAAAAAGTCTTTAATCTTGATGAAGGTGAGAAAACTGTCAATTAATAATAGCCATCTCTAAGCCAGAAAGAAGGGGATTTTTCGCTGGATGGGAATATAAATTTCCAGGATCCTTTAAAAAATTGCTGTAGAAATTGATTATCACTTTGGAACAAATGAGATTTAATTATTGACAAAATTCGAATATCGAGAAGGATTTTGGGTGTAAACATAGAATAGTAGGTGGAGAAAATGACCGGATATTATGATGAACACTTGCTGCGTGAAATAGAAATGCGGCTGGATATTGTTGATATAGTTTCAGAAACAACCAGTCTAAGCCGCAAAGGGAATCGCTATTGGGGCTTATGCCCCTTTCACCAGGAAAAGACGCCGTCATTTAGTGTTACTCCGGAAAAAAACATGTTTTATTGCTTTGGTTGTCATGCCGGAGGCGACCTCTATTCCTTTGTGATGAGGCGTGATGGACTGGGATTCAATGAAGCGGTGGAAATGCTGGCAGCAAAAGCCGGAGTTGAGTTACTGTCTTCCCGGAAAGATAAAAAAGCCGATAAACGGAAAAAAGTTACTGAAATCAATAAGGCTGCGGCAGAATTCTATCACGATTATCTTTTGGGCAGCAGAGCACTGGCAGCGAGAAAGTATCTGGAAAAACGCGGCATTAATAATGAGACAATTGAAGAATTTAATCTGGGTCTGGCACCTGACAGCTGGAACAACCTGGAAAACTATCTTTTGAAGAAAGGTTTTTCTCAGGAGTATGTGAAACTCTCTGGTGTAATAAAGCGTAATGAAAAAAGGAACACCTTTTATGATTTATTCAGAAAACGCATTATTTTTCCTATATACCATTATAATGGTGAAATTGTAGGATTCGGCGGCAGGGTCTTAGACGATAGTCTGCCCAAATACTTAAATACTCCTGAAACTGAGATCTTTTCCAAACGCAATACACTTTTTGGTTTGTACCAGGGGAAAAACGCAGTTCGTTTACTTAACGAAGTAATAATAGTGGAAGGTTATCTGGATTGCATTAAATTGCAGCAGGCTGGAATAAGAAATTCTGTAGCTTCACTGGGAACAGCCTTTACTCGAGAGCAGGCAAGGCTTTTGGCCAGGTATGCTGAAAAAGCGATAATTATTTTCGATGGAGATGAAGCAGGGCAGAGGGAGACCATGAGGACAATTGATATTCTGGTGACTGAAGGTCTAAAAACTTCGGTTGTTACTCTCCCGGCAGAAAACGACCCGGATGAATACATTGAATTATTAGGAAAAGAGGAATTTCTGCAATATATAAAGAATAATAAACTTAGTTATATTGAATATAAGCTTAATAGATATATTAAGCTTGAAAAAGAGCTGAATCTGGAAGCCAGAATAAGAATAATAGAATTATTACGGGATGATATTGAGGGAATGGATAGTGAACTGGAAAAAGACTATTATGTTAAAATTCTGGCTCAGAACTTGATGATTGAAGAAAACCTGATTTTAAGAGAGTTGAGTACCCGTAATACGCTGAGGAAAGACATTAAAAAGAATAAAACTAGAAAAATAAGGGATAATATTGAATACGGCAATTATAGCATTCAAGAGAAAATACTGGGAGCTATGTTTAAAAATTTACAGGTATTCGAGAAAATAAAAGCAACCATAGGCTTGAGTTTTTTTGCTCAAGATGAATATAAAAAACTGGCAAAAATATATGATGAAATGGAAGGAAGCGAAGAACAGAGATTGGAAAAAATCAGTAAAATAATTGGCCAAGGAGAACTCACTTCCTGCCTTGCCAGAATAATGTTCTTGTGTCAGGAAAGCAAGCAAGTTGAGAACAGAGAAATAGAAGAATTTATTCGCAGAGTTCAACAAATAAGGCTTAAAGCCCGTTGGAATAAGATGTTTAAACAACTGGAGGGCTTAAAAGCCGATGGAGATTTTTATAGATTGCTGAACTATATTCTAAGTCTAAATACATTCTTGAATAGATCCCAGGAAGGGGGGATAAGATGAAACCGGATAGAAAACTAGCAGAAGCAATAAGTGTTCTTGCTGAAAAGGGGAAGAAAAAGAAGAATTTGACTTACGAAGAGATTACCGAAGATTTACAGGGTTTTAATCTGCAAGCAGATAATATAGATGATATATTTGAGCATCTTCAGTCATTGGGGATCAATATAGGTGCTGATGGAGAAAGCGATGGAGAAGATGGCGAAAATGATAGTATTGAGACTGAAAACGTAGTTATTCCTGACGGCATAGAGATTGATGACCCGGTTCGTATGTATCTCAAAGAAATTGGCAGAGTATCTCTGCTGACAGCAGCAGAAGAAAAAGAACTTGCCCAGAGAATTGAAGAGGGTGAGGAAGAAGCAAAAAGGCAGCTGGTTGAGGCAAATCTGCGGCTGGTTGTCAGTATAGCTAAACGTTATGTAGGCAGAGGCATGCTCTTTCTCGATCTTATCCAAGAAGGTAACCTGGGACTTATGAAGGCTGTGGAAAAATTTGACTACCGAAAAGGATACAAATTCAGTACTTATGCTACCTGGTGGATAAGGCAGGCTATTACGAGGGCTATTGCTGACCAGGCACGTACGATCAGGATACCGGTGCACATGGTGGAGACAATAAATAAATTATCCCGGATACAGAGAAGTTTGCTGCAGACACTGGGAAGAGAACCTTTACCCAGTGAGGTGGCAGACGAAATGGATATTTCTGTTGAGAGGGTAATCGAGATAATGAAAGTGGCGCAGGAACCAGTTTCATTGGAAACTCCTATCGGAGAAGAGGACGATAGTCATCTGGGAGATTTCATCACTGATGAAGACGCAGAGTCGCCGGAGGAGTCAGCTTCTTTTGTTTTGTTGCGGGAGCATCTGGATGGAATATTGAATACCCTTACCGAAAGAGAGGAAAAGGTCCTGCGACTGAGATTTGGACTGGATGATGGCAGACCCAGAACTCTGGAAGAAGTAGGGCAGGAATTTGGGGTTACCAGGGAGAGAATAAGGCAAATTGAAGCCAAGGCCCTGAGAAAACTGAGGCATCCTTCCCGTAGCAAGAAACTCAAAGACTATATTGAATAGAATAGTATTGACAAGTGAGCAGCAGCGATATATAATGATTTTCGTTGGGGCATTTTCCTCGATAGCTCAACGGTAGAGCATCCGGCTGTTAACCGGAGGGTTGTAGGTTCGAATCCTACTCGGGGAGCCATTGTTAAAGATAGCGGTAACCCTCAAAAGTTACCGCTTTTTAAATGAATCAAGCCGAAATATTTTAACTTGCTGGGGTCCGCAAATATTATCTGCACAGAATTTATGAATAATAGCCTTTTGCTATTGACCTTTGCGGAGATATTTTATATACTAACTCTTGCGGGGTTTCCCGGAATACGCGGGCCTATAGCTCAGTTGGAAGAGCCACCGGCTCATAACCGGTTGGTCCCAGGTTCGAGTCCTGGTAGGCCCACCATTTTGGATGTCAGATGTCAGAGGTCGGAAGTCAGAATAATTGTAGCAATAGGCATAGCCGATTTTATCCAGTTCGCCTCCGACTTCAGTTTTGGCCCCTTGGTCAAGCGGTTAAGACACCGCCCTTTCACGGCGGTAACAGGGGTTCGAGTCCCCTAGGGGTCACCATAAAAGGGCGATTAGCTCAGTTGGGAGAGCACCTGCCTTACAAGCAGGGGGTCGGCGGTTCAAGCCCGTCATCGCCCACCATAGAAATGTGAAAACCGTGGAATATCCACGGTTTTTTAGATTAGAGCGTAGAACAAGGGAAGGTTCTCTGTTCTATGCGTCTCCTGTTCTATTGACTGTTTCAGGAGGATAATGTTACAATAAGCACAATTTTATGAGGAATTTTGAGGAGTGTGGGGGATTTGCAGCTTACAGGTACTATGAAAATCAATGCTGAAGGTCATCTCGAAATAGGGGGCATGGATACCCTTGATATAGTAAAAGAATTCGGTACTCCGTTATGGGTACTGGATGAGCAGGGCTTTCGTCAAAATTGCCGGAAATTCAGAGAAGCATTTGACAGGCTGGGGGATTCAATGGTTCTCTATGCCAGCAAGACGCTGAGTACCCTGTCAGTTTACCGAATGGTTGAGGAAGAGGGTCTGGGACTTGATGTAGTGTCTGGAGGAGAACTCTACACAGCTATGAAAGCTGGTTTTCCTATGGAAAGGGTTTATTTTCACGGGAATAACAAAAGCCGCGAAGAGATAGAAATGGCTCTTGAAATGGGAGTAAGCCGTATAGTAGTAGATAATTTTTTTGAACTTCAATTGTTGAATTCCATATGTATGGAAGAAAAAAAGCAGCAGGATATAATGCTGCGGATTACACCGGGAGTCGAGGCTCATACCCATGAATATATCCAGACCGGTCAGATAGACTCCAAATTTGGTTTTACTCTTAGTGACGGGCAGGCTATGGAAGGTGTAAAGGCTGCTATCAAAAGTGAGGGCCTTAATCTGATAGGCTTGCATTGTCATATAGGTTCACAGATATTTGAGATGGAGTCCTTCAGGCATGCTACTGCAATTATGATGGGCTTTTTGGGCGAAGTGAAAGAGATTCTTGCTCATGAATTTGATGAACTGGATCTGGGAGGCGGTTTTGGGATTCATTATTATCATGGTGATGAACCGTGTGATCCCTCGGAGTGGGCGAAAGCAGTTATGCTTACAGTCAAGGAGAAAGCAGAGAAACTGGGTATAAAAATACCCAGGGTTATTGTAGAGCCGGGAAGGGCTATTGCTGGTCCTGCAGGAATAACCCTTTATACTATCGGTTCATTTAAAGAGGTTAAAGGAATAAGAAAATATGTGGCGGTTGATGGGGGAATGACTGATAACCCGCGTCCTGCGCTTTATAATGCCAGATACCTGGCTATACTGGCTAACAAGGCAGATCAGAGCCCTGTGGAGACCGTTTCCATTGCGGGCAAGTGCTGTGAATCCGGGGATATGCTGATCTGGGATGCTCAATTGCCCAGGGTGGAATCAGGAGATATTCTGGCAGTTTTTGCAACCGGTGCTTACACTTATTCCATGGCCAGCAACTATAACCGTTTGCTTAAACCGGCAATGGTTCTGGTAAACGAGGGTTCTGCCGACTTGATTATTAAACGGGAAGATTACGAGGACCTGATAAGAAATGACAGAATGGTGGCAAGATTATAATCCCAACACTAATTTATATCAGAGCACGCCTGAGAGCCAGGTTGATAAACCTGGCTCTCAGGCTGTAAAAAATGACAGTACGAGAAAAAAGGTAAAGGTCGAGGAATTATTCAAATGCTGCAATTGAGGCGTATGAAGGATATGTTGATCGAGTGGCGTATAGTAATAACGCGAATAGTTCTATCCCTTTGCAGGCGGCTGCAACCTTATTATCGATAAGAGGGAAGTTCCAGCGCTTAATCTGCAATTAGTTTAGCTTTAACGATGACTGCTTCTTTTTCCGACCTTTTGTTTATATCCAACAGTAAAGGAATTTTTCCTGTATTAATGTCTTTTCGGCTTACCGGCAGAGCGTAGGCACGTCCCTGTTTAATAATCATTTCTCCCCGGTGCAGGCTGCGACCAGGTTTTAAATGATCAATGGGGCTGGCCAGCTCTATATCAAACCAATCCCCTTTATACAATGACTCTCCTTTTAGTTTAAGCAGGGCAGGTTTTACCAGAGCTTCAAACAACATCCCGGCTGCAGAGGGGCTCCCGGACAGATTGAAAACAAGTTTACCATTGAGAAGCGCAGCAGAAGTACTTTTTCCAGGAGAGACGTTTATGCCTTTAAAAAGAAGCGGGGCATTCAAATACTCGAATGCGTTGCCAACCAGGTCGAAAAGGCCGTTGCCGGTTCCCCCGCTTACTATTACCATGTCAGAGACCTGGGCTGCCATTTTTATTGCAGTTACGATGGTTTGCAGATCATCGTTAATCACAGAAGGTGACAGCAATGGTAAAGCTCCGCTGCTGGTTATTTTGCATGCTATTAGGCTACGGTTGCTGCAATATATGCATCCTTTTTTGATGGGGGACCCAGGTAAAAGCAACTCATTTCCCGTATCTATAATATATACGCGAGGCACTTTATATACTGGAATCCTTTCTATTCCACAAGCAGCTATTCTTTCCAGGATTTCCGATTTTAAAACCTGCCCCCTGGCTGCAACTATGTCTCCAGACCTCAATTCGTGGCCGGATCTTCGAATATTTTCACCCCGCCGAGGCCTGAAGCTGACAATTATATAGTTTTCATTTATTATCTCAACATCCTCTTGTTTAATAACCGCAACGCTGCCTTCTGGAAGCAAAGCCCCGGTCATAATTCTACAGGTTTCCCCGGGCTTTATTGGCCTGTTTTCAATTGAACCGGCTCCAATAATAGAAGCTACTCTCAAACGCAACGGTCTTCGAGCTTGGAGTCTTTTTAGATCAGTCTTGCCAATTGCGTAGCCATCCATTGCCGAACGGTCAAAATTGGGTATATCAATAAAACTGGCTATATTATCTGCGGCCACCCGCCTGTATACATCATATATATGCATGCATTCGGTGTCCATGGCTTGAATACTGTCGCAACTGATAGAAACCGCTTCGTCCAAATCAAAAGGTTCTAATAATAATTGATCATTTACTAACTGAAGTCTATTCATAAACAACCTACCTCTACCGCTATGATTTATTCTTGGTTAATAAACGCAAAGTTTATATTATTTATGTTTATTATATTATACATTAATTATAATTGAATGTTAGTTGTATTGGTATAAAAAAATTTATTTTAATTAATGACAAAATAATTGGTTTATGTTATATTTAGTTTCAAATAGTAGCAGTAAGTAGCATGAGACATGTTGTAATAGTTTTATTGGTAGATGTATTGCCAAGACAATTGTATAGCTCCGAGCTTTCTATCTAAAGCAAAAGCCACGATAGCAAGCCGTTGGGTTAATTTGGAAACGGATTGGCCTCCCATTGTTGGAAAGGAGCCTAAAAGCCTTGCTGAGAATTGATAGATAGTAGCTGGGCTATATTGGTAATAAAATCCAAGAATGGTTTTTTTGTGGCATTGGCTTGAACCGTTTTGCTTATCCCATCGATTTATTTGCTTAATTATTCAAAATAATGGATTTTTAATATTTTAAAGATGAGAGGAGGGAATGACTCCGGGTGAGCATGAATAAGGAGTTGAAGCAAATACCAGATAAGGCAGGGAAAGTCTGGTGATCAGAATACAGATTAATGTAATCAGGCCATTATTCGCAAAATTACTCAGGGGCTCATATCCACCATAAATTTACAAAATTTATGCGTAAATGCAATCAGGTACTCTGGCAAAAGGAGTATTTGCAGGTTTTAGTAGTTTTATAAGGGAGGTAGAGATTGGTGATGAAAGTTACTCGACGTGGATTTCTGAAGCTTTCAGGTTTATCCGCTGCCGTAGTTGCTTCTGGAGTAGGGTTTAACCTGGAAGCAACTGCCGCACAGGGATATGCACTGAAGCTGGCAGGATGCACAAAGATACCCAGTATCTGTCACTTTTGCTCAGGTGGATGCGGGCTTCTCCTGCATGTTAAGGACGGAAAACTGGTCCACCTCGATGGGAACCCGGACAATCCCATCAATGAAGGAAGCCTTTGCCCCAAGGCAGCCAGCCTGGCACAGGTGGCTTACTCTCCGGAACGTCCGAAAAATCCGCTGTACCGTGCCCCGGGCTCTGACAAATTCGTGGATATTTCCTGGGAAGAAGCTTATGATCGCATTGCCAAGAAAATCAAGGAGGTCAGAGATAAGACCTGGACGAGCACTGATGAGATTACAAATACCAAAACCGGAGAGAAAGAAACAGTTACGGTTAACCGGGCTGAAGGTATTTGTATGTTAGGTTCGGCCGAGGTCGACAATGAAGAAAGCTACCTGCTTTCCAAGATTGCCCGCCTGATCGGGACACCGTATCACGAACACCAGGCACGTATCTGACACGCGCCCACGGTGGCGAGTTTGTCACCTTCATTTGGACGCGGTGCCATGACCAACTCCTGGCAGGATATGCAGAACTCTGAATGTTTCTTGATCGCAGGCAGCAACTGTGCGGAATGTCATCCAATTGCCATGAAATGGGTAAACCGTGCCCGGGCGAAAGGCGCCAAGGTGATTGTTGTCGACCCGCGTTTTACACGTACCGCTTCCCAGGCGGATATCTTTGCTCAGATTCGTCCCGGAACCGATATAGCTTACCTGGGTTCAATGATCAATTATTATATCGAAAATAGGCTTTATAATGAATTCTATGTTATGAATTTTACCAATGCGCTTTATAAGGTAAGCAAGGATTTTGAATTTAAAGACGGCATGTTTTCCGGATTTAATCCTGAAACCAAGAAGTATGATTACGCAAGCTGGGCCTATCAGCTGGATGCTGAGGGTAAACCGATAAAGGCAAATAGCCTGGATGATCCGGACTGTGTTTTCCAAAAGCTTAAAGAACACTATTCCAGATATACCTTTGATGTAGCTTCAAACATCAGCGGAATACCAGTTGCCAAAATCAAGCTGATCGCCGATACCTTTGCTGCAGCCAATCCCGGCAATATATTCTACGCCCTGGGCATGACCCAGCATACCACCGGAGTGCAGGGTATTCGCTGCTATGCGATCATTCAGCTGCTTCTGGGGAATATGGGCAAGGCTGGCGGCGGCATCCAGGCCCTGCGAGGCGAGCCCAATGTTCAGGGTTCCACCGATATGGCCAATTTGAATGCCAACCTGCCGGGATATATTCCTTATCCCACAAATAAAGAAAAAACCCTGAATGATTTTGCGATGAATAAAGGCGCGGTTCAACATAGACCATTGGTAGCTCTGCTCAAGGCCTGGTTTGGAAAGAACGCCACCGCCGAAAACGAATACGGATATCAGTGGCTGCCCAAGAACAATCCTTCCAATATGCCGACTCAGACCCATTTCTTCGGTAAAATGGAAGAAGGACAGTTTAAGCTTCTCCTCAACTGGGGTTCCAACTCCACGGTTTCCATTCCGGACCGAAAAATAGTGGCCCGAGGAATGTCTGCGCTGGAAATGCTGGTAGTGGCCGACATATTCAACACCGAAACTGCACAATTCTGGAAAGAAGAAGGGTTAAATCCGGCTGAGATTCAGACCGAGGTAATCTTCCTGCCCGCTGCTTTCGTATATGAAAAGGCCGGCAGCATGACCAATTCTTCCCGCCTGATTCAGTGGAAAGAAGTGGCTTTACCGCCTCTCAACGGCGTACACCCCGATTTGGATATGCTGGATCACATTTTTAAGAAAGTGCGTGCTCTATATGCCGGAAGCACTGATCCCAAGGATGAACCGATTTTAAAAGCCAACTGGGATTATGGCGATCATGAACCAAGCCCATTAAAGGTCCTTCAGGAACTTGGTGGCTATAACGATGTTACTGGCACCAATATTGCCACGATAGGCGAATACCTGGCAGCACCAATAGGCACGGTTTCCACTGGAAACTGGTTATATACCGGGGTAACTCCAGAAGGCCAAAACCTGGCAGACCGCAGAGGTAATGCCGATCCTACAGGTCTGGGCCTGAACAAAGATTATGCTTTTGCCTGGCCTGGCAATATCCGCGTTCTTTATAACCGCTGCTCCTGTGATGCCCAAGGCCAGCCGGTTGATTCCAGGCGCAAGCTGATCTGGTGGGATGCTCTTCAGAATCGCTGGGTAGGAAATGATGGACCTGACGTGGTCGACAAGACCAAAGGTCCTGACACTCCAGAAGGCAAGACGGGTTTCAAACAGAATCCGGAAGGCGTAGGACGATTATTTGCAGCTACTTATATGAGCGGTGCAGTTGCTACTCCGACAGAATCCATTGCGGCTGTTCCGATCCGTGGAGCAGGCATGACAGTGGATGGGCCGATACCTGAATTCTATGAACCGATTGAAAGCCCGACATCCAATATCCTGCATCCCAGTGTGCAGAACAATCCCTGTGCCAAGATTATATCAACTGAATTTGGCAACCCGGGTGAATATCCCTATGTTCTAACATCATATGGGGTTGTCGAGCACTTCTGTGCCGGGGCGATTACCCGCAATATTCCCTGGCTGAATGAGATAGCGCCTGAGCCTTATGCTGAAATAAGTAAAAACCTGGCTAATAAAATAGGTGTCAAAGAAGGGGATGAAGTCGAAGTATCCTCTGCCCGCGGCAAGTTAGTAGTACGTGCCCTGGTGACCGACCGGATCCAGACTCTTAAAATCAACGGTAAAGATCAGGAAACTATCGGTATGCCGTGGAGCTGGGGTTTTGCCAGCTTGAGTCCTGGTCCCAGTACGAACAATGTGACAATGGCTGCTCTGGATCCCGGAGCTGGAACTCCTGAGTATAAATGCTGTCTTGTCAACATAAGGAGGGCTTAACGATGGCAAAAAAAATGGTTTTTATTGATACTTCATTATGTACCGGGTGTAAGGCGTGTTCAGTGGCCTGCAAAGCCTGGAACGACCTTCCGGCTGAAAAGACACGACGCATAAGCAGCTATCAGACCCAGGCTGATTTTACACCCACTACCTATACCTATGTCAGGTTCAAAGAAGAATACTATGATAATAAAATGCATTTTAATATGCTGAAATTACAGTGCTTCCATTGCGATGATCCTGCTTGTATGAAGGCTTGTTCGTCCGATGCTATCTATAAGACAGAATCAGGATATACTTTGGTAGACAGAGACAAATGCATTGGTTGCGGTTATTGTGTGGCGAACTGTCCATGGGGTGTTCCCAAGATTGATGAAGCCACTAATAAAATGTACAAATGCAATGGTTGTATTGACCGCGTTGAAAATGGAATGAAGCCGGCATGTGCTCAAGTCTGTCAGACCGGGGCGATACAGTTTGGCGATCGTGATGAGCTGATGCCCAAAGCCCAGGCACGGGTAGCAGAGCTTCAATTAACAAATCCGAAAGCACATTTGTATGGTGATAAATTAATGGGCGGCACGACTTATGTTTATCTGCTGCAGGATAGGCCAGATGCTTATGGGCTTCCTTTAAATCCCACATCGCCGATATCTTTGACTCTTTGGAAAGATATAGTTCATCCGCTGGGTGGTATCGCAATTGGTGCTTCGGCTGCAGCTATCACTGTAGGGGTTATTGCCAATTTACTCAGGGGTAATTATGCCAACAGAGCGAAAAATATCGCAGAATCCCACGACGAAGGAGGTATGTAGATATGGCAAAAGAGGTATATCGTTTCTCAGCAGGAGAGCGTTTTGTTCACTGGTGTCACGGCATTGCATTTCTATTGTTGCTTTTTACCGGGCTGGGCGTGCTGGTCATCGCTTTTCAACCGGCCATGAACATATTCGGCGGGATTCAAGTAAGCAGAAATATTCATCGTGTCGTTGCTGTGCTGTTTACGTTGGGTATGCTTGTAGGATTTATTGGCAAAGGACAAGGCGCACGCCAGATGCGGCGCTGGTTTAAAGATGTCGTTAACTTCCGTAAAGCTGATTTGGCTCATGCCAAGAATTTTGGTATAGAATTCTTTGGCGGGCATAAACCATTTCCGCCCCAGGGTAAGTTTAACGGTGGTGAAAAGTTGAACTCTATGTTTACCATTCTTGGAACACTTGGTATTGTTATCAGCGGTTACATTATGTGGTTTGCTTCTTCCATGCCAGCTGTAGTGGTACAGTGGGCATATCCCATACATGCTGCCTGCGCACTCTTTATGGCTGCTCTTTTGATTGCCCATCTATATCTGGGAGTACTTCATCCTGATTCGAATCAGGCTTTAAAGGGTATTTTTACTGGTTGGGTTCCGGCCAAGTTTGCTTATGAACACTACGAAAAATGGTATAACGAAGAGGCTAAAGAAACCATAAGAGAATAAGAGGAGAATTTTAATGACTGCAGAAAAAAACCAATTGCTAGTTACTGAGAACCTGGAACAAGCCTACCAGAAGTATCGTCAGCTCAAACTTGAGGTTGATGAATGGATACGGAAACGTGGTTCATATTGGCTGGCTGGTTTGAGCATGAATAAAGAATCCCCATATTTACCTATTACTGATTTACCCCAGGATGCGATTATTGAGCTTTGGCAGAGATTAAATATCTCTGCCAAAGTAGAAATAACTGATTTAAAACTGCAGGAGCTGTGGGAGCAGTTGAAGCTGGGTAAAAACACGATGAACCCGGAAATGGCAAGCCGTTTTCAAATGGCAGTTAGTGGTGTGGCAAAGCTTGCCAGCCAGGCCGTCAGTGAAAAGGGAGTGCCGGAGCAAAAATTCAATCCCCGTGCGTCCGAGAATCCAGAGAAGAATGTGGTGGCTTGCCCGGTTTGTGGCGAAATTTCAACCCTGGCGGTTCTGACCGAACCTGATGGCAAAAGAGTGATGCACTGCAGCACATGCAGCTTTGAATGGCCTGTACAACGTACCGGTTGTCTGTTTTGCGGTAGTGAAGATTCCAAGAAACTCTTATATTTTGACAATGAAGCTTTTCCAGGAATTGAAATGGGTGTTTGTCAGATCTGCGGGCAGTATTTCAAGGAAATAGATGGGCGCAAGCTTTCTGCTGTAGATTATTTATGGGAAGATATGAGAACGCTTCCGTTGAATTATGCAACCGAACGCTGGATAGAAGAACAGGTTAGAAAAGATAATCAAATTAACTAAAGCCAAATATTATTAATTTTAATATATTGAGGAATTTATCGCACTGAAGGATAGTCTGGAGGTATGTCTTTGTTGGACAGTGCAAACAGGCTGAGTGCACATATTATTATTGATGAAAGAGCTTAGGCTTTTTTCATACAATCCCAATCTTTTTCTTCCCGCTTTTGCGGGAAGCTTTTTTTTTTCTATAGGATTTAAGTGAAGAACCTGGAAATCTAATATTGCTCAGGAAAACTCAAATAAGAAAACTACTTGCGGCAAAAAAAGCATAGACATCTTTAATTATGCCAATATTAATGGTAAGTTTATAATTATTAAGACAATCAGAACATCTTGGATATTAAAGGAGATATTTGGGTTTTTAATAATCCGTAGTAAGTTGACATGCTCCTACCCTGAATGTTATTTTTAAAACAATGATAGAAAGCAGTATAATTGAAATGAAATAGATTTGTTAATTGAGATTATTTACTGATATGCGGAAGGAGCTGACTACCCATTTCTGATCATCCGCCCCTTACCCCGGAGGAAGCTGCTCAAATACTTAAAATTTCCAGATACACCCTGTACGAGCTAATAAAACGGGGAGAAATCCCCTCTAAGCGTATTGGAAGGAAAATACGTATTGATTATGATTTACTAATGCAATACTTGCAGGGAGACTCAGGTGAAAAACGCCCCCAGGAGCATTCTGAGGCGCACGAGGATGTATCTTCAGATAATGGCTTTTGTTTTATGGGCAGCCATGATCTATCCGTTGAACTGCTGGCAGAGTTTTTGAATCACTCCTCTTCTACTTTTTCCCTTAAGACGGTTTTTAAAGGTAGTATGCAAGGCTTGATTGCTCTTTATCACAGAGAAGCGCAAGTAACGGGTATTCATCTTTGGGATAAAAAATTACAGGAATATAATATACCCTTCGTAGAACACATCCTTCTGGCTGAAGCTTATACGGTTGTTAACCTGGTGCAAAGGTCCCAGGGTTGGATAGTCCCTGCAGGAAATAAACACAATATCAAATCCTGGGAAGATATAAGCAAAAAAGGTCTTCGCTTTGTAAACCGGCAGAGAGGCTCCGGCACCCGTTTAAGAATAGATCAATATTTGATGGAAAACGAAATACCAATCCGCCAGATTCACGGCTATGAAAATGAAGAAAAGACTCATTGGGGAGTTGCACTTAAGGTTGCTAATGGAGAAGCGGATTTCGGTATTGGCATTCAATTTGCAGCTCAAAGGATGGGTTTGGATTTTGTGCCCCTGTTTAAAGAACGGTTTGATCTGGTTATTCTTCAGGAAACAGCAGAAAAGCCTGAATGGCAGCAGATACAGGCAGTTATAAACTCTAGCGCATATAAACGGGCGGTTGAACAGCATGTAGGCTATGATACCTCTCTGACCGGAAAGATCGTCTCAGGCTCTTAAAGGGCCGGGGGCTGCAAATGAGGGTTTTGCCGACTTGATAATCAAACGGGATTACGAGGACCTGGTAATGAATGACACAAAGCTGGAAAGCTTGTAATACTCCAGCACTAATAATTAATAAATCAGAGTACTCCAAGAGCCAGGTTGCTAAACCTGGTTCTTGACTTTCCAAAATAAAAAATAAGCTCTATTGTTTAGGTCCAAAAGCCTTTTGAATATCTTCCTGGCTGACATCCGGACAGGAGAAAAAGATGTTTGTTTTTTCTTATCCTGGTAAACTGGGCCTGGGGCTTATCCTTCATCTTCCAGTGTTTTGTGATATAATGCAGGTATCTTAGAATAGGAGTTTTGTTGTGGAAATAATTACTTCTCATAATGCCGTCGATTTTGACGGTCTGGCCAGTATGGTTGCAGCTGGAAAGCTATATCCTGCTGCTGTTAAAGTGTTTTCGGGAACACTTTCCAAGAATGTCAAGAAATTTATGGCGCTTTACAAGGATTTATTAATGATAAGGAGTCCCAAAGAAATAGCACTTGATAGTGTTGAGCGTATGATAGTTGTCGATACTGCCAATGCCAATCGCCTCGGACACCTCAAGGACTTAGCCAGACGAGATGGTCTGGATTTTCACATTTATGACCACCATCCGTCTTCACCTGATGATTTACCGGGCAGTATTAAAGAAGTACATCAAGTTGGAGCAGCAACCACTATACTGGTTGAAGAAATCATTGCTCGTAATATTGGTATTAGCGGTTTTGATGCTACTATTCTGGCCCTGGGAATATATGAGGATACAGGGAGCCTCTTGTTCAGTTCTACAACGCCCAGGGATCTTTCGGCTGCTGCCTTTTTGTTGAGTCGGGGGGCCAATCTCTCTGTAGTCGCCAATTTTATGGAACAACCCTTTTCCGGGGAGCAAAGACAGCTCCTGCAGGAACTGCTTAATTCAGCGCGCCATTACCGAATAAAAAACATGGATGTTGTTCTGGCAGTTTCTGAAAGCAATGATTTTATACCTGGACTGGATATGGTCAGCTATCGCTTGCTGGAAGTCGAAAACTCTGATGTAGTTTTCGTAGTTGCCTCGATGCAGGGTAAGGTTAATGTTGTAGGCAGAAGCCGGACAAACAACATAAAGATAAACGATGTTTTGAAAGTTGTAGGTGGAAGGGGACATGAAAAAGCAGCATCAGCTGTAGTAAAGAAAAAGTCTACCGAAGAAGTTGTTCAATTATTGATGGAAGCACTGGGGGATAAAGTCAGTCCTGCATTGATGGTATCTGATATTATGTCCAGCCCGGTTAAGACTATTCCCATGTACATAAGCATGGAGGAAGCGGGACGAATAATGTTGAGATACGGGCATACGGGTATGCCGGTAGTTGATGAAGACAAAGTGATAGGGGTTATTTCCCGGAGAGATGTAGACAAAGCCAAGGTTCACGAACTGGAGCATGCACCGGTAAAAGGCTTTATGACCAGTGCTGTCTTGTCGGTTATACCGGATACTACAGTTGGCGAAGTACAAAAAATAATGGTGGAGAACGATATTGGCAGGTTACCGGTAATCGAGGATGGAAGACTGATAGGAATAGTATCCCGTACTGATATATTAAGAACTCTCCATGGTGAAGACTATCCTGAAGACCATGAGGTTCTCTATTCCTTCAGCGGGGACGAGCAGGAGAACTGCCTGGACATAATGGAAGAGCGTTTACCATCCAAAATACTGTCCATATTACAAGTGGCAGGAGAATTGGCTGAAGGGATGAACTGTACGGTCTATTCTGTTGGAGGGTTTGTCAGGGATCTTTTTCTGCAGGTACCCAATTTTGATATTGATCTGGTAGTGGAGGGAGACGGAGAGATTCTGGCCCGGAATCTGGCTGAGGTGTTGGGAGGCAGGGCACGTATCCACGAGAGATTCAGAACAGCCGTAGTTTTTTTGCTCGACGGCAGTAAAATTGATGTGGCTACTGCCAGGACCGAGTATTATGAATTCCCAGCGGCTTTACCCAGGGTGGAAAAGTCATCTATAAGGGAGGATATGTATCGCAGGGATTTTACCATTAATACCCTGGCTATATGTTTAAACCCCGAAAGATTTGGGAATCTTATCGATTATTTTGGCGGTCGCAGGGATTTGGAAAAAGGTTATATCCGTATTCTATACAATATGAGTTTTGTTGAGGATCCTACCAGAATTCTCAGAGCAATTCGTTTTGAACAGCGTTATAAATTTACCATTGAGGAAGATACCCTGCGTTTTGCACGAGATGCTATTGAACGCCGGATGCTGGGCAAGCTTTCCTACAAAAGGGTAATGAGCGAACTAATACTTATTCTCAGTGAAAAAGACCCTGGCCTGGCTCTGGACCGCATGAAAGATATCGGAGTGTGGAAGTATATTCTACCGGAAGTGAAGCTGGAACACCTTAACCGAATAACCCTGAAAAGGGTTCCGATCATGACTGCCTGGTGGGAAGAAAGACATTACAGAAATAACGTAAAATCCTGGCTTGTGTACTTTATAATACTTCTGGCCCGCTTAAGCAGGGAGGAAGTGGAACAGATACTGGCAAGGTATCCTTTTGACAAATATGCCCATTTGTGCATATGCGAATCCCGTCAAGTTCCGGCAGTAGCCCAGGCTTTGATGAAAAGACCGGATTGTCCGGCCAGTGAGATAGACAGAACCCTGGGAAGCTGGTATAAAGAAAATATTGTGTATCTGCTATTACTGGTAAGAGAAGAAGAAGCATGGGAAAACCTGGCCCGCTATATTGAACTCAAAGATAGAGTCAAGGTGGAGATAAACGGTAATGATCTGAAAGAACTGGGACTCAAAGAAGGTCCTGCATTCAGCCGGGTTTTTGCAGAGCTATATAATTTCAGGCTTGATGAAAAAGTCAGCAGTCGCGAAGATGAAATAGAAACAGTGCAAAAATGGATGAAAGAGGGGCGGTTTTTAGGTGCAGACCATAACTAGTATGATGATAGCATTGCCGGCTATTATCATTGCTCTGACATTTCACGAATATGCCCATGGGAAAGTGGCTTACTGGCTGGGAGACGAGACTGCATACAGCTATGGCAGACTAACCCTGAACCCTTTCCCCCATATTGATCCTATAGGGTTTTTAATGTTATTTATCTTCCATTTCGGATGGGCCAAGCCGGTTCCGGTAAATCCTCTGAATTTTAAAGGTACAAGCATTAAAACGGGGATGATGCTGGTATCTTTGGCTGGACCGGGAATGAATATAGTATTGGCTTTTATTGGCATGATACTGCTGAAGCTTCTTATTCCCTATCAGGCTTATGAATGGGCAAATATTTCGTTGGCTATGGTACAGCCCTTGATCCAGATTAACTTAATTCTCGCAGCCTTTAACCTGATACCTTTGCCGCCACTGGATGGTTCCAAAATACTGGCCGGCTTACTGCCGGATTCGGGTGCTCAGGCTTTGTATTCCCTGGAACAATATGGACCACTGCTTCTTTTGCTATTTATTGTCACCGGTATTGCATCAAAAGTGTTTCTGCCTTTGGCAAACTTTTTAGGCGGTATACTCTATATGATAGTTTTTTAATAATCATAGTTAATATATAATCCAGGAAAAGCTGGCATTTCCCCCTTTATTTTATTGCTAAAGACTGCCGGTTGCTGCAACAATGTGAGCATGCGATAACAAGAAATGCGCAGCATTTCCACCATAATTATTAGTTACTAATTATTAATTAGCAAAGCGGGTGATTTGAATGGCGTATATTGTTGAGCTGGAAGCCTTTCATGGGCCCATGGATCTTCTCTTATATCTAATTGAAAAAAACGAAGTGGATATTTATGATATACCTGTAGCGGTAATTAGTGATCAATATCTAAAATACCTTCAATCAACTGGGGATCTGGACCTGGAAAGATTGGGGGACTTTCTGCTGATGGCTTCTTATCTGCTTAATCTGAAGTCCAGGATGCTCTTGCCCCGGAATAATGCTTTCGTGGAAGATGAAGCAGATAATGTTCCTGATCCCCGCGAAGAACTGGTCAGGAGTCTGTTGGATTACAAAAAATACAAGAAAGTGGCTGACTATCTGCTGGCTCGCCAGAGTGGAGATATCAAAAGAGTGTTTTTCAGAACCAAGGATACAGAACTGACAGGCAAAGAAGAGATAGTGGCTGATCTCAAAGTACTGTTTCGCAGCTATCAAAACCTTTTACGGGATAAATTGGCTGTTGACAGTGAGTTCTATCTACCCACAGGAGATATTAATATAGGTGATAAAATGGAAGAAATATTGGGGCGGTTGGAAAACAGACCCGAAGGACTGGTTTTCCAGGATCTGTTTTCCGGTGCAGTCAATAAGAGAGAGGCTCTGGTGCTTTTTCTGGCTTTATTGGAACTGATTCGCTTACAGAAGATTCATGCTTATCAAAAAGAGTATTTTTCCGAAATAATAATACGTATGGTGGTGGCGGGGTAAAATGTTGATGCGGGATGAGCTTAAAGCGGCATTGGAGGCCGTTCTTTTCATGCGTTCGGATTATGTGAATACAGATGAATTAGTGGAATTATTGGATGTTCCCCTGCTTGATCTGAAGATGATTTTGCGTGAAATGATTTTGGAGTATAATAAAGAAAAAAGAGGCATACAGATTGTAGAAGTCGATAATGCTTTCGCAATGTGTACCAACCCTCTTTATTCGGATATTATAAGCAGGATGGAAAAACCGGTGCGCCGGAGGTTGACAGCTGCAGCAATGGAAACCCTGGCAATTATAGCATACCAGCAGCCGGTTACCAGGCTTGAGATTGAAAAAATACGGGGAGTCAAGTCGGATAAAATTATCAATAACCTACTGGAAAAAGGGCTTATTGAGGAAGCAGGGCAGAAGGCAGTGGCAGGGAGACCGCTTCTTTATGTTACCACAGACGAATTTTTGCGGTTATTTGGTTTATCCAGCATCGATGAATTGCCGGATCTTGAGGAGGAAAATGCAGGTGTCGGAGAAATCTCTGGAAGAAGAAATAAAGATTAAAGCGCAAAAGGCAAAAAAATTGGCCCGTTATATGAGCAGCACCCAGGATCTGGTCGAAGACCAGATAGTAAAAGCCCAGGCAAGAGGAGATTTTGATAATCTTGAAGGTGCGGGAAAACCCCTGAATTTATATGAGAATCCCTATGAGCCTCCTGAATTGAGAATGACTTTTAAGATACTTAAAGACAATGACTTTGCACCCCATTGGATTGAACTGGGCAAAGATATTGATGCCGATGTCCAGAAATTCTGGCAGGGAGTAGATTATTTCAAGCGCTATACGTATCTTTTTGTCAATGATAAGCATAGCGAAATATCTTTGAAGAGGTTTACTCAAAGGAAGGCTCATTTTTATTTTGAAAGCCGCCTGAGCCTGGAAAAACTTGACAAGAAAATCAAGGACTATAATTTGCATTGTCCAACTTATGAGCTGGGAAGGGCTCAGCTGAATGTTGATAACGAGATGTTCAAAGTGATTTCCAGCATTGAGGAAATAATTGAAGCAACAGGGGATAAAGAAGAATAGATGCATAAACCTGTTATCTGTGGAAATAATATGAAAAAAACAGGAGTATGTATCAATGGAAGTTATTTTACTCTCAGGCTTCATATTATTGATAATTATTTTGTCTCTACGTATAAGAATACAAATAAAACTTGAATTGCTGGAGAACAAGGATAAGCGGGTTCTTAAAACAGCAATTATAAGTCCAATAAAGAATAGTTCGCAAGAATATAATCTGGAGAATCTGGAGCTGAAGATCAGTAGTTTTTTTACTGCTGAAGAAGAGGAAAAAAATGCCAATTATTCAAAAAATGAGCCGCTGAGTCTTTTCAGGGAAGATTCAGGGTTTAATTTTTTTTTGGACTTTTTCAAAGAAGCAGATTCAAAAATGCAATATTATAAAATATCTCGAATGTATCTGAAATACCTGCTTATTGAAAACCTGGATTGGAGAAGCAGTATAGGAATGAACGATGCCATGAAAACAGCTATTGCCAGTGGAAGCCTGTGGGCATTTAAAGGGATTATTGTGAGCCAGTTAAGCAATAAGAGCCGGATCGAAAAAATTTTTCTAAACGTTTCTCCCGATTTTGTTTCCAGCTTCTTTTTAAGCAGGCTTAACTGCATATTGAAGATGCGTATAGCACATATTATCCTTATAGGATTTTATTATTATGGATATCTATTTAAAAGATATTTAAAATCTCTGGCTCAATAAGCCTGGAAATTAAAAATGCGGCTTTTTGATTGTTATGCCACTTGAGAAATGGGCGGAGTCTCAGAATTGTACCAATAAAATTACGGAGGTATATAAATGGATTTAAATGGAGAAAAACAGAGTCATCCTATAGAGGGGCTTATGCAGACTGCTATGCAGAGCATCAAGGAAATGGTTGATGTAAATACAGTTGTCGGTGATGCTGTAGAAACCAACGATGGAACCGTGATTATTCCCATCTCACAGGTAGCCTGTGGTTTTGCTGCCGGTGGAGGAGAATATGAACTCCTGGCGTCTTCCAAGAACCCGGAATTGCCCTTCGCCGGAGGCAGCGGCGCAGGAGTATCAGTAAAACCGGTAGGGTTTTTGGTAGTGAAAATGAATGACATAAGATTAATGACAGTTTCAGGAAATCCGCTGGCTGAAAGAATAGTGGATATTGCTCCGCAATTGATGGATAAGCTGGAAAACCTGTTTAAAAAAGAGACGAATAAAATAAGTAAACAAACAAATGAGGATTTTGCTTAATTGGCTTTTTGTATTGCTTTTTGTCCTGAGGCAAAGCCGCAGTATTTTAAGATTCACCCTCCGGGCACCGGGCACTAATGATGTTCTATTTGCTCACGATTAAGGTGGCTTGGCTGATTCACAGAATGACATGCCGGATTAAATTTATGTGAAACATAATAGTAGGTTTTTAAAGATAATATGACCGGGAATAGGTTGTTCTAATTTTCCATGAAAAATCATACCTTCTAAAAGACCGGACTTGGTGGAGGTATGATTTTGCTTAATTTAATCTGGCTTTTACTCCTGACTTCGGGAATTATTGTAGCTGCTGCTAACGGTAATATTGAAATTGTAACCGAGGCTGCCCTGGGAGCAGCCAAGGGAGCTGTTGAAGTCTGTTTTGATTTGATTGGGATTATGGCGCTCTGGCTGGGTATAATGAAAATTGCTGAAAAAGGCGGCCTGGTCAAAAGCCTGGCCAGATTGATGAGACCCTTAATGGTCAAGCTTTTTCCCAGTGTTCCCCCGGAACACCCGGCTATGGGAGCGATAATTCTAAACCTCAGTGCCAATATGCTGGGACTGGGGAATGCTGCTACACCTTTCGGGATGAAAGCCATGCAGGAGCTCCAGGAACTTAATTCCCAGTCAGATGAGGCTTCAGAAGCCATGTGTACTTTTCTGGCCCTGAACACTTCCTGTATAACTTTAATCCCAGCAACAATAATTGGTGTACGCCTTTCTTGTGAATCCGCCAACCCTACTGAAATAGTAGGTCCCTGTATTTTTGCTACTGCCATAGCCATGATTATTGCGGTTTCTCTTGATTACTGGTTCCGCAGTAAAAGCCGCTGGGGGAGGCACCAATAAATGCTCCTGTGTATTCTTACCTTAGTTTCCAAATGGGCTATCCCCTTGCTTTTGCTCATTATACCGATTTATGGCTATCTAAAAAAAGTACCTGTTTATGAATCCTTTGTAGAAGGGGCTGAAGAGGGTTTCACAACTGCAGTTAAGATAATCCCTTTTCTTGTGGGTATGATGGTGGCCATATCAGTTTTCAGAGCTTCGGGGGCAATGGACTATCTAACTCAGTTTCTCTCTCCTTTAACTTATCAAATAGGTGCTCCATCCGAAGTTCTACCTCTGGCAATAATGCGTCCCATGTCTGGAAGCGGGGTACTGGGGCTGGCTACCGAATTAATGAGAGTGTATGGCCCGGATTCCTTTATTGGAAGGCTGGCATCTGTGATGCAGGGGACTACTGATACTACTTTTTTTGTTTTGACAGTGTATTTTGGAGCCGTTGGCATAAAAAAATACCGTTATTCCATAGTTACCGGCCTGACTGCAGATATAACAGGATTCTTTGCTGCCGTATATATCTGCAATCTCCTTTTTAGATAAAATAATGATATTGGACGAATTATAATTATAAGTTACAATGGTATACAAAAAACAATAAAGGAGAAAATCGACAAATGAAAAGCGATATAGAAATTGCTCAGGAAGCGACAATGAAAGCAATAACAGAAATTGCCGGCATTATTGGTTTATCGGAAGATGATATTGAGCTTTATGGCAAATATAAGGCCAAAGTATCGTTGAAGGTGTGGGAGCGGATTAAAAACCGGCCTTCGGGAAAACTTGTTCTGGTTACTGCTATTACTCCTACCCCGGCTGGAGAAGGCAAGACCACCAATACAGTTGGATTGGGTATGGCTCTGAACAAGCTTGGTAAAAAAGCTATAATAGGCTTGCGTGAGCCTTCCCTGGGGCCAAGTTTTGGCATAAAAGGAGGAGCCGCCGGAGGTGGTTATTCCCAGGTAGTTCCCATGGAGGATATCAATCTTCATTTTACCGGAGATATTCATGCGGTTACCACAGCCCATAATCTCCTGGCAGCAATATTGGACAACCATATACATCAGGGAAATGCCCTGAATATTGATCCCCGACAAATAGTGTTGCGCAGGGCCATGGACTTGAATGAAAGGGCTTTGCGTAATATAGTAATAGGATTGGGCGGCAAGATTAATGGTGTACCGCGTGAATCAGGATTTGATATCAGTGTGGCTTCAGAGCTTATGGCTGTTTTGTGCCTGGCCTCTGATTTGATGGATTTGAAGGAGAGATTCAGGCGTATTGTAGTAGCTTATACCTATGAGGGAGAGGCTGTAACCGCCGGCGATCTGAAAGCAGAAGGTTCCATGGCCCTGCTTATGAAAGATGCTATAAAACCTAACCTGGTACAAACCCTGGAAAATACCCCCGCTTTTATTCATGGCGGACCTTTTGCCAATATTGCTCACGGCTGCAATAGCCTGATGGCAACTCAGATGGGGTTAAAACTGGGGGATTATATGGTGACCGAGGCAGGATTCGGGGCTGACCTGGGAGCTGAGAAGTTCTTTGATTTGAAGTGCAGGTATGGTGATTTAAAACCTGATGCTGTAGTGGTGGTTGCCAGTATAAGGGCATTAAAGAATCATGGCGGCGTAGCCAAAGAAAAACTTGCTGAAATCAATATGGAAGCCCTGGAAAAGGGTATCGGCAATCTGGAAAAACAGTTGGAAAATATCAGACTGTTTGGAGTTCCGGCAGTAGTGGCTTTAAATGAATTCCCCACTGATAGCCAGGAGGAGATAGAGCTGGTGGTAAAGAAATGTGCTGCTCTCGGAGTGGAAGTGGCAGTTTCACAGGTCTGGGCCAGGGGAAGTGAAGGTGGGCTGGAATTGGCTAAAAAAGTGATAGCTGCTGCTGAAAAGCCTTCGGAGTTTAATTTACTGTATGCAACTGAGCAGCCATTGAAAAAGAAAATAGAGATTATTGCCGACAAAATCTATGGTGCTGATGGGGTGGATTACAGCAAAGATGCAGATAACATGATTGCCAAACTGGAAAAACTGGGTTATGGTAATTTGCCTGTATGTATAGCCAAGACCCAGTATTCACTGTCAGATGATGCCAATCTGAAAGGACGTCCGCAGGGCTTTAGGGTAAATATCCGGGAGATAAAACTATCAGCAGGGGCAGGCTTCATTGTGGCCATCGCCGGTGCTGTAATGACCATGCCGGGCCTGGGCAAAACCCCCGCAGCCGAAAAAATAGATATAAAAGCCAACGGAGAAATAGTAGGTTTGTTCTAAAATCACTGACGCATAAGACAGATAATGCGCAACAAGGTGTTTTTTGACACGGTCTCGCTACGCTCGCACACGGATTTAACAGATTTACACTGATTTTTTTTCTTTAATGTTTTTATATTTATTGGAATCTACAATATGAACGGATGGTTAATAAATTGCTTTTTTTCTAGTTTTCAGGATAACGGAAGCTATAGCTTCCGTTATCCTGAAACAAACATTAATGGAAGCCAAGTATTTTATTAACTATCGACTAAAATTTTTGTCGTCCACTAAACTAAAACAACAAAACGAATCCGTGTTAATTTGTGTCCGCAGGATCTGTGTACGAGCGTAGCGAGTCCGTGTCAAATAAAACTCCTACGGCGTTAAATCTGTCTACTGCGAAGCTTTGATTAAATAAATTAAGTGAGGTGGGAAAATGAGGAGGAAGGTTGACCAGGAACTGGAAAAGGCCCTTTATTCTATACTGCAACGTATATCATACCAGCATTACTTTAAATGGCTGCTTCGGGGGCTGGCTGCAGGAATGCTTGCTTCCGCCTGTTTCCTGATTTTATCCCGCTTCTGGCCCTGGGCGGAAGTAAAGACCTTTTGCCTTTTGGGGTCTGCTGTAGTATTATTGCTGGCTTTGACAACAGCATTTTTTAAGAGACCGGATATATGGGAGGCCGCCTGTCGTGCGGATGCCTGTGGTCTCAAGGAAAGGGCGAGTACGGCCTGTGAATTATCAGGACAGGATAGTGATATAGCCAGGAGACAGCGGGAAGACGCCCTGAGAAACCTTAAAGCATTAAATGTGAAAGAAAAGATTCCCTTTTTTACTCCGATACGTGAAACCTGGGTTTTAGCCGGGACAGCCGTCTTGTTGTTGCTGCTGGTTTATCTGCCCAATCCTATGCAGGAGCAGGTGCAAAAGCAGGAAGAGATTAGAAAAGAAATAGCTGTACAGGAAAAAAAGATTGAAGAAGCCAAAAAAGGATTACAGGAAAAGGAAGAAAAATTTCCTCTGGAAGAAAGGGCTGAACTCATAGACCTTCTGGAAGATCTACAGAAAGACCTGCAGGAAGCCGATAGGCTTGAAGACGCGTTAAAAGCTTTGTCCAGAGCCCAGACGCAAATACAGGAAGAACAGGCCGGGGGAGAATTTGGTGATGATATTCAGGAATTGCTTATGGAGATGAAAGAAAATGAAGCCAGCAGGGAACTGGCTGAGAAGATGGCTGCCGGTGATATAGAAGGAAGTCAAAAAGAATTTAACAGCTTAATGGATAAGGAAGGCGAAATGCCAGGAGAGGGTGCCGAAGGCGAAGAGTCTGTTGAAGAAATGCTGGAAAAAGCATTGGACCAAATTCCTGCGGAACTGGCGGCAGCTTTGAAAAATGCAGCTAATACCACGCAGAATGGGGAGGGAGGGAACGGAAATCCACAGTCAGAATTGAATAGTGCTATTGGAAGAATGTGCAGCCAGGCCGCTGGCTCTATGGATGCGAGTCTGGCTCAGGCAGCACTGCAGAATGCCCGGCAAGGGCTATTGGCAGCAGGAAGCAGCAATAGCAGCGGACAACTGGCCTCGAATCAAGGAGGAACAGGAGATTCAGCCAGCGGTGGGAGTAATGAAAGTGGAGAAGGGGGAGGAAGTGGTCAGGGAACCGGTGGCTCAGGTACGGGAAACACCCCCGGAAACAACAGCGGCGGACAGGGGGCGGGAAGTGGTCCGGGAGCCGGTATGGGAAGCAGTGCCGGGAATGAATCCCAGACCGGGCAAAGTTCCAGTTCTTTTTCATCTGGAGATTTGAATTCTCCTGCAATGAGTATGAGAGAATATGAAAAGATTTTTGACCCGGCGAGAATCGGGCTGGCTGGTGATGCTTCTATTGTAAAGGGAGAAGCCGGGGAAGGTCCACAGCAGACATTTGATACTGCCGATCCCGCTGTCGTTAATCAGGCTTTGCGGCCTTACCAGGAACTTGTAGGACACTACAGCCAGATGGCCCGGGAATCCCTGGATCGCAGCCCGATACCGGCAGGTATGGCCGATGTAGTCAGAGATTATTTCTCTTCCCTGGAATAAGAGGCGAAATTCGGAAGTGATTTAATATACATCTTAAAACAAGGGGGTACATTATGGAGCTTGATAGTTTTGCTCAAACTGTTAAGGAAATAGAAGCAGAAATTGCCAGGGTTATAGTTGGACAGCATGATGTAATCCGCAATACTATCATTTGCATGCTGGCTGGAGGAAATGCCCTTTTGGAAGGAGTTCCCGGTTTGGGCAAAACCCGAATGGTAAGTGCTGTTGGACAGGTTCTGTCTCTGGAATTCAAGCGTATACAATTTACACCTGACTTAATGCCTTCGGACATAATGGGAACAAATATTATCACTGAAGACCAGGATGGCCGAAAATTTTTTGAATTTCAGCCAGGCCCGGTTTTTGCCAACATAGTTCTGGCTGATGAAATCAATCGGGCTACACCAAAAACCCAGAGCGCTATGCTGGAGGCTATGCAGGAAAAGACAGTGACTGCCGGCGGAAAAACCAGGAACTTACCGCGGCCGTTTTTCGTGCTGGCTACCCAGAATCCCCTGGAGATGGAAGGGACTTATCCATTGCCGGAAGCTCAGATGGATCGTTTTCTATTTAAGCTTATGGTTGGATTCCCTGAAGAAAAAGAGCTGGTAGATATAATTAGCAGCACCACAGCTTCAGGGCAGGAAGAACCCAGAAAGGTTATGGGAGGGGAGCAGGTTTTAAGAATGATGGAACTGGCCCGGGAAGTACCTGTTTCCGAGCGGGTAACTGCTATGGCTGGCAGAATGGTAATGGCTACTCATCCTGAAAGTACTTATGCCCCTGATAGTGTAAAAAAATATGTGCGTTACGGAGTCTCACCGCGGGGAGGCCAGGCCCTGATAGCTGCGGGGAAGGTGCGGGCGCTCATTGAGGGTAGATATAATGTAGCTTTTGAGGATATTGAAGCCTTGGCTTTTCCGGCACTGAGGCATCGTTTTTTCCTCAATTTCGAAGGCGAAGCGGAAGGTATCAATCCAGATTTGTTGATTGCAGAAATTATTGAAGCAGTCAGAGACAAGGAATGATAAATTGAAAAAACCGGAGGGAAGCAGTATGGAGAAATTCTATAATGAGGATTTTCTCAAACAACTGCAGCGACTTTCCTTGAGAACCAAGAAACTTAAGGCTGGAATCCAGCAGGGAGAAAGACGTTCACCCAGGAAAGGACACTCTGTGGAATTTGCCGATTTTCGCAGTTATTCGCTGGGTGATGATGTTCGCTATATTGATTGGAACAGCTATGCCCGTTCAGAAAAGCTTTTTATTAAGCTTTTTGTGGAGGAGCAGGATCTGCTCTTGAATATTTTTATGGATACCAGCCAATCAATGGACTGGGGACAACCGTCAAAAAGCCGCCTGGCCAAACAGATAGCAGGGGCTTTTGCTTACATGGCTCTTTCCGCTTATGACCAGGTTGCCATAGCTGCCTGCTCTGAACACTTGTATTCTTATCAACCGCCACTGGGAGGCAGGAATGCCTTGAGAAAAGTGTGGGGCTTTCTTGATGCTTTGCCAGTGATAGGCAGTACCCGGCTCAGTGATTCTATAAAGGAGTTTGGTCCCTTTAGTCGCAGGCCCGGAGTTTCTCTGATAATTTCTGACCTGCTGTCACCGCATGATTTCAAGGAAGGCCTGAAATATTTGCAATACCTGAAGCAGGAAGTAATCCTGCTGCAGATTCTGGCCCCGGATGAACTGAGCCCGGTTTTACATGGGGACTGGCGCTTGCTGGATAGCGAAAGCAAAGAAATCCGGGAAATCAGTATAAATACTGCTTTGCTGAAAGCCTATGAAAAGAAAATCCGGGAATTCACTGCAGAGACCAGGGAGTTTTGTCACCGGCGAGGTATGGCTTTTATACAAATCTGCAGTGATGAACTTCTGGAAGATATTATATTGCGGTCCATGCCCAGGGCTGGAATACTGGGCTGATTATTATGCTATTATCTGTTTAACCTTTGCTTCACCCCGATTTCTGATGAATAGGAGGGAAAAGTATTGGAGTTTTTTAATCCATCAGCTTTTTTCTTTGCAGTTATCATACCTCTGATAATACTTTTATACCTCCTGAAACGGCGATATCAGGAAATGCTGGTTTCCAGCACCTATTTATGGGAACAGGTTCTTAAAGACATGGAAGCCAGTATGCCCTGGCAGCGCCTTAAGAAAAACCTGCTGCTGTTTTTGCAGTTGCTGGCTGCAGCTATTCTGATTCTGGCTTTTAGCAGGCCTTATCTTCCAGTCCCTGGAGATAGCGACCGTCACATAATTGTTGTCCTGGACTGTTCCTGCAGTATGATGGCCAACGATATTTCTCCTTCACGTTTTGCAGAAGCCCGGAAAGAAATAGAAAATTTAATAGATGGATTGGGAAAAGACGATGAAATGAGCTTGATAGCTATGGGGGAGGAAGCCCGGGTTCTGGCATCTGCTTCCAGAGATCGACTGATGCTCAAAAAGGCGCTTCAGGATGCTCAGCTTAGCTGCGGCGTTGCCAGGCCGGAACCAGTTCTTGCTATTATTGCTTCGCTGGCTGAAGATGCGGGCAATGTTTCAGTGATTGTATTCAGTGATGGCAGGACTGCGCCTGTGGAAGATGAATTCTTGCTTGATTGTCCATTGGAATTTCGCCGGATAGGCCGGGATAGTGACAACCTGGCTCTTACTGCCCTGGCTGCCCGCCAGGAGGCCAGACAAATGATTCTTATGGCTCGTTTACATAATTATGGAAAAGAGGAAAGAAAAACTGAGCTCAAATTACAGGCAGGTGAAGCTTTGCTCGATGTCCGGGAAATCAGTTTGCCGCCAGGGGAAAGCCGTGAAATAATATGGGAAGACCTTGATCCTGGGAACGAAGCCTTTATCAAAGCCAGTTTAAGCAGGTCTGATGTACTGATGCTCGATAACCAGGCTTATGCTGTGCTGGAACAAAGAGATAATCGGCGTATTCTCCTGGTAAGTCAGGCTAATGTTTTCCTGGAAAAATCTCTGCTCCTTCTGCCTGGTGTGGAATTGTATAAAACCAGTACCCAGGACTATGAGGAGGGAATGGATGACTTTGATTTATATATTTTTGACAGTTTTTTGCCCACGGCTTTACCCAGGGGAAATATTCTTTTGCTTGACCCTCCTGTTTCCAACAGCCTCATCCCGGTCAAAGGCGAGTTCACTGGTATCAAGCAGGTCAAGCCTGTTGACAACCAACCCCTCTTGAACTATGTGGATCTTAATGACTGGCAGATAAGCAAATGCCGGCAAGTGGAAGTACCGAACTGGTGCCGCCCTCTTTTGCAATACCAGGAAGTGCCGCTCCTGCTTGTTGGAGAAAAAGATAATAGAAGAATAGCAATATTTACTTTCGATTTGCATAACAGTAATATCCCGCTGCAGACGGGATTTCCTATTCTCATCAATAATTTGGGCTCCTGGCTGCTTCCTGCCTCCAGCAATACTCTTATCCTGGATGCTTCGCAAAATTATTTTTCATTGCCTAAGATGACAGATATAGACAACGAGAGCATTATTATTCAGAAAGAGGGAGAAGCAGAACAGGAATTTCAGGCTCCTTTCCCTGATAAATTCCCCGCCATGGCTCCGGGCCTCTATATGGTAAAGCAGGCCGATGAAGAAACCCCCTTTTATTATGTGCTGAAAAAGTTGAATGGGCTGGAATCCGATATAAATCCGGGCGAGCTTTCCTGGAAACAGGCATTTGCCCAGGAGAATGAGGAAAAGCTGCGTCTTAGCAAAAAAGAAATCTGGATTTTTTTAGCCTGGATGGCTTTTTTGATACTCGTACTTGAATGGGAGGTGTACCGGCGTGGCTATTAGTTTCCATTATCCATGGATTTTGCTGCTGATACCGCTGGTTCTGTATCCGGTGCGCCTCTGGTATCGCAGTGCCCGGCAGATGCCGGCTGGAAGGCGAAAACTGATCTGTGCATTGAGAGTAGGCCTTATATTGTGTATTATACTGTCTCTGGCAGGCCTTCAATTGCGCTATAAAATTAATGAACAATCAGTGGTATTTGTAGTAGACCTTTCTGCCAGTTGTGAACAGGGGAAAAACATGGCGGAAAATTTTATAAAGGAAGCCTTAGAATACAAGAAAGCTGACGATAAAGCCGCGGTAGTGGTATTCGGAGAAAACGCCCGGGTAGATCAGCCGCTTTCCCGGGATGCAGAAATCGCTTCCATAGAGAGTTTGGTGGACAGGGGACACAGCAATATAGAAAAAGGGCTGGAGCTGGCTGATGCTCTGATACCAGAAACTTCTCAGAAAAGATTGGTATTGTTTTCCGATTACCGGGAAAATATGGGGGATCTTGTAAGCGAAATTGAGTTTCTGGCGAATAAACAACTGCGGGTGGATCTGGTGCCACTGGAGCCGGCTGAAAGCCATGAGAGCAAAGTAGAAAGCCTGGAAATACCGCAAAAATTATTTGCCGGGGAGAGTTTTCCCCTGAAAGTAAGAATACATTCCAATACAGGCGGCAGTGGACTTTTGAGGATATTTCGGGATCGTACTCTGATAGCTGAGGAAGTGGTGAGACTCAGCAAAGGTGAAAACCAGTTTGTGTATTCCTCAACAATTGAGGAAAGCGGCTTTTTTAGCTTCGGCGTTACTGCCGAATTCGAAGAAGACACTATTGCCGAGAACAACGAAGCCAGTGCCTTTACTCTTGTCCATGGTCCGCCAACAGTGCTGCTGGTAGAAGGGGAAGCCGGAGAAGGGAAGACTTTGCAAGCGGCGCTGAGTTCCCTGGGCCTAAAGAGTAAATGCATTTCTCCCCTGGAGATACCCGGAAGTTTAGCCGAACTACAGCGTTATGCAGTAATTGCTCTGTGCAATGTTCCTGCAGAGGAAATAAGAAACGAAGCTATGGAAGCGATACACTCGAGTGTTCGCGACCTGGGAAACGGTTTGATCATGCTGGGGGGAGAACAGAGCTTTGGACCGGGGGGATATTTTAATACTCCGGTGGAAAAGGCCCTGCCGGTTCATATGGATTTGCGCGGCAAAGCTGAAATTCCCAGTTTGGGGTTGGTGATGGTTATTGATAAATCAGGAAGTATGTCCGGGGGACAAGGAGCTTACAGCAAAATAGACCTGGCAAAAGAAGCGGCCATACAGGCCACCAGTATTCTGGGACCCCTGGATAAAATTGGAGTTATAGCCTTTGATGAGGCCTGCCAGTGGGTAGTGAAGCTGCAGAGCCCTGATGATCTGCAGGCCATACAGGATGATATTGCTACTATTAGAGCCGGAGGCGGGACCAATATTTTCCCCTCATTGGCTTTGGCCTACAGCAGCCTCAAGGATGCTGAGTGCAAATACAAGCATATAATACTGCTCACCGACGGACAATCAGCTACTTCAGGTGATTACTATTACCTGGCCAGGAGAATGGAAAATGAGAACATTACCATGTCCACAGTTGCGGTTGGAGAAGATGCTGATACGGATTTGATGGAAACCCTGGCTAAATGGGGGCGGGGAAGATATTATTTCAGCGAGGATGTTTCCAGTATACCTAAAATATTTACCAAAGAAACCATTAGGGCATTAAATCACTATCTGGTGGAAGAAGATTTTTTACCGGTTCAGACTGCAGCCAGCTCAGTTATGGACGGATTGGCTGCTGTGCCTGAACTGAATGGTTATGTGGCAACATCTCCCAAGGACACTGCCGCGATGGTTCTCGCCAGTCATCGGGGAGACCCGCTACTGGCCCACTGGCAATATGGTCTGGGTCGTTCGGTGGCCTTTACCAGTGACGTTTCCGGGCGATGGTCAACACCCTGGATTAGCTGGCAGTATTACAACAGATTCTGGGCCAATATAATATCCTGGCTCTTACCGAGGACCCAGGGCAGTGAAGTTTTGAATTTACAGGCCAGCATTGAAGGCAATCATGGGCTTATTCAAGTAGAGTCCAGCGAATACAGCCGGATTTTACCCACAACAGCCAGTGTAGTAAGCCCCAGCCTGGAAAAACAGGAGATTATTCTGCAGCCGGTTGCTCCCGGACGCTACGAAGGCAGGTTTTCAAGCCGGGAAGCTGGAGTCTATATGATGACTGTCGCTCAGGACGAGAATGGACAGCAGTTAAGAACGGTCAGCGGTGGCGTTGCAGTTCCTTATTCTCCAGAATATAGTTTTGCCGGGCTTGATGAAAAAATGCTTGAGCGGGTACTGGAATCAGGCGGAGGGAAAATCCTGACCGAGCCGCGTGAAGCCTTTGCCGATAATCTGGCCCCAGTGAGAGGAGCACTGGAACTTTGGCCCTACCTGCTTATGCTGGCACTGATAATTCTGCCTCTGGATATTGCTGCCCGCAGGCTGAATATAGGATTCTCCGATATAAAATCCCGGAAGGAAGAAATCCGTCAGAAGCTATCAGGGCTTCAGGAAGAAGCGACAGACTCATCTTCGATATCCCGTTTGCAGGAAAGAAAAAAGAGTTTACAGGATATACAGCAGGCCAGAACCATACAGAATGCAGAGATGTCACCCCCCCCTGCTCATGATAAGCCTTTAGAGCAAACAGCAACTCAGAGCAGAGATGAAGTGAAAGCAGAAAATAATGCTAAAGAAGTCCCGAAAGAAGAGGATAGCATTTCTCGACTTCTGCAGGCCAAAAAGCGAGCCAAAAAACCTGGCTAAGCCAAAAGTAACTCTGGAGCAGGATTCAACCTGAAAAATATGCGAATAAAGGCTGGCAACAATACAAGCAAAGATGAGGGATGATTATGGAGCAGACTTTATATGCGGTTCTCTGTGCGGTTCTCTGTGCGGTTCTTCTGCTGGGTCTTTTTTCAATGCCTTTCTTAAAGCCCCGTAAAAGAATTGGACTGATTACCCTGGTGTTGATAATAGTCCTCATATCGCTGTTCCTTTCTGCTTGCCAGGAGGAACAAGACGTTATAATAGTTAACCGTGTGGTTGACGGGGATACCATTGAAGTGAAGATGGCAGAAACCAAAGAAAAAGTAAGATTGATAGGGATAGATACCCCGGAAACTGTACATCCGGAAAAAGACGAAGAACCCTATGGAAAAGAGGCCAGTGATTTTAGCAAAGAGAGGCTTAAGGGCCAGGAAATACGCCTGGAACTGGATGTAGAAGAAAGGGACAGATACGGCCGAATATTGGCTTATGTATGGCTGGGAGATGAGATGTTCAACGAGACCTTGCTGCTGGAAGGTTATGCCCGGCTGGCGACTTTCCCGCCCAATGTCAAATATGTAGAACGCTTCACGGCTGCCCAGAAGGAAGCACGGGAGTCAAAGCGAGGTCTCTGGGCATTGGAGTTGGAAGAAGATGAAATAAGCAGCGAGGGTAATCAGGAGATGGAACAGGGGAAATATCTGGGAAGCCGTAACAGTGACAAATATCATCTTCCCACTTGTAAATGGGCTAAAACCATTAAAGAAAAAAATCAGGTATGGTTTGAATCTCCTGAAGAAGCTGAGGCTGCAGGCTATAAGCCCTGTAAAAACTGTTGTGGCTTATGTAAAGAAGTGAGCCGGGTTGAAAAATAAAGGCTATTTTGCAGCAAGTATGGCTATAGTTGCAGTCTCATTAATTATGATTTTTGTTGGAGCAGGTAATAATAAAATAATTATTTCTATATTAAGCTTGTTTGCAGGTCTGATAATGCTGATACATTGGAGTACAATCAGTTATAAATGGATTTGCGAAAAATGTGGGGAAAACTTTGAAATCAATATGTGGCAAAATATTGTAGGCATTAATGGTGGAGTAAACTACAAAAAACTATACTGTCCAAAATGTAAGCAAAGGAACTGGGCAAGAGGCATCTCCAAATAGTGACGATTGGAATTGAAACATAAAAATTTTTATAGCATTTTGAGGATTTCTTGGCATATGTTTGATGAGCGATAAGAAGAGAAAATATTTATCTTACTTAATATGACAATTGCAAACAAGAACAAGTAGTAACAAATAAATTAAGGAAAATGAAAAGTAGGTTAACATATATGGAAAAATTTTAATAAGTCTATTATAATAGAGATATCTGAAAAAATATGACTATAGATTTACTTTAAACAACAATTGAGGTGTGATCTTTTATGAATCGTAGACTAAAGCAAGCTGCCGATCAAAGAGATAAGCGGGCAGAAGATAGTATTCCTGAAGAGCTCAGGAATAGTGCGGAGCGGATCTTGAATTACGCTGCCATACCTGCGGATCGTAAGGAGGTGTTCAGAAAAAACCTGGAGATGTTCAGAAATATCCAGGATAAATCTGGTTCGGAAAGCAGGAAAATTAGAGAGAAGATCAGCCCTGTGTTTTTCGAAGTTTACTCTGCTGTATTTAAGAAAGTATTACTGGAAAACAATTCTAGTCCACTTTATCATATGTTTTTACAGTATGCCTATGTCGACGAAAACCTTCTGCAGCCGGAACATACGAATGCCCTTTATGAACTTATCTGTAAACCTGCTGTTGCAGGCAGGTATTCCGTATATAATGGACAAGAGTGGCTGGCAAAGATATATACCAGAGAAAAAGACCCTTCGATTAACGAATTCGGCTTGGATTATTTTGACGTATTCAGGGAAAAGAAAAAAAAGGGAGAGCTTCATGAGAGGGATAAAACTGAATATGATAATAACGTCGAAGGTCGCCTGGCTCACGAGATTGATAATTTGTTCAGAATTGGGCAGAGACTTTGTTATCGGCAGACGAGAGGCTATTTCCCGATCCTGCATAGTGGAATGATAATCAAGGATTTACCGAAATCAATGATTACCGCAGATAAAATTGAAAAGAGCCTTAATAAGGTTCTCGAGGTGGATTTCTCGGCTTTTCATCGGGAAATTGTCTACAATTGTCCGAAGAAAGGGATAAAAAAAGAGTTGATAATGAAACCGGTTCTGCCTGATTTTATTTTAATGCCTACCTTTGGGGCAGGGGCAGTAATGTGGCAGGAATTGACGGGCAGGGTAAGGACATCCCCTGGTCGTATTATTTTGCCGATTTTTTCTGCTGAGAATCTGGACAACCTAATGGTGGAATTAGTGTCCAAATTCCGCTGGGAATTATCCAGAGCCATGTTTAGTTATTCTCGAAATGAAGTATCTCAGGATTCATTGATCGGTGAGTATAGAAATTACATACAGTTTTACAAAAAAAACCGGGATTTGTCAGAGGAAGCGAAAGAAAAAGTAAAAGTGCAGATCGACAAACATCGCAATAATGTGGGGGATATATTTGCTTCTGACTATCACATCTGGATTAATTTTGAATCCAAGGGATTACTGCGATTGAATAAAGTAGCCAGAGAAATATTGTTTAAACATTGTCCTTTTTCTGAATCGGTCCGCGAAAACCTGGAAAAACATCCCCTATATAATCAGCAAATCACTAAATTCAATAATAACAGAGCAAAAGACCTTAAATTGCTTGAAGCTCGCTACAACAAACTTAGAAAAGCTGACGGCGAGCTGGATATAGAGCTAATGAATAACCTGGCTTACTATAAGATGTAAATAATACAAGGGAATAAAGGATAGTTCAATAGCTCTGGTTAGCAACTGAATCAACTCCTGGAAGCGGGATGGAGTTTTCATTGCCAGGATAAGAAAAAATGTTCCAGAAAAACACAGGAACATTCCATTAAAATCTGGTGTTTTTAGAGATTGCGAAAAATCCCAAAAACCAGAAAGGAATGTTCCTGTGACAAAGATAGCACAAATAATACCATACGAAATATCCATGAGAAGATGAAGAATTCTCTTATTCCTTAATAAAACTTAACGGTGGAATATGTTGTAAATGAATTTGGATTAGTCACTAATTCGGATAACCCCAGGGGTTTTGCTTTTGGAAAATCATTTTGTTTTTCATATAAATTATAGGCTACTTTCCATCTGCTCTGTTCATCAGTTCTCTCTTTCCTTAGCCATTTTATAAATTTTTCATGTCGCTGTCGAGCGTGTTTTTCTGCAACTATCAATGCTACATATAACAATACATACAAAGTGCCTTTGATTAGGTAAAAAATGAAAACATAGGATAGAAATATTTTTTGTAATTCGGTCATTTTTTCCCCTCCTCATATTTACATTCAACCACCATCTTTTTGCCAAAGAGCTTCTAAATTTCCAGATAAATTTTTTTAAAAACATGCAATACACTTAATGTTCCAGATATTAGTGGAATTATAATGGCAAGTGCAATAAGTAAATCTTTCACAAGCCCTCTCTCCTTCTGTTTCCTTATCCAACAAACAAACAGTCCCCAGTTTTTACCAATGACCACCCGGCATGTTAACTTTTCGAAACTTAAAGACGCAAAAAAACATTCATGAAGACCCCTTGATTAAATATTCTGGATCTGTGTCCAATATTTTACATACCAAAACGAATTCCTCCAAGGTAAATTGCCTTTTGTTATTCTCTTTGTGATTGTATCCTGTTGCCGAAATGCCTAGCTTTATGGCCATTTCCAACTGGGTTAATCCGCGTCTGACTCTTTCAGCGCGAATGTTGCGTCCAATGGAAAAAGACATTGGTGCCCTCTCCCCCTTGCAGTTAACTTTTTGTAACAGCATAATATAAAGCTATCAGATGTCCAAATTTTTGTCAATAACTTTTGTTAAACTTTTGTTAACAAAATAGCTTGTATCTTGTTTGATAAGTTAATTTATGTTAAATTAAAATAGATAAACAAGAGGGTAGTTATTTGCAAGAAAAAGTATCTGCCCAACGGGTAAAGAAAATTGTAAAAGAAAGGGGGGTATCGGGTCAGGCGCTGTAAACCCATAGCAGTTTATTACATAGGCCAAGTAATATTAAGATCAAAAGAGACGGGGTTATTTGGCTGGGGTAAGCAGTAAGTACGTTGGCAAAGAAGTACTGGTCTTGCGGTCTGTTAGCTGGATGGTGTTGATATTCTGCAAATGAAAGATTTATAAAACAAGATCTTGCAGAGCTAAAATAACGGATTTTGATTATCATGAGCAGTAAAGCATTACTTTACACTATCCAAGCGTCCAGGTGCATAAAGGACACAGTAATCCATCAGGGGAAGGTTCTCCAGACCATCAATGCGTAAAAAGTGGTTAGAAAGGTGGTTTTAGAACCTCAGCACGGCACATTTTTATGCAGCAACGGATATAGATAGTTTGCTTAACCTTCATTATCGGTTGTATAAAAAAGCGGTGCACTTAATCCTCAGTGATAAGCTTGGAAATTTGCGGATTGCTGTAAATAATTGTGTTTAAGCCGTAATTTTGTTGACCGTGGAAATGATTCGGACGGAGAGCCATCAGGAATAGCTATTATACCGAAAGGAAAAACTGTTAAAAACAAAAATTCTGCTTATTGAAGAAACTTTAAGGCTTTTGAATTTGATGAAGGGCTCACAACAGAACCATTAGTCCAGTGTATAAAAAATTTTATTTCTATATGTGAATGTTGTAACTAGAAATGTCTATAGCGCTTTGATTGAGCCTCAGTGTTTCATGAATGAAGATAATGTCTTTGTTTTTCAGAGCTAATTTTCTGGTAACATTTGTCAAAGCAGATTTATTGATTTTTAATGAATGGCGATAGTTTTCCTGGAGCGAACTGTGAATTCATAATAGGAATGCCAGTGATTATTAACACGAAAATATAGTTTAATGAAATAGCATATGTTTCTATGAGTAGATAGCAGGAGCTATCATGGATAGGAGCCTTTATCATTGTCACCTGTTGTTATTTCCAGGTTCCTCCAATATAGTATAAGGCATTGTTGTAGATTAGCATAATAATGTAAATAATTTAATAAAAATGATTATGCAAAAGTGCATATTGCTTGCAAAAAAAATGCAGTTATGACTGATTATCTAAAGAGATGGAAAATATAAATCAAACCTTGTTTAATGTCATTTAAGGTGAAGACAGAGAATAACCGATCTGAGTAGCTATTAACCTGTTTGGAAATGAAATAGTTAGTATTATTGACCGGTTATCCTGATTAGACACAAATGCCGTGTAAGAAATAGTTGACTACTATTTCTAAGACAAAGATTTACGATATTTTCGCTTACATTTATGTTAAATGTTTAACTTAAGAAGGTGGTTATAATAAACAAAAACACAGAGCAGATAAGAAAAATATTTGCCCAACGGTTAAAGGAAATTAGAGAAGAAAAGGGCTTATCTCAGGAGGATATAGGCAGGAGGGCAGGATTATCAAAGGCAACTATATCAAAATATGAGGCAGCCAGTCATCCGCCCAAGCTACTCCATGCTATAGCCATAGCTGAGGCACTGAATATAGGTTTTAGCTATCTGATCGGATTTACTGACAATCGCTATATCAAAGATACTAATACTATACTAGACTTGTTTTTATCTTTATCGGATGATAGTAAAAAGGAACTTATAAACTATGCAAAATACTTACAAGAAAAAGAAAAGCTACAGGTTTAAGGTTCAATTAGCTCGTAAAAAATAGAGAGTATCCACTCGGGTTTTAATAAAATTGAATGGAACTTCAGATTTCAAGTACCACCTGCTGAAAGCAGGTGGTACTTGAGTATTAGGGTTGGACAAGGGGACGGTTCGAAACCACTGAAAAACGTTTATTAAAAAATGGTTAAAAATACAATAAATAGTCGTCGAATCGATAAATAAAACCCCTTTGTATGCTATAATTAAAGTACCGCAAACGCTATATCTAAGGGGGATTTTGATGCTTACGACCGGACCTAAGCAATTAAGTTTATTTG
>Ga0334887_1000519_pt1 | contig 61361 bp, 47 predicted proteins | sample GraSluR1_MG_10_FD_207217 | JGI IMG/M metagenome (GOLD analysis project Ga0334887, IMG submission 207217) | Sludge microbial communities from methane-producing bioreactor in Wageningen University, Netherlands - Granular Sludge_18_07-R1 | ecosystem: Engineered > Bioreactor > Anaerobic >...
CCAACGCTCCGAACAGATCGGCAAAGTGCGCGCCGAGCAGGGCGAAGCCTTCCTTTCCGCCCTGGACGCAGCCGACCGCGCACAATTGCGCCGCATCCTTCAGGTGCTGGATCGCCAACCCGACTAGCGAACCGAGCAGTTCACAGCCCAGAGTTGTCGGTGCGGACCAGGATCCGGCCGCACTCCTCACAGCGCAGCACCTGATCGGGAGCCGCCGTCGCCTGCCGTTTGAGTTCGCTGACATCCAACTCCAGGCCGCAGCCACCGCAGCGACGGGCCCGTAGTTCGGCGGCTCCGGTGCCACCGGCGCGCTGAGCGATCTTGTCGTACAGCGCGATCAACTCTGCGGGCAACCGTCCAGCCAACGTCTTGCGCTGCTCACCGAAGCCTTCGATCTGTTGATCGAGTTCGCGCGCGGCCTTGTCGCGTTGCACCAGCAGGTCGCGCATCGCGGTCTCGATCCCCTTGCGCTCGGCGGCCAGCTTGTCGCTGGTCGCGGTCTCGTCCTCGACCTGCTGCATGATGTCGAGCTGGGTGTCCTCCAACGTGGCGATGCGTCCGCGCAGGTGTTCGATCTCGTCGAGCATCGGCTGCAGCGCCTTGGCCGCGATCATTCCCGCATCGATCTTCTGCTGATTGCGCACCAAACGGGCGCGCGCCGGAGCCAGATCGATCTCAACCCGCTCCTGCTCGGCCTCGGCGTCTCCCCTGCGGGTCTGAGCGGCAACGATCTGCTCACTCAGTTTGGTGCGGGTAGCCTGCAATTCGGCGAGCTTGGCGTTTTCGGGAAGGGTCGAGCGGCGGTGGCGCAACCTGGCGACCTTGGTATCCAGTTCGGCGACCTGCAGCAGTGCGCGCTGCGCACCGGGATCAGCTTGCATCGATGAAACCTTTCGTTGCCCCGAGCTTAGAGCTTCGGCCCAGCGCCCAGCCAGCAGTAGGGGAAAACGCGCGCGAGTAGGATCGAACACGAATCACCGCCCAGATGTGTTTCGGAGGACTTCATGGCTAACGGCGAGAAAGCGACCCTGACCAACCGACAGTCGCCCTTCTCGGACGCCTTCAAGCAGTTCATCTGCGAGGGTTGGGCGCCCTACAGCAGTGAGCCGCCCGCTCCACTGCCGGGCGCGGTGGCAGCGGCCGCGCATCGCAAGAAGCTCTCCGCGATCTATCCGGGCGAACGCCTGATCATTCCGGCCGGCAGTCTCAAGCCGCGCAGCAACGACTGCGACTACCCCTTCCGCCCGCATTCGGCCTTCACCTGGCTGACGGGTCTGGGCACCGACCGTGAGCCCGACGCCGTCTTGGTGATGGAGCCGGCCGCCGGTGGTCATACCTCGACGCTCTACTTCCACCCTCGCGTGCCGCGCACCGATGAGGAGTTCTACGGCAACCCGCGCTACGGCGAGATGTGGGTCGGCCAGCGCGAATCGCTGGATGAGATGGCCGCTTTGGGCCAACTGCGAACGGCGAACATCGATGAGCTGGAGCCCGCCCTGCAGAAGATGGCCTCGCAGACCCCCACGCGAATGCTGCGCGAGACCGACCCGAGCCTGGCAAACAAGCTCGACGCCTGGCGAGGACGCGGCGATCGCGAGGATGCCGAGTTGGTCGTCACCCTCAGCGAGCTGCGCCTGATCAAGGACGACTTCGAGGTCGCCCAGCTACGTCAGGCCTGCCAGGCGACCGCCGTCGGTTTCGAGGCCGTGGTGCGCGAACTGCCGAACGCGCTCGCCAAACCGCGCGGTGAGCGTTGGGTCGAGGGTGTCTTCGGTCTGCACGCCCGCCATCAGGGAAACGCAGTCGGCTACGACACGATCGCCGCGTCCGGCGACCACGCCAACACCCTGCACTGGATCCGCAACGATGGCGACCTGCACGACGGTGATCTGCTGCTGATGGACGCCGGAGTCGAACTCGACAGCCTGTTCACCGCCGACGTCACCCGCACGATGCCGGTGAACGGACGATTCACCGATGCCCAGCGCAAGGTCTACGATGCCGTGCGCGCCGCCCAACAGGCGGGTTTCGAAGCCGCCAAGCCGGGCGCACTGTTCTCCGACGTCCATCAGGCGGCCATCGCGGTCATCGCCGAACGGCTCGCGGACTGGGGCGTCCTGCCGGTGAGCGCCGAGCAGGCCCTCGACCCGGTCGAGGGCGGGCAATACCGTCGCTGGATGGTGCACGGCACCAGCCACCACCTGGGCCTGGATGTACACGACTGTGCGCAAGCGCTCCGCGAGGAGTACCGGGGGCCGCTGAAGCCGGGCATGGTGATCACCGTCGAGCCGGGCATCTACTTCAAGTCGACCGACCTGTTGGTGCCCGAAGAACTGCGCGGCATCGGCGTGCGCATCGAGGACGACATCCTCATCACCGCCGACGGCTACGAGATCCTCAGCGATCAACTGCCCCGTGAATCAGCCGACGTCGAAGCCTGGATGGCCGGCCTGCTGGCCTGATTCAGTTGGCCGACCTGAGCCAGTCCGCCGAGGACGCCTGATTCAGTCTCCCGAGGGACCGGCCGAATCGCCTCGGCGCGGGGGCTGGGCCGAGCCTTGCTCGGGGCCTTGGTGTTTCTCGGACTCTTCGGGTTGGGCTGCGCCACCGACACGTTTGGGCGCGTCGCCTTGGTCTGCTTGGTCTGCGCCTTCCGGTTTCTGGTCTGCGCTTTCCGACTTGTGGTCTGCGCCTTCCGGCTTCTCGGAGACCGCGGGTTGGGCTGGTCCGCCGAAACGCTTCGGCACATCGCCGATGCCGGGCGCGTCGCCTTCGCTCCAGTACTGGCCGTAGGACATATTGGACGCGCCTGGAGACGATGCTGCCGGCTGTTGCGCAGGGGCCGCTGCGGCCTGGCCGGATGCAGGGGCCTGCCCCGGCCCGGCGGTCTGCCCGGGAGCGGCCGGCGAAGCACTCGTCGGCCAGGCCGGCGGTGGCAGCTTGTTCAGATCGACTTGCTGCGGCGGTGTCACCGACTGGGCCTGCGGCTGCGGCTGGACCTCGCGGGTCTGCGCCGAGCCGCCACTCAGCAGGCTGCGTGCCTTGTCGGCGTATTCGGCCTCCGCGAGCACCTCGTAGTGGGTCGCGATGATCGCCGTGGTGGACGTGTAGTCACGATCTCGTCCACGCATCCGGTATTGCAGGGCCGACATCGCCATGCCGACCAGACCGAAACCGAGCAGACCCATGGCCAGCAGGTTGAGCAGGCTCATGCCGGGCTGCAGGAGCCACATCAAGATGGCGAACATGCCTGCCCAGGTCGACCCCTGCAGGAAGCCCGACAGCAGCACCTTGCCCCAGGTCATGCTGCCGGTGACCCTCTCGACGCTCTTCAGGTCGGTACCCACGATGGCCAGGGTCGCCACCGGGAACTGCCGGTCGGCAAGATAATCGACGGCGTGCGCAGCGTCGACGTAGTCGTCGTAGACGGCGACCGACCTGGGTCGCTTCAGCTTGATGATTTCTTGCGCCGACTTGGGTGGTTGCTGGTTCATGGACACTGCGATCGACCTCCGTTATCCAGCCTATCGGCCCTTCCTACACCCGGTCGCTGTGGCCCGTCTTTGCGAGCAGCGCCTGGGCCACCTTGTATCCGGCCTCGTCGACCATCTCGTCGTCCACCACGATCGCACCGACGGCGCCGGCGGCGCGTTCACCGGCCGCGGCATAGGCCGCCACGATGCGCTCGGCGCGCTCGATCTGAGCGGCGTCCGGGGTGAAGATCTCGTTGCCGGCCTCGACCTGGCTGGGATGGACCACCCATTTGCCGTCGTAGCCGAGCGCGGCCGCCTTGGCTGCCGAGACCTTGAAGCCGGGCAGGTCGCGGATCGAGACATAGGGGCCATCGAGAGCCTGCAGGCCGTTGGCCCGGGCCGCGATGAGAATCCGGGTCAGCGCGTAGTGAAAAGCGTCCGCCTGATAACCGACGATCTGGCTGCCGACCGACAGTCCACGCATACCCATCGACGCCATGTAGTCGCCCGGCCCGAAGACCAACGTCTCGGTGCGCGCGCTGGCGGCAGCGATTTCATCGACATGCTGCAACCCGAGCGCCTCCTCGATCTGCAGTTCGAACCCGATTCGTCCGACTTCCAGACCAGCGGACGCCTCCACCTGGCTCACCACCAGATCGAGAGCGACCACCTGCTCCGCCGACGTCACCTTCGGCAACACCAGTGCGTCAATATGAGCACCTCCCCCACTGACCACCTGCATGACGTCGCCGGTGGTCCACGGCGTATCCCACGAGTTCACGCGCACCGTGACGGTCGGGGCCTTCCATGTGCCCCCGTTCAGCGCAGCAACGATCGTGTCACGGGCGGCAATCTTGGCCGCAGGCGCCACCGCATCTTCAAGATCAAGGAACAAGCAGTCAACACCGAGGTCACGCGACTTTGCGATGAACCGCTCGGAGCTACCAGGAACGGCCAATACCGTGCGGCGGGCACGGAATGGCCGTGGCTGTTGCGTCTTCGTCATGGGGTCAGTCTAGGCTTTGCGAGTGACCAATCCTTCCTCGGTTTTCATCAGCCGCCTGCAGGGATTGCAGGTCATGGACGCCGCCGGCGATCAGGTCGGCAAAGTCCGCGATGTCGTCGTGCAGGCGCGACTGGCCGGTCGTCCCAGAGTGCGCGGGCTGGTGGTCGAACTGTTCGCGCGGCGGCGGATCTTCGTGCCCATGACCCGGGTGCACGCCATCAACCCCACCCAGGTCTCGATCGTCGGTGTCATCGACACCCGCCGATTCATCAGGCGCGCCTCCGAGATCCTGGTGATGGACGATCTGTTCGATCGCACCATCACCCTGGAAGCCAAACCGTCACAGATCTTCGACGTGGCGATGATCGAAGTCCGCAACCGGGAATGGGAACTCAGCGAGGTCGCTCTGCGTGAGGTCACCACCACCCGGCGATTCGGTTTGCCCACCACCGCCAAGGGCCCCATGACGATCGAGCCATGGTCTTTGGTGGCCTCGCAGGTGATGAACGCCGAGCAGACCACCGACACCAAGCTCGCCCAACTGGCCGACATGAAGCCCGCCGACGTGGCGCGCGAGCTTTACGACATGGACCCGGAGCGGCGGGCCGAGATCGCCAGCGCGCTGGACGACGAACAGTTGGCCGACGCCTTCCAGGAGCTTCCCGAGAACGAACAGGTTGAGCTGCTGCAGTCGTTGACCATCGAGCGGGCAGCCGATGTGCTCGACGAGATGGACCCCGACGATGCCGCCGACCTCATCAATGACCTACCGGACGATATGGCCGAGGAGCTGCTCGACCGGATGGAACCGGAGGAGGCCGCCGACGTCCGCAGCCTGCTGAAATACGAGGACCTCACCGCGGGCGGCATGATGACCCCCGAACCGGTGGTGCTGGGCGCCGACAATACGGTGGCCGAGGCGCTGGCCCGGGTACGCAACGAGGAACTGACCCCGGCGCTGGCGTCCATGGTGTTCATCACCAGGCAGCCGCATGACACCCCATCGGGACGATACCTGGGCGCGGTGCACGTGCAACGGCTGCTGCGAGAACCTCCCAGCCTGCAGATCGGCCAGATGATCGACTCCGTCTTGGAGCCACTGGTCACCTCCGCGGATATCTCCCAGGTGAGCCGGTACTTCGCCACCTACAACCTGGTGGTCGCCCCCGTGATCAACAAGGATCACCAGCTGGTGGGTGCGGTCACCGTCGACGACCTGCTCGACCACATGCTGCCCCCCGACTGGCGCGGCGATCAGATGGAGGGCAACGAATCCGAAGTGAAGGAGGACGAGCATGGCCGAGAACTCCCGCCACGATGAGGACCGTCTGAACACCCCGGGCCGTCGTTCGTCCATCAGCTGGCCGCGCCGGCTGCGCCTGAACGAGGACTGGTTCGGACGCCTCGCCGAGTGGATCGCCCGGAGGATGGGCAGCCCCGGATTTCTCATGGGCATGACCGTCTTCGTCACCGCCTGGATCGCGTTCAATGTGGTCGGGATCTTCGGCTGGCAGTGGGACCCGTATCCCTTCATCCTGCTGAACCTGGCGTTCTCGACCCAAGCCTCGTACTCGGCACCACTGATCCTGCTCGCCCAGAACCGGCAGGAGGACCGCGACCGCCTGAGTCTGAACGAAGACCGCCGGGTCGCCGCGCAAAGCCGGGCCGATATGGACTTCCTGGCCCGCGAGATCGCCGCGCTGCGCAGCAGCATGGGCGAGCTGTCGACCCGCGACTTCGTCCGTGGTGAACTGCGCGACCAATTGCGCGAGTTGCTCACCGATCTCGAATCCGACGACCCCCGCGCTGCGGACGAGATAAGTCCAGGCCAAGGCGATCCGGCTTGAAACTGACCGGGCGTTCGCGTAGTCATGAACCCGTGAGCAAATCCAACCCGGTACTGGCCAACGTGCGCGAAGCGCTGTCGACGGTGATTGACCCGGAAATCAGGCGGCCGATCACCGATCTGGGCATGGTCGACGATCTGACCATCGACGCCAACGGCGTCCTGCATGTCACGGTCCTACTGACGGTTGCCGGCTGCCCGCTGCGCAACACCATCGAACAAGACGTCACCAACGCCGTCACCAAGGTTCCTGGGGTGACCGGACTTCAGCTGACGATCGGAGCGATGAACGCCGAACAGCGAGCGGCGCTCACCTCGAAACTGCGCGGCGGAGCCCCCGCCCCGGTGATCCCGTTCGCCCAGCCGGGCTCGCTTACGCGGGTGATCGCGGTCGCCTCCGGCAAGGGCGGCGTCGGCAAGAGCTCCATGACCGTCAATCTCGCCCTGGCCCTCGCCAAGCAGGGGTACCACGTCGGCCTGCTGGACGCCGACATCTATGGCCACTCGGTCCCCGATCTGCTGGGCATCCCCGAGGACGCCCGCCCGACCATGGTCGACTCGATGATCATGCCGGTGCCGGTTGAGTACGTCAGCGCCGACGGCAAGAAGGCGGTGCTGAAGGTCATCAGCATGGGCATGCTCAAGGAGTCCCGTGACCAGGTGATCGCCTGGCGCGGACCGATCCTCGACCGGGCCCTCACCCAGCTGCTCGCCGAGGTGTTCTGGGGCGATCTCGATTTCTTCCTCATCGATCTGCCGCCCGGCACCGGAGATGTGGCGATGTCGATCGGCCAGAAGCTGCCCGGCAGCGACATGATCGTGGTCACGACCCCCCAGCCCAGCGTGGCCTGGGTCAGCGAGCGCGCAGGGACCATGGGCTCGATGCTGCACCAGAACGTGATCGGCGTCATCGAGAACATGAGCTGGTTCGAGACCGTCTGCCCGCATTGCGACCAACCGCACCGGGTGGAGATCTTCGGGAGCGGCGGCGGTCAGCAGACCGCGGACGCACTGACTGACCGCTTGGCACATGACGTGCCGCTACTCGCCCAGATCCCGATGGTCTACGCCCTGGGAGCCGGCGCCGAGATCAACGCTCCCATCGTCATCGCGTACCCCGACTCCCCCGCCGCGGAAGCCATCAATGACGTCGCCGAACATCTGGTTACGACGAAAACGTCCCTGGCAGGCAAGCCGCTGGGCCTGATCACCAACTGAGGCTCTCGCGCTGCTGCCTGCGGCGCGAGTTGTGCAGACAGGCCGGGTCGCGGGGCCCGTGTGAATCGGCGGTTGCCGGCCGCCGGTCACAACGATTCGGTCTGCGATTTGGTCTTGTGAGAGACTGGACGACAGGGCGCGGACATCGCGACCCGACATCGCACCACTTCTGCGCACCGCGCCGTCGGCTCGACCGGCGAAGACGCGAGCCGACTTGGACCGTGGTGATTCATCGTTCTTGAAAGCAGTCTTCCTTGTCCCAACCTGATTCCGCGCCTGCGTCCTTTGCGACGTTGGGCGTCTGTGCACAGCTGATCGGCCCGCTCAAGCAGCAGGGCGCCAGCACTCCATTCCCGATCCAGACCGCCACGCTCCCCGACACCCTCAGTGGCCGCGACGTTTTGGGCCGCGGCCGTACCGGCTCCGGAAAAACCCTCGCATTCTCAATTCCGCTGGTTTCCCGGCTCGCCGGCCTGACTCCGTCCGGCAACAAGATCTCCCGGCACAGCTCACCCGGGGCTCCCCGCGGCCTGGTCCTCGCCCCGACCCGCGAGCTGGCCAGCCAGATCGTCGCCACCATCCAACCGCTCGCGGACGCGGCCAAGCTGCGCGTGACGACCGTCGTCGGCGGCGTCAGCAAAGTCAACCAAGTACGCCAGCTGCGCCGCGGCGTCGACATCGTGGTGGCAACACCCGGCCGGCTGGAAGACCTGAAATCGGACGGCGAGTTGCGGCTGGACGATGTCGCCGTCACCGTGCTCGACGAGGCCGATCACATGGCCGATCTCGGATTCCTGCCCTCTGTCACGCGGATTCTGGCGGCCACCCCCTCGGGCGGACAGCGGATGCTGTTCTCGGCGACGCTGGACTCCGCCATCGACAAGCTCGTGAAGCGTTTCCTGGTGCGGCCGTTGACCCACAGCGTGGATGCGGAGTCGTCACCGGTCAGCGAGATGACCCATCACGCGTTGCTGGTCGCCGACACGGGCGAGAAGCGGAAGATCATCGAGGACCTCGCGTCCGGCACCGGACGGCGGCTGCTGTTCACCCGTACCAAGCATCAGGCCCGCAAGTTGGCCCGGGAGCTGACCGCCGCCGGGATACCGGCTGTCGAACTGCACGGCAATCTGTCGCAGAACGCCCGCGAGCGAGGCCTGAAGGCTTTCTCGGACGGTCAGGTGCGCGTGATGGTGGCCACCGACATCGCTGCCCGCGGCATCCACGTCGACGGCATTGAGCTGGTCGTCCATGTGGATCCGCCGGCCGAGCACAAGTCCTATCTGCATCGCTCCGGGCGGACCGCGCGGGCAGGTCACAGCGGCGACGTCGTCACGCTGATCCTCCCCGAACAGCGCAGGGATTTCCAGTCGCTGGTCCGCGCTGCGCGGATCTCGACCACGCCGAAGCAGGTCCACCCGGGCGATCCGGTGCTGGCGAAGCTCAGGGGTCCCCTCGCTGAGTCGATACCACCAGAACTGGCACCCGCCGCGGCATCCCGGCGTGTTCCCCAGGCCACGTCAACCGCCCAGCCGCGTCAATCCGCTGCATCCCGTCAGCGTGAGACCGCACCCCGCCAGCGTGAGCTCAGGCGGGACGGGCAGGCTCATCCCGGGAAGGCCCGGGGCGCTCACAAGGGGACGCGGCAGTCAGCCTCAACCCAGTCCTCGTCAGGTGTCGTCGGCTTCTCCCGGCAGGCCAATCGGCGCAGCGGTTCTCGGCGGGCCGCCTGACCTGTCAGCCCGGCGGCGCCTTGATCAGGGTCTGACTAGGTGGCTTCGTCGTCCCACGGCACGACCATCTGGTGAGGTTCCGGATGAGCTGCCGCGGCGGCGGCCGCCCCGCCGGACGACGACCCGGCCGTGGGGCTGTTCTTCGCGCCGAGTTCGTGATTCACGTCGGAGGCGGCACCGGTCAGATCGGCGCGTACGCCATCCAGCTCGCGTTTGATGTCGTCGATATCATCCTCGATGTCGGCGAGCAGTGTCTTGCGGACCAGTGTCTTGGGATTGAGGTCGGCCAGCTGGAGGTCCTTGTACTCGGGCCCCAGCTCCTCGCGCAGCGAACCCATCGCCTGATTCGCCAGAACCCGTACCACATGGACGACGCGGGCGGCCTTGCGGCTGATCTCGGGCAGCTTCTCCGGCCCGAACATGATCACGCCGAGAACGAGCAACAGCACCAGTTCACTTGCGCCGATGCCGAATATCTCGTGCGGAATCACCTGCTGGACCTAGAGATCCGTCTGATCCAGGATCGCCGCGAAGTGCTCCGCCTGATCAGCGGAGGCAGGCAGCAGCGGGGCGCGCACGCTGCCGGCATCGAAGCCCAGGTGCGCCAGCCCAGCCTTCACCATCATGACGCCCTGGGTGGCGAACACTCCGGTATAGACCGGCAGCAGTTCCCGATAGATGCGCAGGGCCTCGTCCGGGTTGCCCGCAAGCCAGGCGTCGATCAACTCAGCGGTGCGGCGCCCGGTGAAAACCGTCGAGGTCCCGATGACACCGACACCACCGATGGCCAACAGCGGCAGCACCTTGGCGTCGTCGCCGGCGAAGTAGTCCAGATCGGTCGCGGCCAGCACCTGGGCCGAGCCCGTGATGTCGTTCTTCGCGTCCTTGACCGCCACGATATTGGGATGCCCGGCCAGGCGCATCAGTGAGCCCGCCTCAATAGGACGCCCGGCGCGGTGCGGAATGTCGTAGAGAATCATCGGCAGATCGGTGGCGCCGGCCAGGGTCTCGAAGTGGGCGATGATCGCGTCCTGCGGGGGCAGCGAGTAATACGGGGTGACCGCGAGCAGTCCGTCGGCGCCGGCCGACGCCGCCTGCAGGCACAGTTCCACCGAGTGCGCGGTGACGTTCGTGCCGACTCCCGCGACCACCTTGGCGCGATCGCCGACCGCCTCCTTCACCGCATGAACGAGCTGCCATTTCTCATCATCGGTAGTAGTCGGAGCCTCGCCGGTGGTCCCGTTGACCAGCACGATGTCATTGCGCTGCTCATCCACCAGGCGGCACGCCAACTCCTGCGCCTTCGCCAGATCAACCGCGCCCTCAGCATTGAAAGGGGTCACCATGGCAGTCGCGAGCCGGCCGAGCACTGGTTGAGTCATGGCACCATGATAGACGTGCCCGGCTGTTGAGAGGTTTTCGGTCAGCGGAGCCAGTAGGCTGGCGGGGTGAGTGAGAATTTCCTGCTCGACCAGCGTTCGGTTGCCTTTGCCGAAGACTACGTGCCCGCGCCCGAAGATGTCACCACTGCGCGGCGCAACGCCATCGCCAGCGACGCCCCGGCCCCCTCCAACGGGGTGACGACTGCCCTGACCTTCCTGGCTCGGGTGCTGGATGCGACGGCCGTGGTCGAGATCGGCACCGGCACTGGGACAACAGGGTTGGCGCTGTTCGAGGGCATGAACCCCAAGGGCGTGCTCACCAGCATTGATTCGGAGGTCGACTGGCAGCTGGAGGCCAAGCAGGCCTTCCGCGACCGGAAGATCCCCACGCAGCGTTTCCGGCTGATCTCCGGGCATCCGCTGGACGTGCTGAACAACCTGCGGGACGCCGCCTACGACCTGGTGCTGATCAACGCCGACAAGCTCGAATACGTCGAGTACGTGGCACAGGCGGAGCGGCTGCTGCGTTCCGGCGGCATCGCCGTGATCAATGACGCCCTGTGGCAGGGGCTGGTCGCCGATCCGTCCGACGAGTCCGACGAATCGGTCATCATCCGCGAGGCGCTGACCGCGGTGCAGGAGTCGGAGATGTTCACCTCCGTATTGATCCCGCTGGGCGAAGGCCTGCTCGCCGCCATCAAGAACTGAGCCCCACCGACAGCACAAACCACAGACGGCGCCGTCCCCCACCAACGGGAGCCGGCGCCGTCTGCGCGTCCGAGATCAACAGCCCCTAAACGGGGGTGACTTCGACATTCTTCGGCACCACCGTGATGCCGTTGTCCGAAACGGTGAATCCGCGAGCCTCATCAGCCTCATGATCGACACCGATCTGCACGCCGTCGGGCACCACGACATTCTTGTCGAGGATGACATTGTGCAAGGTACAGTTCTGGCCGACGCGGGAATTGTTCATGACCACGCAACCGTCCACCACGGAGTGATTCTCGATGCGCACGCCCGGGCTGAGCACCGAATGGTCGACATCGCCGCCGGAGATGATGCAGCCGTTGGTGACGATGGAGCTTTCGGCGGTGCCGTGCAGGGTGAACTTCGCACCGGGCAGTTGGGTCTGCCTGGTCAGGATCGGCCACTGCGTGTTGTAGAGGTTGAACTCCGGCACGACCGAGATCAGATCCATGTGCGCGTCGAAGAAAGCATCGATGGTGCCCACGTCACGCCAGTAGTTGCGGTCGAGTTCGGTCGATCCCGGAACGTCGTTGGAGGTGAAGTCGTAGACCGAGCAGTCGTGCGAGTCCACGAACGACGGGATGATGTCGCCGCCCATGTCGTGCTTGGAATCCTTGGCCTGGCCGTCGGCATTGAGCCGCTCGACGAATTCCTTGCGGCTGAAGATGTAGTTGCCCATGGAGGCGAACGACATATCGGGGGCGTCGGGCAGCCCTGGCGGATCCTTCGGCTTTTCGAGGAAGCGATCGATGACCCGGTCTTTGCCCGCGTCGATGATGCCGAATGCGGACGCTTCGGATCGCGGCACCCGGATGGCCGCGACAGAAGCCGGCAGGCCGGAGTCGATATGGGCCTCCAGCATCTGGGCCACATCCATCCGGTAGATGTTGTCGGCGCCGAAGACGATGACGTAGTCGGGATCCTCGTCGTTGATGAGGTTCATGGATTGGTAGATGGCGTCGGCGCTGCCCTGGTACCAGTGCGGGCCGCGGCGTTGCTGGGCGGGGACGGGAGTGATGTGGTCGTTGAGCATGCTCGACAACCGCCACGCCAACGTGATGTGGCGGTCAAGGGAGTGGGACTTGTACTGGGTCAGCACAGCGACCTTCGTGAAGCCTGAGTTCACCATGTTCGACAGCGCGAAATCGATGAGACGGTAAGTGCCACCGAACGGAACCGCAGGCTTTGCCCGGTCGGCTGTGAGGGGCATGAGCCGTTTGCCCTCGCCTCCGGCGAGGACAATGGAGAGGACTTTGGGTTGTGCCATGGTACGAACTTAAGGTCTTCACGAAGGGTTGGCAACCGATTTAGCGAATTCCGTGTGGCTTCGAATGTCCGGACGCATCTACCGCGGAGCATTCCTTTTGGCGCCAAGTTTTTTCCGGTTCGGCAGCACCCCGGCACGGTCGATGTGACACCATCAGGGCATGCGCGTTTCGATACTCACCCGAGAATACCCCCCTTACATCTACGGCGGCGCTGGCGTACATGTGGGTCAGCTGGTTCCGCAGCTGCGCAAATTCTGTGACAGCGTCGATGTCCAGTGCATGGGCGAGCCCCGTGAAGGTGCCACCGCCCACGCCGAGGACTACCCCGCCGGCGCCAACGGCGCCATCCGGACGCTGGGTGCCGATGTGGCGATGGCCGCGGCCGTACCCCCGGTCGACGTCATCCACTCGCACACCTGGTATGCGCAGTTCGCGGGCATCATCGCCGGGCTGTTCCAAGACGTCGCGACTGTGGTCACGGCGCACTCCCTGGAACCGGATCGTCCGTGGAAGGTCGAACAGCTGGGTGGCGGCTACCGTGTCTCGAGCTGGATCGAGAAGACGGCCTACCAGAATGCGGATGCCGTGATCGCGGTCTCGGCTGCCATGATCGAGAACATCCAGAATGCCTACCCGTTCGTCGAACGCGAGCGTATCCATGTGGTGAAGAACGGCATCGATCCCGACGAGTTCAAACCCGATCCCAATACCGACGTGATCGAAGGCCTGGGCGTCGATCTGACCAAGCCAATCGTGACCTTCGTCGGACGAATCACCCGCCAGAAGGGCCTGGTCCACCTGGTGCGGGCGGCGAGGCTGCTGGATCCGGACACCCAAGTGCTACTGCTGGCCGGCGCCCCCGACACCCCGGAGATCGCTGCGGAGTTCGACAAGGCGTTCGCCGACCTCAACGCCTCGCGCAGCGGCGTGAAATGGGTCCAGGAGATGCTGCCACGCGCCTCGGTGCGCCAGGTGCTCACCCACTCAACGGTGTTCGCCTGCCCGTCGATCTACGAGCCGCTGGGCATCGTGAATCTGGAGGCGATGGCTTGCGAAATCCCGGTGGTCGCTTCGGCGGTGGGCGGCATTCCCGAGGTTGTCGTGGACGGCGAGACCGGGCTGCTGGTGCCCTACGATCCTGGCAAGGCAGGCCACGCGTCCTACATCAAGGCGTTCGAGTCCGACTTCGCCGACAAGCTGAATCAGATCACTCGCGATCCCGCACGCGCTCGCGAAATGGGACTGGCCGGACGCCAGCGCTGCATTGACGAATTCAGCTGGGAGAAGATCGCTCAGGAGACCGTCGAGGTGTACAAGGCTGCGATCGCCCACCATCAGGCCAAGAAGGGCTGATCGTCCAGATCGATTCCAACAAACGAAAAGTCGGCTGGGTACGAACTGTCATCGTCCGTACCCAGCCGACTCGAAACTGACGGGAGTTGCGGATCCGGGATCACCCAACAACTGTTTTCAGGCACTCCAGCAGCGAGGACGCCTCTTCAGCGTTCAACTCGACCACCAAGCGACCACCGCCGTCAACCGGAACTCGCATCACGATGCCACGGCCCTCTTTGGCGACCTCCATCGGACCGTCACCCGTACGCGGTTTCATCGCTGCCATTAGACCCTCATTTCTGTTCGTCCGCTGAGCTACCGCTTTCTATTATTCCGCATTGATCATTGCGGCGGGCCGGTTGGGAGCGGCTCACAGAATGGCGGGCCATCCGATCGGCACCTGGCCGATGCGTTCGGGATCGACCGGGGAGGCTTTCGCGGGATGCCCGGATACCGAGTTCGTGCCATCCAATTGGGCCGATATCCGATCCAGAACAGCATCGACCTGTTCCATCGAATAGCCACGCGTCACCACGGCGAACGACAGCGCGTCGAGATCGGCCGCCGACAGCGGTTGCCCGGGGTCCGGCAGCTGAGGCACGGGCCGGTCGTCGATCTGCGGGGCCATCTCGCCGCCGCGCCCTACCGCGACGAAGAAGACGAACCCGACGATGACCACCATCAGTGCGGCGAAGAACCAACCCATGATTGACATGCTGTCACATCAAGAAGACAACCAGCGCTCCAGCGCGTCCACGCAGGCGTCCAGGTCGGCCAGCGGGCACTGCTCGTCGATTGCATGGGCCTTGCCGGCATCGCCGGGCCCGTAGTTGACTGCAGGCATGCCCAGCGAGGCGAATCGGGCGACATCGGTCCAGCCGTATTTCGGTCGCGGCTCACCGCCGACCGCCGCCACGAATGCTGCGGCAGCAGGCTGATCCAGGCCCGGACGCGCGCCCGGCGACAGGTCGCGCAACTGCAGCGTCCATTCTTCGAACAGTTCGGTCATCAAGGCCAGGGCCTGCTCACCGGACTTGTCCGGCGCGAAGCGGTAGTTGATCTGCACGGTGCAACTGGGCGGCACCACATTGGACGCCAGTCCCCCGCTGATCAGGGTGGCATTCAGTCCCTCGCGGTAGACCAGTCCGTCGACCTCGATCTGCCGCGCGTCGAAGCCGCGAGCCCGCTCCAGGACGTCGGCGATGTCGTGAATCGCGTTGTGGCCCAGCCAACTGCGGGCGCTGTGCGCCGCGACGCCGGTGGTGGTGATGTCGAAACGCGTGGTGCCCTGGCAGCCGCCCTCGATGCGCGCGCTGGTGGGCTCCATTAACACTGCCAGATCGGCTTCCAGCCAGTCGGGGTGGCCGGCCGCCAGCCGCCGCAGCCCGTTGGCGGTGTCCTCGATCTCCTCGCAGTCGTAGAAGACCCAGGTGATGTCGCGGTTCGGTGCAGCCAACCGCTGGGCCAGCCACACCATGACCGCGATGCCGCCCTTCATATCGCAGGTGCCACGGCCGTGGACGATGATCTGGTCGCCGGTCCCTGTGGTGGTGGATGGCAGATTGCCGTCCACCGGAACGGTGTCGAGGTGACCGGCGATGATGACCCGCTCGCCGCGTCCGAGATCGGTGCGGGCCATCACGGCGTCACCGTCTCGGATGATCTCCAGATGCGCGCATCCGCGAAGCGTGGTCTCGATGGCGTCGGCCAGCTCTCGTTCGTGGTGGCTGACCGATTCGATGTCGACGATGGACCGGAACAGCGCGAGCAGATTGTCGGTGGGCAAGGCCATGAACGCCAGCCTATGCATTCTCGGCCGCATTGGGGGCAGCTGGCATTGTCGGCGTCCTACTAGAGTTGCCTGCATGACCGCGCATGACGACTCCCGCGACTTCGACCCGACGACCGCCCCCGGCCTGACGGCATGGGGATGGGGTCTACGAACCGTCCATTCCTCGGGCCAGGTACTCGACACCTGGTATCCCGAACCGAAGATCGGCGAGCCGGAGCCGGGCGTCCAACCCCCGGTAGCGCTGCGGGCGCACCGGGTGCACAGCGAAGCTCGTCAGACCACCACCGAAATCGTCCGCACCGTCATCGAAGTGGATGCGCCCCCGGTGACCACCGAGGACGCCTACCTGCGGCTGCATCTGCTGAGCCACCGGCTGCGCAAGCCGCGCACGGTCAACGTCGACGGCATCTTCTCCGTCTTGCCCAATGTCGTGTGGACGACATCCGGGCCTTGTCATGTCGAGACCTTCGATCAGATCCGGGCCGACCTGCGGGGCCACCGCGGCGGCCTGTCCGTGCTCTCGCTGGACAAGTTCCCGCGGATGCTCGACTATGTCGTCCCCACCGGAGTGCGGGTTGCCGATGCCGCCCGGGTGCGGCTGGGCGCGCACCTGGCCGAAGGCACCACGGTCATGCATGAGGGCTTCGTCAACTTCAACGCAGGCACCCTCGGCACGTCGATGGTCGAAGGGCGTATCAGCCAGGGTGTCGTCGTGGAGGACGGATCCGACATCGGCGGCGGCGCGTCCATCATGGGCACCCTGTCCGGTGGCGGGCAGGAGATGATCAGCATCGGGAAGGGCTGCCTGCTGGGAGCCGAGTCCGGGCTGGGCATCTCGCTGGGTGACAATTGCGTGATCGAGGCGGGCCTCTACGTGACCGCCGGCACCAAGGTGCTGCTGCCGTCCGGCGAGGTCGCCAAAGCCCGCGAATTGAGCGGCGCCAGCGACCTGCTGTTCCTGCGCAATTCCCAGACCGGAGCCGTGATCGTGAAGCCCAGGGCCGGGCAGCGCATCGAGCTGAACGCGGCCCTGCACGCCAACTGACGATGGCGTACGGTCCCCGGTCAGCCCCTCCCGATCCGCAGCGCCGCACCGGTGCGCTGATCGGAGTGGCGATCATCGCGGCGCTGGCGATCGCGATCGCCTCGATCGTGACCTTCATCGCCACCCACTCCGAGAGACTGGAGGTGCCGGTGGGGCCTGCTCAGGGCTGCCTGGTCACGATGGACGACTACACCACCACACTGACCTGGGAGCAGTCGATCAACGCGTCGATCATCGTCGGTGAATCGATCAGGCGCGGGCTGCCGGCACGCGCCGCAACGATCGCGCTGGTCACGGCCTATCAGGAGTCCGACCTGCGCAACCTCGACTACGGCGACGCCGACTCGGTCGGGCTCTTTCAGCAGCGCCCCTCCCAGGGTTGGGGAACCGTCGAGCAGATCATGGACCCCTGGTATTCGGCCGGCAAGTTCTATGAGGCGCTGGTCAAGGTCGACGGCTGGGAGACCGGCGTGATCAACGATGTCGCGCAGGCGGTGCAGCGCTCGGCGCATCCCGAGAAGTACGCGCAGCATGAGCAGAAGGGACGCGCGTGGGCCAGCGCCCTGACCGGCTACTCCCCCGCGGCCATCAGCTGCATCGACCGCGTGGAGAATCCGGCCAATGCCGCGTTCCTGACCGATTTCGTGGCGACCGTGTGGCCCGACACCGTGTCGGTGACCACATCGGAGACCGGCAGCCTGCTGCTCAGCACCGATTCTGAGACGACGTCGTGGGCCGTCGCCCAGCTGGCCCAGATACGTGGACAGGAGATGGGGCTGGTGAGTCTGCAGGCCATCGATCAGACCTGGGCCGTGTCCAGTAACGAGTATGCGCACTGGCAGCCCGCAGCCGCAGCCGCAGCTCCGGTCGTCGTGACGCTGCGCTGAGCCCTGCTCACCGGCGCAGCGGCCCGGACGAAGGCGGCCCGCTTCGCACCGGCCGGCGGTTCAGGCCAGCAGTCTCTCCGCCGCAGCCTGGACGCGCTCGTCGAGTGCGGTCAGCGCCACCCGGACGTGCTCGTCATCGCCGTAGAAGTCGCCGGGCGCGGCCAGAATGCCCCGCTGGGCGAGCCAATCGATGGTGGTCCGGCAATTCTCACCACGGGTCGCCCACAGGTAGATCGATCCCTGCGAATGATCGATCCGGAAGCCGGCAGCGAGCAGCGCCTGCTTCAGCAGCCCACGACGACGGCCGTAGCGTTCCCGCTGAACCTCGACGTGATCCTGGTCACCCAGGGCAGCGACCATCGCGGCCTGAATCGGGGTGGGCACCATCATGCCGGAATGCTTGCGCACCTCCAGCAGTTCGGTGATCAGACCGGCATCGCCGGCCAGGTAACCGGCCCGGTAGCCGGCCATGTTCGACCGCTTCGATAACGAGTTGACCAGCAGAATGTTGTCCAGCGAACCCTCGCACAGGTCCGGACGAACCACCGAGGCGGGCTCGGCGTCCCAGCCGAACTCGCCGTAGCATTCGTCGCTGGCCAGCACCGCGCCGTGTTCGCGGGCGGTGGTGATCCAGCGATGCAGTAGATCGTCCGAGGCGACCGCGCCGCTCGGATTCGCCGGGTAGTTGATCCAGATCAGGGACGCACGGCCGTCGATCTCGTCCGGGTCATCGCACAGCTGCAGCCGGCAGCCGGCCAACCGCGCGCCGACATCGTAGGTCGGGTACGCGGTGGCCGGAATCACCACCAGATCGTCGGGTCCCAGGCCCATCTGGGTGGGCAGCCAGGCGACGATCTCCTTGGTGCCGATGACCGGCAGCACGTTGGGGTCGTCGAGCCCCTCCGCCTGCCAGCGCACCGTCAGGTAGTCGATGATCGCCGCGCGCAGGGCGGCGGTCCCCCAGGTCGTGGGATAGCCATGGGCGTCACTGGCACCGGCCAGCGCCTCGCGCACGATCTCGGGCGTCGGGTCGACGGGCGTGCCGACCGACAGATCGACCAGGCCACCAGGATGAGCGGCAGCGGTGGCCTTGGCTTCGGCCAAGGTGTCCCACGGAAAAACCGGCAGCTTCGCGGAGACCCGCGTCCAACGGCTGACCACCGTCGGCGATCTCAGGCCTGCGGCGGCAGCGCGGCCACCCGCGGCTCGTCCTTGTCGTAGACGCCCACCCGGGCGGCGCCACCGGGCGAACCGATGTCGTCGAAGAAGCGGGTATTGATGTCCAGCCATTCCTGCTGGTCATCGGGCAGGTCGTCTTCGTAGTAGATGGCCTCGGTCGGGCAGACCGGCTCACAGGCACCGCAGTCGACGCATTCGTCCGGGTGGATGTACAGGGAACGGGGACCCTCGTAGATGCATTGAACAGGACATTCGTCAACGCAGGCGCGGTCTTTGACATCAACGCACGGCAGAGCAATGACGTATGTCATTCATGATCTCCTGTCAGGTGTGCCCGGTGACGGGCCGAGTCCGTTACCTCGCAGATTCTATACCCCAGGAATTAACAACCCCCAGGGTCGCGCGGTGAGCATGGCCTTAGGACATCGCCGCTCAGGGCTCGGCGGGCTCCTCCGTCGCCGGCTCACTCGTGGTGGGTTCCGGAGCCGGCGCAGGGGTGGGAGCCGGCTCCGGCTGCTTGCACTGGATGCGATCGACCGGCGAGTACCGCCAGAAGTAATCCTGGGTGGTCGACTGCCCGTTCAGAACCAGAATCCGTTGATAGCTGACATCGAACCCCTGGGCGGGACTCTGGGCGACGCAACTGGGGCTGGTGGAGACCCGGTCGCGCCCGTAGGTGTAGTTGGACAGCACCGGCTCAGTCGCGGTGACCGAGTCGAAGTACTGCGTCGACCAGACCCGCACGGTGAGCGAGCCTCTGCCTGCCGGTGACGAGGGGACGATGTATGCCTCCATCAGGACGCCATAAGGGGTGTCGTTGCGGAACTGCAGGTCGAGCACCCCCTCGTAGACGGTGGCCTCGCGTCCGGGCGGGTACTGGCTGAAGTACTGGGTATGGGGATGATGCTCGATGTCGGTCATGCCCGCGAAGAAGGCCGCGTTGTAGGTGGTGGTCGCCGATTGCGAGACTCCCCCGCCCACGATGTACTCGATGTGATCGCCGACCAGCACGCCCCCTGCGACATACCCGGTGGACGCATTCCTCGGGCCGGTGGCCTTGGCCAGGCTGAACGTTTCGCCGGGTTTGACCAGTTCGTTGTTGATGCCGGCAGCGGCCAATCCGAGGTTGGTGTTGTGGTAGCCGGTGTTCGGGAAATAGGTGGTGAACTCGCCGACGACCTGTGTGATGCCGAGCGCCTCGGCGTCGGCGGTGGTGAACGTGGCCGGCACGTCGACGATGTCCAGGTCGATGCCGCGTGGGGCGGGTTGGTCGATCACCGTTGCGAGCGCGGTGGCGAACTCCTCCTTGCCGATGCCCCGGCCGTCGACCGAGGGGACGACCACGGGCCGGCCGTCCTGCATCTCGACCGTGGCGTCTCTGCCCGCGACGATCGCCAGCGGGTCGCGGACCTCGGTGGCGATGTCATGGAGCTTCGGATAGTCGATCGTCATGGTGATGGTGCCCTCTGCCGCAACAAAGCTGATCGCTTGCGCGATGCGCTCGGCGCCGAGTTCGGCCTGGGCGTCCGGGGTGCGGACGGTGACCGGCTGCAAGACCAGTTCCAGCTGGTCGATGACCGGCTGCACCTCGGCGTCGGTGATCTCGGGCTCGGTGATCGTCAGATCGGCTGCGACGTCGAAGGGCTGATCGCGTCCATCGATTGGACGCTGCGCCGCCTGGTGGTAGGCGTTCGACACCGCCGAGACGGTCTTGCCGATATTCAGGCTGGTGCCCACCACCATGGGTTCGTGGTGGATCGTGGCTTGGTCCAGGCTCAGCCCGGCGTCCACCGGATCGCGTTCGAAGTCGGTGGCGAGCCCGCCAACGACGCTTGTCAACGCGGCTTTGTCGACATCGACGACGGTGCTGGTGCGGCCGCCTCCGGTGATCACCCGGACCAGCACCCGCGGATCCCAGGTGGAGCCGCCACCCGCCTGGTGCACGGTCGCCCGATAGTCGACCTGAAGCCCGGCGTCGGCCGGCAGGATGGCGACCGCCTGCCCGGCTTGTCCGGTGAGCGTGAACTCGGCTCGGTCGGCCGGCGACAGCTCAGCGGTCAGCTTCGCAGTGGCCTCATCGACGCTCAGTCCGCCGATGGGCACCCCGTTGACGGTGGCGTTGCGCGGCACCGTGTCGCTGGCCATGAAATGCGCACCCACGTAGGCCACGCCGAGAAGAGCGAACAGCCCCGCGACGATCCAGGGCGCAGCGGCAACCAGGGGTCCACGTGGGCGTTCCACTCGGGTGGCGCCTGCGGCGATGTGCGTCAAGCGGGCTCCTCGGGGCAGCGGGAAGGTGCCAGGAATTCATTAGTTGAATCCTCATCCGAGGATATATCAGCAGGTGGCGGCGCACCTGCCGATTGACTTCACCGAGCATCTGCCCCGCTCGCACGAGCCCGGAGACCGATCGTTAGGCTTGAGCCATGTCACGCATCGAATCCGATTCCATGGGCACAATTGAAGTGCCCGCTGACCGGTACTGGGGCGCTCAGACCCAGCGGAGCCTGCAGAACTTCGACATCGGACGCCCGACTTTCGTCTGGGGCCGGCCGATGATCAAGGCTCTCGGCGTACTCAAGAAGGCTGCTGCTCAGGCCAACGCGGATCTGGGCGAGTTGCCTCCGGATATCGCCGACCTGATCGTGCAGGCCGCCGACGAGGTCATCGAGGGCAAGCTCGACGAGGACTTCCCGCTGGTGGTCTTCCAGACCGGCTCGGGCACCCAGTCGAACATGAACTCCAACGAGGTCATCAGCAACCGCGCGATCGAGATCGCCGGCGGCGAGATGGGCACCAAGAAGCCTGTTCACCCCAACGACCATGTGAACCGCGGCCAGAGCTCGAACGACACCTTCCCGACCGCCATGCACATCGCCGTGGTCACCGAGATCAACGAGAAGCTCTACCCCGATGTCACGAAGTTGCGTGACACCCTGGCCGCCAAGGCTGACGAGTTCGTCGATGTCGTGATGGTCGGCCGCACGCACCTGCAGGACGCCACCCCGGTGACCCTCGGCCAGGTGATCAGTGGCTGGGTTGCCCAGATCGACTTCGCGCTCGACGGCATCCGTTACGCCGATTCGCGGGCCCGCGAGCTGGCCATCGGCGGCACCGCGGTCGGCACCGGCCTGAACGCGCATCCCGAGTTCGGCAAGCTGGCCGCCAAGAAGATCAGCGAGCAGACCGGCATCGAGTTCGTCCAGGCCGACAACCTGTTCGCTTCGCTGTCGGCCCACGACGCGCTCGTGCAGGTGTCGGGCGCGCTGCGGGTGCTGGCCGACGCGCTGATGAAGATCGCCAACGACGTGCGCTGGTACGCGTCCGGCCCGCGCAACGGCATCGGCGAGCTGACGATTCCGGAGAACGAGCCCGGCAGCTCGATCATGCCCGGCAAGGTGAACCCGACCCAGTCCGAGGCGATGACCATGGTGGCCACCAAGGTCTTCGGCAACGACGCCACCGTCGGTTTCGCCGGCAGCCAGGGCAACTTCCAGCTCAATGTCTTCAAGCCCGTGATGGCCTGGTGCTGCCTCGAGTCGATCCAGCTCATCGGCGACTCCTGCGTGTCGTTCAACGATCACTGCGCGGTCGGCATCGAGCCGAACCTGGCCCGCATCCAGGCGAACCTCGATTCGAACCTGATGCTGGTGACCGCGCTGAACCGTCACATCGGCTACGACAAGGCTGCCAAGATCGCCAAGAATGCCCACAAGAAGGGCCTCACCCTGCGCGATTCTGCGCTGGAATCGGGCGAGCTGACCGGCGACGAGTTCGATGCCTGGGTCGTTCCGGTTGACATGACCCATCCGAGCGCCGCCGAGTGATCTGCTGATTCGACGTCTACGCCAGGGCCGCCCATCGAATTGATGGGCGGCCCTGGTCATTCCTCAGGATCAACGGCACACCCCGGTCTGCGTCACCGGCCGACAGCACCACGGCCGACCCAATGAACCGCATGTCTGGCCAGGTCAGGGCAGGGTTCGGCAAGTTTCGTGTAAGTAACAATCGTGTTTCCGCGCCAAAGACCCCTGTCCTGGTTCAGACAGATGATGTTGACTGTCCTGAGGCTGTGCTGTTGCATGCCTTCGGACCCCGACGCCAGGCCGGTTGGGAGCCCGATCTGATGGATTCTCCCGCGCCAGGCCGGCGGAGGCGTGCGACGCACGCCGCCCCGAGCGCATCAGGAGACCGTCGTGCTATCAGGTCTGGTCCACATCGCACCCATCGCCACTATGTGGTGCCCGCGCGCCGTGCCGGAACGGAGATAACCCGATGACAATTGATTCGATAAGACACCAAGAAGGTGCGGCGGAGGTGACTGGGAAGGGACTCGCCGCAGGCAAGATCGGGCTACTCGGCGCGATCGTGCTGGGAGTATCCTGCATCGCGCCCGCCTACACACTCTCCGGCGCACTCGGCCCGACCACTGGAGCGGTTGGCTACCAGTTGCCGGCGATCTTCTTGGCCGGTTTCATTCCGATGGTGCTGGTCGCAATCGGGTACCGCGAGCTCAACAAGGCCATGCCCGACTCGGGGACCACATTCACCTGGTGTACGAAAGCCTTCGGCCCGTGGCTGGGTTGGCTTGGCGGCTGGGGTCTGCTGATCTCGACGGTTCTGGTGTTGTCGAACCTGGCCGGCATCGCGGTCGATTTCTTCTACTTGATGCTCTCCCAGCTCACGGGCAATGCTGCGCTGGCAGATCTGACCCGGAATGTGCCGCTGAACATTGTCACCTGCCTGGTCTTCGTCGCGATTGCGTCATATATCGCGTACCGGGGCCTCGATGCCACCCAACGGGTGCAATACATCCTGGTCGGATTCCAGGTGACGGTGCTGGTGCTGTATTCGGTGCTGGCGATTAACCATGTGGTCAACGGCACTGCCTTCGACGCCCAAACCCCGACTCTGGCGTGGTTCAATCCGGCCGAGATTCCTACCTGGTCGGCATTTGCGGCGGGTATTTCGCTGTCCGTGTTCATCTTCTGGGGCTGGGATGTCGTGCTGACCCTCAATGAAGAGACCAAGGGCGCAGCCGTGACCCCGGGACGGGCTGCCACCGGCACGATATTCACGATCCTGGCCCTGTATTTGTTGATTGCTATTTCCACTTTGTCCTTCGCCGGGATCGGCAGCGAAGGGCTCGGCTTGACCAACCCCGACGTCCAGGAGAACATCTTCGCTGCGCTCGCCGGCCCGGTCATGGGTCCGTTCGGAATCCTGATGAGTCTGGCAGTGCTGGCTTCCTCGATCGCGTCACTGCAGTCGACCTTCGCCTCCCCCGCCCGCACGATGCTTGCGATGGGGTACTACAAGGCCTTGCCTGCCCGATTCGCGCGAGTTTCCCCGACCTTCCGGACGCCGTCTTTCGCGACCATCACGGCGGCGGTCGTCTCCGGCGCGTTCTACGCCATGATGCGTTTCCTGTCCGAGAACGTGCTGTGGGATACCATCGCCGCACTCGGCATGATGGTCTGCTTCTACTACGGTTTGACCGCGCTCGCCGCGGTCTTCTACTTCCGCAAGGAAGCCTTCGTCAACGCGAAGAACTTCGTCACGAAATTCTGTGCTCCGCTGCTGGGCGGCTTGATGCTGCTCGGCTTTTTCTTCCAGACCTGGCGTGACTCGATGGATCCCGAGTTCGGCTCCGGATCCTCGATTGGCGGTGTGGGTCTGGTCTTTGTGCTCGGTCTGGTCTTGCTGGGTGTCGGGGTCGTCTTGATGGTGATCTCGGCAATCCGCAACCCAGGCTTTTTCCGCGGCGAGATAATTCACCGGGGAACATCGGTCGATCCCGCAGACGATCTGGTCATGGGTGACCTGATCGATCAAATCGACCCTGAAAACTGATGGACCTGTACAAATCAATCGAAGGAGAATTGTAATGGCGTTCGCAACTATCGATCCCACCAGGATTGCAGAACTCACCCGGCTGGAAGAAGAGCGCCTGGACGCGAACACTCAAGCGTCCAAGCACATGCTGGAGCGCGCAGAGAAGCACCTGGCGGGTGGAGTGGCGTCCAGCTACCAACTGCGTGACCCGTGGCCTATCTACATTGAGCGCGGCGATGGGCAGTACATCTACGACGTGGACGGCAACGAGTATTTCGACTTCCACAACGGTTTCGGCGCGATGGTCCAGGGACACAACAACCCGGCCATCGGTGCGGCTGTCGCCAAGCGATTCCCGCTGGGCACCCATTTCGGAGCGGCTACCGAGGACGGCATCGTCGTAGCGGAGCTGCTCGCGGAGCGCTGGGGGCTACCGAAGTGGCGCTTCACCAACTCCGGATCCGAATCGACCATGGATGCCATCCGTATCGCCCGCGCCTACACCGGTCGCGACACGGTGATGAAGATCTTCGGCTCGTACCACGGCCACCACGACACCGTGATGGTCTCGATCGGAGTTCCCTACGATGAAATCGGCGACCGTGAGCACTACGCATCCCTGCCGTACGGCGGCGGAATCCCGCAGGCGACGGTCGAGATGACTATTCCGGTGCCGTTCAACGATGCGGGCGCCATGGAGCGCCGCATCATCGAACTCGATGCGCAAGGACGAAAGCCTTCCTGCGTGATCCTCGAGCCGGCCATGATGAACCTCGGTGTCGTGCTGCCGGAACCGGGCTATCTGGAGGCCGTCCGTGAGATCACCAACAAGTACGGCATCGTCTTGATCTTCGACGAAGTGAAGACCGGTCTGACCATCGCTGCCGGCGGAGCCACGGAGTACTTCGGAGTGAAGCCCGATCTGGTGACCATGGCGAAGTCTCTTGGCGGCGGACTGCCCACCGGGGCTATCGGCGGCAGCGACGAGGTGATGCGAGTTGTCGAAGACCACACCGTCTACCAGGTGGGTACCTACTCCGGCAATCCACTGTCGATGGCGGCGGCGCGAGCCAACCTCGAGAAGGTGCTCACCCCGCAGGCCTACCAGCATCTCGACTACCTCAACGAGCGGCTGCTGACCGGCTCGGAGGCGATCATCGCCGAGTACAACCTGCCCGGATACGCGGTGGGCATCGGCTCGAAGGGCTGTGTGACCTTCTCACCGTCCAAGATCGTCGATTACGAGTCGTACAAGGCGACTCAGGATGTCGCGCTCACGGAGCTGGCCTGGCTGTTCAACATGAACCGGAAGATCTTCATGACCCCGGGACGCGAGGAGGAGTGGACGCTTTCGGTGGTTCACGACGACAAGGCTGTGGACGCATACCTGGAGTGTTTCACCGAGTTCGCTCACACGATCACCCGCTGACGATGGGATCACGATGACTGTTCTGCAGAACTACATAGCCGGCGAATTCGTTGCCTCCACCGGCACACAACTGGTCGATGTCATGAACCCGGCCACCGAGGAAGTGGTCGCCCAGATGCCGGTCGGGCTCGCTGCCGACGTGGATGCTGCCTATTCGGCGGCAGTGGCCGCGAAAGCGACCTGGGGGCGGATGCTGCCAAAGGACCGCCAGTTGGCGCTGCTCAAGATCGCCGATGCGGTGGAGGCCCACTCGTCCGAACTGGTCGAAGCTCAGGCCCGCAATACCGGCCAGCCCAAAGAGCTGATCGCCTCCGAGGAGGTGACGGTGGGCGCCGATCAGTTGCGTTTCTTTGCCGGCGCCGCCCGAATCATGTCCGGCACCGCGTCCGGGGAGTACGCCGACGGCCTCAACTCCGTGCTGCGTCGCGAGCCGATCGGGGTCGTCGGACAGATCACTCCGTGGAACTACCCCTTGATGATGGCCATCTGGAAGATCGGCCCGGCGCTGGCAGCAGGAAACACCATCGTGCTCAAGCCTGCGTCCACCACTCCGGAGTCGACGCTCGTTCTTGCCGGGATCTGCGGTGAGTTCCTACCGCCCGGCACCTTCAACGTGGTGCTCGGCAACTACACCACCGGCAACCTCATCACCTCCTCACCGGTCCCCGGGCTGGTGTCGATCACAGGATCGGTGAAGGCCGGCATCGAGGTCGCCCAGGCCGGCGCTCCGAATCTCACCCAGCAGCATCTGGAGCTGGGCGGCAAAGCACCCTGCGTGGTCTTCGCCGACGCGAACCTGGAGGCCGCGGCAACTGGCATCGCCACCGCCGGGTACTTCAACGCCGGCCAGGACTGCACCGCAGCCTGTCGGGTGCTGGTCGACGAGCAAGTACACGACGAGTTCGTGGCCAAGCTGAAGGCCGCCGCCGAAGAGGCGAAGTACGGCAATCCGGACGAACCGGACCTGCTGTTCGGCCCGCTCAACTCCGCGCGGCAACTCGCATCGGTGCAAGGCTTCATCGACCGGCTGCCGGCTCATGTCGAGATCGTCACCGGCGGTTCGCGAGTGGACCGGGTGGGCTATTTCTTCGCTCCGACAGTGCTTGACGGGGCGCGGCAGGACGACGAGATTACCCAATCCGAGATCTTCGGTCCGGTGATCACCGTGCAGACCTTCGCCGATGAGAACCAGGCCTACGAATACGCGAACGGGGTCGAGTTCGGCTTGGCTTCCAGCGTGTGGACGACAGACCATGCCCGCGCGCTGCGCGCGTCGGCAGCCCTCGACTACGGATGCGTGTGGATCAACACGCACATCCCACTGGTGGCCGAGTTCCCACACGGTGGCTTCAAGCACTCTGGCTACGGCAAAGACCTGTCCATCTATGCCGTGGAAGAGTACACCCGGATTAAGCACGTCATGAGTTCGATGGAGTGAAGTAGAAAAATGAGTGAGCCTTCTTATCGGCTACCGCAACAACGCAGGATCGTCACCGCACTGCCTGGCCCGGTCTCGCTATCCCTGGCCGGACGCCGCGATGCGGTGGTCAGCGCAGGGGTCGCATCCTCGTCGCCTTGCTATGTGGTGGGCGCGGATGGCGGCATCCTGGTGGATGCTGACGGCAATCAGCTGATCGATCTGGGCGCGGGTATCGCGGTCACGACCGTCGGGGCTTCGGCCCCGGCCGTCGTGGCCGCGGTCGCCCAGGCAGCGGCCAACTTCACCCACACCTGTTTCATGGTCAGCCCGTACGAGTCGTATGTCCGGGTTTGCGAGTTGCTGGCGGCGAAGACCCCCGGCACCTTCGCGAAGAAGTCGGCGTTGTTCAACTCGGGATCGGAGGCCGTGGAGAACGCGGTGAAGATCGCCCGCCGGGCGACTGGTCGTGACGCAGTGGTCTGTTTCGATCACGCCTATCATGGCCGGACGGCGCTGGCGATGGCACTCACGGCGAAGCAGGCACCCTATAAGTCCGGGTTCGGGCCATTCCCTGGCGAGGTCTACCGGATGCCGATGAACTACCCGTTCCGTGAGCCGGCCCCCATCGGTGGCGTGGAAGCTGCGCTGCGTGCGATCAATCAGATCGAGATCCAGATCGGCGCAGACCATCTGTCCAGCATCTTGATCGAGCCGATCCAGGGTGAGGGCGGCTTCATCGTCCCAAGCGAGGGGTTCCTGCCCACGCTGGCAGCGTGGTGTCGTGCCAACGACGTCGTCCTGATCGCCGACGAGGTGCAGACCGGATTCTGCCGAACCGGACGCTGGTTCGCCTGCGAGTACGAGGGCGTCGAGCCAGATCTGATCTGCACAGCCAAGGGCATCGCGGGCGGGCTGCCGCTGTCGGCGGTCACCGGACGCGCTGAGCTGATGGATGCGGTTCAACCCGGTGGGCTGGGAGGGACCTACGGCGGCAATCCCATAGCGTGCGCTGCCGCAGTCGCTGCGATCGAGACCATGACCGACTTGAAGCTGGCAGACCGCGCATTGCGCATCGGGGAGATCATCACCGAGGTGCTGGGTCCGCTTCTCGGGTCGGTGGCTACGGTCGGCGAGCTACGTGGCCGTGGCGCCATGCAGGCAATCGAGTTCGTCAAGCCCGGCACCTGGGAACCGAATCCGGCAGTAGCCAAGGCAGTCGCTGCGACCTGCCTGGCTCAAGGGGTGCTGGTGCTCACATGCGGCACCTGGGGCAACATCGTGCGTCTCCTGCCACCGTTGGTGATTGGGGAAGAGTTGCTGCGCGATGGGCTGGAGGTACTCGCCGAGGCAATTCAGCAGCACTCATAGCCTGCTGCGGGTGCCCTCGTCCGAGGGGATTCGCTGAGCAGCTACTGCCGTATCCGGCCCGGTGTTGAAGTGACCGGGCCGGATACGGTCGCACTGCGTCGACCTCCGCGCAACTGCACGATTTCGAAACGAACAATCGGTCCGAGGTGTCGGACGTCGCCAGGCAACGATAGATTCTTCGGTGGCGCCGTTCCGGTAGCCGAGAACAAGGAGACTGCCGTGGACTCTGGCAACATATTCATGCTCGTCGCGATCATGATCTATTTCGCCGCGATGCTCGCCATTGGTTTTTGGGCCAACCGGAGAACCAATGATCTCAGCGACTACATGCTCGGTGGACGCAACCTGTCGCCGACTGTTGCCGCGTTGAGCGCTGGGGCATCGGACATGTCAGGGTGGCTGATGATGGGCCTGCCGGGCGCCTTGTATGTGACCGGGCTCGCCGATGCCTGGATCGCGATCGGCCTGACTGCCGGCGCATGGCTGAACTGGAAATTCGTGGCACCGAGGCTGCGCACCTACACCGAGATCGCCCAGAATTCGATCACCATTCCGTCATTCCTGGAGAATCGTCTCAAGGATCGCTCCCGCATGCTGCGGGTGATTGCGGGTTCGCTGATCCTGGTGTTCTTCACGTTCTATGTTTCGAGCGGCATGGTGGCAGGCGGGGTCTTCTTCGAGAACTCGTTCGGCTCGAGCTATCACCTGGGCATGTTGCTGGTGGCCGGGGTGACGGTCGCCTACACCTTGTTCGGCGGGTTTCTCGGAGCGTCGTATACCGACATGATGCAGGGCCTGCTGATGATGGTGGCGCTGCTGCTGGTGCCGATTCTCGGGCTCATCCATGTGGGCGGTCCTGCGGCCATGGTGGACACGGTCACCCAGGTGAATCCGCACGCGTTCTCACTATTCGCCGGGACATCGGTTGTCGTCGTGGTGTCCGGCTTGGCGTGGGGGTTGGGCTATTTCGGGCAGCCGCACATCATCGTGCGTTTCATGGCGCTGCGTTCGGCTGCGGACGCGACAGCCGGGCGCCGCATCGGCATCGGCTGGATGATCGTGTCGCTGGTGGGCGCTGTCTTCACCGGGCTGACCGGGCTGGCCTACTTCACTCAGCATCCTGATCTCACCTTGGACAATCCCGAGGCAGTCTTCCTGGCGATGGCGCAGCTCGTGTTCCACCCGTTCATCGCCGGGTTCGTGCTCGCGGCGGTGCTGGCCGCGATCATGTCGACGGTGTCGTCGCAGCTGATCGTGTGCTCGTCGGCCCTGGTCGAGGACCTCACCAAGATCGGGCTGAAGCGTGAGCTGAGCCCACGCCTTCAGGTCTGGCTGGGCCGTGGCGGAGTCTTCGTGGTGGCCATCATCGCGATGGCGCTGGCTTGGACGCAGAACAACACCATCCTCAAGCTGGTGGCGTTCGCCTGGGCCGGCTTCGGCGCCAGTTTCGGACCGATCATTCTGCTGTCGCTGTTCTGGAAGCGGCTGACCACGCCGGGCACGATCGCGGGCATGCTGAGCGCCGCCGTGACCGTGTTCGTGTGGCACTACAGCTCGTGGAGCGCACTGTATGAGATCGTGCCGGGGTTCATCGTGAACGTCATTGTCGCGGTCGCGGTGTCGCTGCTGACGAAGGCGCCTGATATCGAGACCGAGTTCGACGAGGCGGCTGAGTTGGCGGCGGCTCGGGCGTTCTGAGGGGGCTTGGCCCTGTAGGCCAAGTCTTGACTGCGCCCTCCAGAGCGCTTAACGTTATTCATGAACTGATCCTCAGTAAGGGCTGCCTCGTTTGCAGCCCAGAATGCTCCGCTGGGCCCGCCCGAGAGGGCGGGCCCAGTCTTTGCTTAACTTCCGTTTTGCGGGAGGCTGAAGCAGACATCGAGATCTTGAGTGATGAAGCCCAATTGCCGGTGCCACGGATTATTGTGGTTTCATGCCTCAACTTCGCTATCGGATCGGCATCGACGTTGGTCTGAATTCAGTCGGCCTCGCAGCGATAGAGATCGACGATGCCGGGACCCCAGTCCGCATCCTGTGCATGGAATCCGTTATCCATGACAGCGGCGTCGACCCTTCAGCCAACAAGACGGCGGGCACTCGAAGAGCCGTCTCTGGTTCCGCACGAAGAATGCGCCGTCTGATCCGCAGGAAACGCATCAGATTGCGTGATCTTGACAACACCTTACAAGACCTGGGGTGGCCAATTATTGATCTTGAGGCAATCAAGGACCCGCGCTTCCCCTGGAAGGCCAGACTTGAACTTGTCAGCGGGCCAGTCGATGATCATGACCGGCTGCTGGCACTGCTCTCCGTTGCAGTAAGACATATTGCACGCCACCGAGGCTGGAGAAACCCCTACCTCTCCGTCGATTCACTCAAGCAGTCTTCCGAGCCTTCGAGGTACCTCCTGACTCTGGCGGAAAGTGTCAGTCGGCGCCTCGGGCAAGAGGTCAGTCCGGAACTGACCGTTGCTCAGATAGTTGATCTAGCCGCCCGCACACTCCCTGCGAAGGAAGCCGCCACCTTCAAGATCCGGGGGCCAGAAAAGAAGAACAATAAGACCGGAACAGTTAGCCCTTCCGGGCTTCTGGAGTCCAAGATCCATCAGGCCGACAATGTTCGCGAACTTAGGAAGATCTGGGACACACAGCAACTGCCAGGGGACTTGTTTGACGTCGTCGTGAATAAGGTCTTTCAGGCAAAGAGTCCGAAAATGAGCCTGGAGGACAGACAATCAGGGCATTCTGCGGCAAATCGTCTTGGGCTCGACCCACTACCTGGCATGCGATCGGAGCCACGCGCCGAGAAGGCGAGTCTCGCCTTCCAGCGGTACCGCATCGTATCGCTCATCGCCAATCTGCGGGTACGCACCGAGCGGCAGGAGCGACCGCTCGGTGCGAGCGAACGCCGAAAGATCACTGATTTCCTCTTTTCCAGCGCCGGCGATGTCACTTGGACGGAGGTATCGGATCTGCTAAGTATCGATCGACACGATCTGAAGGGCACTGCCAGCGAGACTGCTGATGGTGAGCGGGCGAGCGCGCGGGCACCCATCAACGTCACTGAGCAACGCGTCCGTGGAGCGGGAATCAAGGAACTCACGGAGTGGTGGGCTTCTGTGAACGAAATCGACCGAGAGGCGCTTGTCGAACTGATCTCAAACGGTGCCGGATCAGGCGCCGACGCCGAGTCCGTTGCTCGAGCAGAAGAGTTCATTTCCTCGCTGCCGGAGGAGGCGGTCAACAAACTCGAAAACATCAGACTTCCCGAGGGACGCGCCGCATACTCTGCTGTCAGTCTTCGTCGTCTCACAGATCGCATGCTGACGACAGTTGAGGACCTTCACCAAGCCAGGAAGTCAGAGTTTGGGGTCACAGACGACTGGCGCCCACCCGCAGATCCGATCGGGCTTCCAGTGGGGAATCCGGCCGTCGACAGGGTCCTCACCATCGTCGCACGATGGGTGACGGCTGCTGAGCGCGAGTGGGGCGTCCCACTGAGCGTGAACATCGAAAGCGCACGAGATGGCCTCATGAGCGAAAAGAAGGCGCGAGAAATCGACCGGGCAAACAACCAACGCTTCGGGCTCAATCAACAGATGCGCAAGGACATCGCAATCCATTTGGCGGGGCACCGCGACCTCATCAGCAACAGCCTCGACAACTCATTCGATGAGACTGCCGATCAGGACTTCCGGCAACTTTCTATGCGGGACGTTGATCGCTGGCGAGCATTCAAGCGCCAGGAGAACAAGTGCTTGTATTGTGGCGTCGAGCTCAACTATCCAGCGTTCGAGATGGACCACATCGTTCCCCGCGCGGGTCAAGGGGCTACAAACACGCAAGTGAATCTCGCCGCAGTATGCAGAGACTGCAATCACTCTAAGGGGAAACAAGCATTTGCCGCTTGGGCGACGAGCGGGGTCAGACCACAGGTGAACCTCGCTGAGGCAATCCAGCGTGTCAACGGATTCCGGTTCTTTGGGGTTGATGAGAGGGACAGTAGGTACAGAGCGCGCTTCAAGAAGGAGATGATCACTAGGCTTAAGCGAACCGACCTCGACGAGCCGATTGATACTCGCTCCATCGAAGCAGTCGGCTGGATGGCAAATGAATTACGACACCGCATTGATGAGCACTTCAGGAGTCACCCTGCCCCAGCCGATGAACCCACGACGGTCGGCATCTTCCGCGGCTGGATCACATCCGAAGCCCGCAAAGCGGCGGGCATCGAAGGCCGCATGCTACTGATAGGGGGACACCCCGGCAAGACCAGGCTTGATCGGCGACATCACTCTGTCGACGCAGCGACCATCGCGATGCTGCAACCCGGAGCAGCGCAAGCGCTTGTTGTCAGGAACAATCTTCGACAGACCAATCGTATTGACCCCAATCAGGGAGACGATTGGAAGCTCTACAAGGGCACCAATCCAGCGCTCTTTGAGAGATGGACGGCACAGATGGAGCAACTTGCGTGTCTGGTCCAGGTGCAGCTGGACGAAGATCGCGTGCCAGTCTTCGAATTCCTGCGCCTGAGGCCTGGGAGCTCTTCAGGACATGAGGACACGATCCGACAGACCCAAAAGATTAGGCTCGGAGACCCCCTCTCAGTGGAACTTATTGATCGCTCTGCGACGCCACAACAGTGGGTCGCGCTCACTCGTTGCCCTGGGTTCGCTTCCAGCGAAGGCCTGCCGGAAGACCCGAACCGTCGCGTGCGGGTCAAGAGTCAATGGTTCGGCGCAGATGATTCTCTCGAGTTCTTCGGTACTGGCGCTGGCTGCGTAGCCGTTCGGGGTGGATACGCAGAACTTGGCTCGTCGTTTCATCACGCTCGGATCTACAGATGCTCAGTGCCGCTCAAATCTGGCAAGACCAAGCAGTTCTATGCAATGATGCGCGTCTACCAGATAGATCTCCTACCCCACCGAGGGAAGTCGGTTGATCTCTTTGACGTGGAGATCCCACCACAAGCCATCAGTCGACGAGCAACTGAGCCTCGTTTGCGCAATGCTCTCGATGCCGGCCAAGCCGAATACCTCGGATGGGTGGTTCCCGGTGATGAGTTGCTCCTCGACCTGAGCAATCAGGCTAGCGGCAAAATCGCAGCTGTTCTCGCCACTTTTCCGGACACGACCCGGTGGGTCATCAATGCATTCGATCAAACCGCGAAGATCGCATTGAAACCGCGACTGCTTGCCTCCGAGGGACTCGAGGAAGCGGCACCCGACGAAGTCAGGAAGGTCCTTGGCGGCAAAGGCTGGATAGTAAGCGTGGACGTGCTCTTCGGCGGGTGCCGACCGACAATAGTACGAAGGGATATCCTCGGGCGCGTTCGACTCACCTCTGCAGCTCATCTTCCAGTGACATGGAGCGTCGTCGGACAGCCCTACGCCATCCGACGAGTTCCAAGCGCTGATCACCTCCCTACGATCTAGCTCGAGATCGGAAGTGGGACAGAAGGCGGCAGTCATGGACAATTGGAGAATTCTCGACCTCACAGGATTCGAGGGAAACATTGGCTATAAGCGTGGGCGGTTGGTCATTTGTCACAGCGATGGCGAAGAGAGACATGTCTCATTGACGGATATCGGTACCCTGCTCATTGGGCTACGCACATCAATCAGCGGCGCAGTTCTCCAAGAACTAGCAGCGTTCGATGTCGTCACCCTCATATGCGATTGGCGAGGAGTGCCAACCGGGGCCATGTATGGCTGGCGCGATCACAGCCGAGTCGGAGCCCGCCACCTGGCCCAGGCGGAAGCGAGTCTTCCCCGCATCAAGAATGCTTGGGGACGGATTATTTCGGCCAAGGTCCATGGTCAGGCCACGAACTTGAAGCTAGTCGGTGATCAGGACTGGCATCAGTTGGATCGGCTTTCCCGATCTGTGCGCTCCGGGGATCCAGAGAACATTGAGGCACTGGCGGCAAGAATCTATTGGCGGAGGGTGTTCGCCGCACCACTAGGTCGCTGGCCTGGAAGCGGCATTGAGCGCAACGGCCTTCTCGACTATGGATACACAGTGCTCCGTGGGCATGCTGTGCGCGCAGTTCTGTCAGCTGGGCTCTCGCCGAGCCTCGGGTTGTTCCACCGAGGCCGCAGCAACTTCTTCAACCTCGCGGACGACCTCATGGAGCCTTTTCGCCCCGCCGTTGACTGGGTAGTTAGAGGCCTTGATGAGGGCATGTCTCCCGACCATCCGGCCGTGAAACATGCCCTTGTGCGAGCTTCCACGCAAGCGTTCTCCCCCGACGGCAGCACCGTGAGCACATGTCTCACCAATCTGGCACAGCAGCTCGGACGATACTTCGAGCGAGATATCGATCGTCTCCCAGTCCCAGCGTGGGATGGTCCTCAACGAGGTGACTGATGCCTACGGAGGAACCAGTGTGGTGCATGGTCATGTTCGATCTCCCGGTCGAAACAAAGGAGCAGCGGCGGGAGGCAGCTGCATTTCGCAATCTGCTTCTCGACAATGGCTACCAGCGCGCGCAGTACAGTGTCTACGTCAGATTCTCGCCGACAGTGCACTCGATCCTCCCCACGATCGGGACGATCAAGAACAACCTCCCGACGGGGGGCGAGGTCCGGATCCTCTTCGTATCCAATCACCAGTGGTCACGAGCGCTCAGATTTTCTGATGATGTTCCTATCTCACCCGAGCACGCGCCGGCTCAGCTCACGATTTTCTAGCGCGTCCAGCAGAGACTCCCCTTGTCAGACGCGCAACCTTCACGTTGCGGAAGTCTATCAAGGGGAATCTGAACTGATCCCCAGCGGATATGCGCACAAGTCGATCCTGCTGCGAAGTCTATCAAGGGGAATCTGAACTGATCCCCAGCCGCTGAGGCCGCTGATCGGGTCTTGAGGGAAGTCTATCAAGGGGAATCTGAACTGATCCCCAGCTCCACGGTCGCCGAGCCATAGGCCTCCAGAAGTCTATCAAGGGGAATCTGAACTGATCCCCAGCATTGGTTCGGCACGACGCCGATGTACTTGAAGTCTATCAAGGGGAATCTGAACTGATCCCCAGCTGCCCGCCCACCTGGATGTCCGCGCCCAGAAGTCTATCAAGGGGAATCTGAACTGATCCCCAGCGCGGGTTTCGCAGGTGTTGCATTGCAGCGAAGTCTATCAAGGGGAATCTGAACTGATCCCCAGCAGGGTCACGGGCTGGATCCACACCTCGCGAAGTCTATCAAGGGGAATCTGAACTGATCCCCAGCCTTCCGGGCTGAGTATCTTGTCCGGAATCGAAGTCTATCAAGGGGAATCTGAACTGATCCCCAGCCGCGGACGCGATCTACTTCGCGCGGATCGAAGTCTATCAAGGGGAATCTGAACTGATCCCCAGCCATATGTCGGTCTAGTCACTCGCATCTTGAAGTCTATCAAGGGGAATCTGAACTGATCCCCAGCACCGCACAGCGCTGTTGCAGGCGCTGACGAAGTCTATCAAGGGGAATCTGAACTGATCCCCAGCCGACGTATCGGTGCTGGTCGAGCACGATGAAGTCTATCAAGGGGAATCTGAACTGATCCCCAGCCACCGGATCGGTGCTGGTCGAGCACGATGAAGTCTATCAAGGGGAATCTGAACTGATCCCCAGCGAGCGGCCAACGGATACGGGTCTACAAGGAAGTCTATCAAGGGGAATCTGAACTGATCCCCAGCTTGTCAAAGCGCAATCACTGCCCGAATTGAAGTCTATCAAGGGGAATCTGAACTGATCCCCAGCGGCACCTACCGCGAGCAGGTCAGCGCGTGAAGTCTATCAAGGGGAATCTGAACTGATCCCCAGCCCGGACCCTCACAGTCTCCCCCGACGGCGAAGTCTATCAAGGGGAATCTGAACTGATCCCCAGCTTATCCGCGCCTGGCCGAGATCCGGCAGGAAGTCTATCAAGGGGAATCTGAACTGATCCCCAGCTGTGTGTGCGGCGGGCGTTGCCCGAGCCGAAGTCTATCAAGGGGAATCTGAACTGATCCCCAGCCTCTCGGTCGCCGGCCTTCGGGACGATCGAAGTCTATCAAGGGGAATCTGAACTGATCCCCAGCGAGTGTTTGATCTCAGGCATCGTCTTCTGAAGTCTATCAAGGGGAATCTGAACTGATCCCCAGCCTCCAACGGGTACGTCGCGTCAGTCAAGGAAGTCTATCAAGGGGAATCTGAACTGATCCCCAGCGTGTGCTTTTTGTCCAACCAGACCTTCAGAAGTCTATCAAGGGGAATCTGAACTGATCCCCAGCACCTCGACCTGCTGGAACTCGTCGCCTGGAAGTCTATCAAGGGGAATCTGAACTGATCCCCAGCAATCGAACCAGATCCTGCTGGAGCTGGTGAAGTCTATCAAGGGGAATCTGAACTGATCCCCAGCGCACCGCTCTGCTCGTGCGGATGTGGAAGAAGTCTATCAAGGGGAATCTGAACTGATCCCCAGCCTGGTCGTCTGATGCCGTATACCCCAAGGAAGTCTATCAAGGGGAATCTGAACTGATCCCCAGCAGGCCGGCCATCTCGCCGAACCTCAGGCGAAGTCTATCAAGGGGAATCTGAACTGATCCCCAGCGCGAAGTTGCGCGGCCACGAATCGCCAGGAAGTCTATCAAGGGGAATCTGAACTGATCCCCAGCGCTCCACTGTCACGGTGTCGCAGAAGAAGAAGTCTATCAAGGGGAATCTGAACTGATCCCCAGCTCCGAGATCATCGCCACCGCGAAGGCCAGAAGTCTATCAAGGGGAATCTGAACTGATCCCCAGCGCAAGGTGGGCCGGGAGCGGTGAGGGCAGAAGTCTATCAAGGGGAATCTGAACTGATCCCCAGCTTCCCCTCGATCTGTTCCGCGCCGTGCAGAAGTCTATCAAGGGGAATCTGAACTGATCCCCAGCGTCGGTGTCCACGAGTGTCCGGCGGTGAGAAGTCTATCAAGGGGAATCTGAACTGATCCCCAGCTTCCAGGGCCGAAGATCGGGCCGCCGGAGAAGTCTATCAAGGGGAATCTGAACTGATCCCCAGCCAATACGACACCCCACAGTGGCTCGTCCGAAGTCTATCAAGGGGAATCTGAACTGATCCCCAGCGCCGAGGCCCCCACCATCGCCGACGTGGGAAGTCTATCAAGGGGAATCTGAACTGATCCCCAGCAGGTCATGCAGGCTCATGCCGAGCTGCTGAAGTCTATCAAGGGGAATCTGAACTGATCCCCAGCATCTGCCGCGTCGGGACTGAGGAGCCGAGAAGTCTATCAAGGGGAATCTGAACTGATCCCCAGCTCCACCGCGAACGCTGTATGGCCGCGCCGAAGTCTATCAAGGGGAATCTGAACTGATCCCCAGCGCCTGGATCAGTGGAGGCAGGATCTTGCGAAGTCTATCAAGGGGAATCTGAACTGATCCCCAGCCATACAAGTCGGTGGTGATGGACAGATGGAAGTCTATCAAGGGGAATCTGAACTGATCCCCAGCGGGGTCTCAATGCTTGCACAGTCTATGCGAAGTCTATCAAGGGGAATCTGAACTGATCCCCAGCACGAACGCCAGCTGGCCACCCATGGCGAGAAGTCTATCAAGGGGAATCTGAACTGATCCCCAGCTTCCTCGGCGCTCATGTGGACCAAGGTCGAAGTCTATCAAGGGGAATCTGAACTGATCCCCAGCCGTCCCAGATGCAGCAGCTATGACGGTCGAAGTCTATCAAGGGGAATCTGAACTGATCCCCAGCTGAGTTGGCGATGAGCCTTATCGAGGGTGAAGTCTATCAAGGGGAATCTGAACTGATCCCCAGCCATACCGCATTGTCCGCAGGTCAACGGTGAAGTCTATCAAGGGGAATCTGAACTGATCCCCAGCGCGGGCCGCGACGACCCACAGCACAACGGAAGTCTATCAAGGGGAATCTGAACTGATCCCCAGCACTGTCACGATGTCATCCGATTGGGTGGGAAGTCTATCAAGGGGAATCTGAACTGATCCCCAGCTCAAAGCCGATCTCGTCCCGATCGTGATGAAGTCTATCAAGGGGAATCTGAACTGATCCCCAGCCATCAGCGCGTGCGGTCGCGCTGGCCGTGAAGTCTATCAAGGGGAATCTGAACTGATCCCCAGCCTCGGATCCGTCGCCCATCAGCACGGAGGAAGTCTATCAAGGGGAATCTGAACTGATCCCCAGCCCGCACACCGCGGATAGCGGAGCGGCGTGAAGTCTATCAAGGGGAATCTGAACTGATCCCCAGCATGTCGTCGCGGGCGAGTGCCGCGTCGAGAAGTCTATCAAGGGGAATCTGAACTGATCCCCAGCTCGTCGAGGCTGAGACTGTGGACCGCGAGAAGTCTATCAAGGGGAATCTGAACTGATCCCCAGCGGGCCGCACCGACTGCAGCCAGCCGTCCAGAAGTCTATCAAGGGGAATCTGAACTGATCCCCAGCAGGGCCAGCCGGGCTAGCCATCCAGCAGGAAGTCTATCAAGGGGAATCTGAACTGATCCCCAGCACATCGCGCGGCGGGGGTTTGAAGAGCGGAAGTCTATCAAGGGGAATCTGAACTGATCCCCAGCGCGTCCACCAAGGCTTGCCCGCCTCGTCGAAGTCTATCAAGGGGAATCTGAACTGATCCCCAGCCTAGCGGTCGAGATGCGCTAGCTGCTCACCAGCACAGGCTCGGCCTCCACACTCCCCTGCCGACTGTGATGCAAGGCATCAATGATGAAGATCAGCACCGCCACCCAGATGATCCCGAAGCCGAGCCACCGGGCGGGCGGCATCTGCTCGCCGATGATCAGCCAGCCGGTCAAGAACTGCAGAATCGGCGCCACGTACTGCAGAATCCCCATCGTGCTCAGCGGAACCCGCACGGACGCCGACGCGAACAGCAGCAAGGGAATCGCCGTGACCGGCCCGGCCAGAGCCACTAGCAGCGCGTAGCCATCCAGGTGGACGGTGTTCAGCCCGCCAACGCCGAGCCAGATCAAGTAGCCGAGCGCGAACGGTGTCGCCGCGCTGGTCTCGATGGCCAGCCCCGGCAGCGCCGGCACACCCGCTCCTACCTGCTTTTTCATCAGGCCGTACAGGGCGAACGACGTCGCCAGCCCCAACGCAACCCACGGCACATTCCCGTAGCCGACGATGAGCACGATCACCGCCACCGTGCTCACCCCGAACGCGACCCATTGCGCCCGGCGCATCCGCTCCCCGAGCACGATCACGCCCAGTGCCGCGCTCATCAGCGGGTTGATGAAGTAACCGAGCGACGCATCGATGGCATGCCCGTTGTTGACGCCCCAGACATACAGCGTCCAGTTCGCCGAAACCAGCAGACCCGCCCCGGCCAGCACGACAACAGCGCGCCGGTTCGCCAGCACGTACTTCACCCCGCGCCAGTGCCGGGTCACGGTGATCGCCAGCACGCAGAACACCAGCGAACAGACGATGCGGTACGCGACGATCTCGAAGGCGCTGGAGCGCGACAGCAGGCGGAAGTAGAGCGGAAACAGCCCCCACAGAAAGTACGAGCCGAAGCCGAACAGCAGCCCTCGCCGGTCTATATCCTGTCGTTTCGCCACGGGAGTGATTCTTTCATGCCGACCCTGCAGGTTGGGCATCGTCCACCCCACTTGTTTTCTGCGCCGGTCCGCTCACGCCATCGGAAACCACAGAGGTGGGGCCGCCCCAACGGGCGACCCCACCTCTGCCGTGTTTCACAGACAATCAGAACCGCGGGTCAGGCCTCCAGCGACTCCTTGGCCGCGGCGACGACCGCGTCCGAGGTCAGGCCGAACTCCTTGAACAACACGGTGCCCTTGCCGGACGCGCCGTAGTGCTCGATCGAGACCGAGCGTCCCTTGCAGCCGACGTACTTGGCCCAGCCCTGCGCGATGCCCGCCTCGACGCTCACGCGGGCGGTGACCTCGGGGGGCAACACCTCGTTGCGGTAGGCCTCCGGCTGCGCGTCGAACCACTCCTGGCACGGCATCGACACCACACGGGTCGGCACGCCTTCGGCCTCCAGCGCCGTCTGGGCGTCCAGGGCGACCTCAACCTCCGACCCGGTGCCGATCAGGATGACCTGCGGCGCAGCGCTGGCCTCCTTGAGCACGTACGCGCCCTTGGCCAGACCCTCCGCCGACGCGAACTCGCCGCTGGTGCGATCGACCACCCGAGTGTTCTGGCGGGTCAGGATCAGCCCGGCCGGCTGATCGGTCAGCTTGAGGATCTCGCGCCACGCAATCGCGGTCTCGTTCGCGTCGGACGGACGCACGATCGCCAGCCCGGGAATCGCCCGGTAGGCGGCCAAATGCTCGATCGGCTGATGGGTCGGGCCGTCCTCCCCCACACCGATCGAGTCGTGGGTCCACACGAAGATGCTCGGAACGTGTGAGAGCGCGGCCAGCCGCACCGGCGGACGCATGTAGTCAGCGAAGACGAAGAAGGTGCCGCCGTAGGCCCGGCTCAGGCCGCCCACATTGATGCCGTTGACGATGCCGCCCATGCCATGCTCGCGGACGCCGAAGTGCAGCGTGCGTCCGTACGGGCCGCCCGGCCACTCGTCGGTCGTCCGGTCGGCGGGCAGGAAGCTCGGCTCGCCCTTCATCGTGGTGTTGTTCGAGCCGGCCAGGTCGGCCGACCCACCCCACAGCTCCGGCACCTGGGAGGCCAGCGCGCTCAGCACATCCGCCGACGCCGCCCTGGTGGCCTTCGAACCGGCTTCGAAGACCGGCAGGGTCAGATCGTCCGGCAGCTTCTTGGCCAGCACCCGATCCAGCAGCTTCACGCCCTCGGGGTTGGCCTGCTGCCACGCCGCGAACTCCTCGTCCCAGGCGGCACGCAGTGCCTTGCCCCGCTCAGCAAGCTGAGTGCGGGTGTAGTCGACGACCGAGTCCTCGATCGCGAACGGCTCATCGGTGAATCCGAGCACCTTCTTGAGGGCGGTGATCTCGGGGGCGCCGAGCGCCGCGCCGTGCACCTTCTCCGAGCCCTGCATGTTCGGCAGCGGCCAGCCGATGATGGTCTTCAGATGAATCAGCGTCGGCTTGTTGGTCACCTGCTGAGCCGCGATAAGGGCGTCATAGAGCGCCTCGATGTCCTCGGCGTACTTCGTGCCGCCGTGGGTCCAGTCGATGGTGTGCACGTCCCAGCCGTAGGCCTCGTAGCGCTTCGACACGTCCTCGCCGAAGGCGATCTTGGTGTCGCCCTCGATCGTGATGCGGTTGTCGTCATAGATGACGATCAGGTTGCCGAGCTCTTGCGTCCCCGCCAACGAAGCGGCCTCGGCCTGCACGCCCTCTTGCATGCAGCCGTCGCCAAGAATCGAGTAGACGAAGTAGTCGAAAGGAGTCTCGCCCTCAGCACCGGGAGCGTAGATGCCGCGCTGGCGACGGGCCGCCATGGCCATGCCGACAGCGTTGCTGATCCCGGCGCCCAGCGGGCCGGTGGTGGTCTCCACGAACTTGGTGTGCCCGTACTCGGGATGCCCGGGGGTACGCGAGCCGAAGGTGCGCAGCGACTCGATGTCCTCCAGTTCGAGGCCGAGCCCGCCGAGGTACAGCTGCGAGTACTGCAGGATCGAGGCGTGCCCTGCCGAAAGGACGAAACGGTCGCGTCCGATCCACTTGTCGTCGGTCGGATCGGTCTTCATAACCTTCTGGTACAGCAGGTAGGCGACCGGTGCGAGCGAGATCGCAGTACCCGGGTGGCCATTGCCGACCTTCTGCACGGCGTCCGCGGCCAGTACGCGCGCAGTGTCGACCGCCCGGCGGTCTTCGTCGGTCCAGGTGAAATTGCTCACAGTGTGTCCTTTGCAGTCAGATACGCTCAGCGTCTTGCCATAAGCGCGGAGAATCCATGTCACAGCCTAACGCAGGGCGCCCTACAATGGCCGAATGCCGGTTGCCATCCGCAATGCCCGCCCCGCCGATATGGCAGTGGTGAATGCGATCTACAACGCTCAGGGCATCGACACCACAGCCAGCTACGGCTACGAGCCGCTCGGCGAGGCCTACTGGCTCGGCTGGCTCGACGATCAGTATGCCGCCGGGCGGCCCTGCCTGGTGGCCGAAATCGACGGCCAGGTCGTGGGCTTCGCCTACTACACACCGTTCCGCGGCAAGCAGGGATGGGCGCTCACCGTCGAGAACTCGGTCTATGTGGACGCGCGGATGCAAGGCGGCGGCGTCGGGCGTGCGCTGATGGATGCGCTGATCCAGCAGGCACGCGCCGATGGCAGGCATGTCATGGTCGCCTGCATCGACGCCGCGAATCAGATCTCCCAGGATTTCCATGCCCGTCTCGGATTCGAGTTGATGGGCGTGCTGCCCGAAGGCGGACGCAAATTCGGCCGCTGGCTGAATGCCGCTTTCTGGATCAAGCAGCTGGATTGATTCCCCGACAATCGCGTTACAACCGGCCGAACGGACCGGGCAATCCCGAAGGCACTGGCTACTATGTGCCCATGACGACGGCCTACCATGCGGACTCCAGCCAGCTCGAAGACAAGGAAATCCTCACCTGGGAGGGCTTCGGTGAAGGCACCAGACAACTCGCCCAGCGGATCACCGACTCGGGCTTCGAGCCGGAGGTCATCATCGCGGTGGCCCGCGGCGGGATGATCCCGGCCGGCGCCCTCACCTACGCTCTGGGCGTCAAACTCACCGATGCCATCAACGTCGAGTTCTACACCGATGTCGCTGAGACCCTGCCGGACCCGATCCTGCTGGCCCCGATGCTCGACACGGACTCGATTCGTGGCCGCAAGCTCCTGTTGGTGGACGACGTCGTCGATTCCGGACGCACCCTCGCGCTCGTGCTGAAACTGCTGCGCGGGTTCGGCGCCGATGTGCGCAGCGCAGTCATCTACTCCAAGCCGACCACCATCGTCCAGCCCGACTTCGTCTGGAAGCACACCGACAACTGGATCGTCTTCCCGTGGTCGGCGCAACCCCCGGTTAACCCAGCCGCCTGAGCAACGCTCCGGCCCACCTCGGGCTGCTGCCAGCCCTCAGCGGTCACCCAGCGGCACGTAGTCTCGCTCGCCCTCGCCGATGTAGATCTGGCGCGGACGACCGATCTTGCGCTTGGGGTTGGTCACCAGTTCACGCCATTGGGCGATCCAGCCGGGCAGCCGCCCGATCGCGAACAGCACGGTGAACATCTCCTTTGGGAAACCCATCGCCTCGTAGATGAGCCCCGAATAGAAATCGACATTCGGGTAGAGCTTGCGCTCGGTGAAATAGTCGTCCTCGAGGGCCGCGTGCTCCAGCTCCTGGGCGAGCTTCAGCAGGTCGCGACGTCCGGCTTTGAGGCTCATCACCTTGTCGGCATGCTCCTTGATGATCGCCGCGCGCGGATCGTAGTTCTTGTAGATGCGATGACCGAAGCCCATCAGCTTGATTCCGGCCTTCTTGTCCTTGACCTGCTGCACGTACTCCTTGACCGAGATCCCGGACTCCTTGATCGCCGAGAGCATCTCGACTACAGCCTGATTGGCGCCACCGTGCAGTGGCCCGGACAGCGCGTTCACGCCACCGGCCACCGAAGCATAGATGTTCGCGCCCGATGAACCGATCAGGCGAACCGTGGAGGTGGAGCAGTTCTGCTCATGATCGGCGTGCAGGATCAACAGCACATCCAAAGCCCGGGTGATCTCGTCGTGGAACTCATAGGGTTCGGTCGGATAGGCGAAGCTCATTCGCAAGAAGTTCTCGATGTAGCTGAGCGAATTGTCCGGATACAGCATGGCTTCGCCCCGCGAGTTTTTGTAGCCGTAGGCGGCCAGCGTCGGCACCTTGGCGATCAGCCTTTCGGTGGCCTTCTCGATCGCCTCCGGGGTGTAGGCGACCGAGTCGAAACTGTAGGTGGACAGCATCATCAGGCCGCTGGCCAGCACCGGCATCGGGTGCGAGCGGCGCGGGAACATCTTGAAGAACTCCCGCATCCGTTCGTCCACCATGGTCTTGCGGCGGATCCGGTCTTCCCAGGTGGCCAACTCGGCGGCGGTCGGCAACTCGCCATAGATCACCAGATAGGCGGTCTCCAAGAAGGTCGACTCCTTGGCCAGCTGCTCGATCGGATACCCGCGGTAGCGCAAGACTCCGGCGTCCCCGTCGATATAGGTGATGGCAGACATCGTCGAAGCGGTGTTCGCCAGCCCATCGTCATAGGTCGTATAGCCTGTTTCCGACAGCAGCTTGCTGATGTCGATACCCGAAGAACCCTCGGTCGGCACCACGACAGGTGCCTCGAAATCGGTTTCCAGGCCGCTGATACGCACGGAATCGCTCACCTGAGACTGTTCCTTCCACTCGCCATTCGACAACGCTGTGTTGGCCCCTCCACCCTATTGCGCGGGCGGTAAACGCGCTCAGCTTTGGCCGGTGTTGGTGTGCGCCGACAGCGGAAGCTGCACCTGCACGCAACGCTTCCGGACGCTGACATCGAGTTCGGTGACGTCTTCCACGACGTCGCCGTCGACCTGAACCGGCAATGGCTGGTGCGGCCGGACGCGCAATCTCGAGACGCTCGAGTAGCGCAACGCGCCCACCGGATGATCGTGTCCGGTAAGTCCCTTCACCGCGACCGGCAGCCACTGATCGGGCCGCTTGAGCGGCACTTGGAGTACCTCGAGGATGCCATCGTCGGCCAGCGCTCCCGGATAGACGAGCACTCCCCCAAGCACCGCGGGGGTGTTGCCGGCCAGCACCGTCCAGCACCGGGTCTTCACCGGATCGCAGTCGTCGAGCTGAACGTCCATGCCGATGGCCGGACGCAACGCCTCCACCATCCCGGTGAGCGCGTAGGCGGCCCAACCGGTGCGCTTCTTGGCAATGATCCCGGTCTTCTGCACCGCCAAGGCGTCCCGCCCGATGCCGGCCATGGTCAGGAACGGCTCGGTGTACTCCTCGCCGCTGGTGGTGCGCATGTGCGCCTGCCCCAGATCGAGCGAGGTGTGCGGGCCGCGCAACGCCGTCGCGACCTGCTGTCCGACGCTCAGCTTGGTCAGCCCGAGATTGGACGCGAGCACATTGCCGGTGCCCAGAGCAATGATGCCGAGCCTCACATCGGTTCCGGCCAACGCCTCGGCGACCTCGCGGACGGTTCCGTCACCACCGATCGCGATGACCAGATCGGCGCCGTCGGCGACACACTGACGTGCCTGGCCCTCGCCGGGATCCTCGGCGCTGGTCGTGTAGGCGCGCGGGGTCTCGATATTCGAATCGCGGCACTGACGGACGATCTCCGAGATCGCGCTGCTCGCGTGATTGCTGAGCGGATTGACCACGATCCCGACGCGGATGGGCAGTGGGGCGTACTGGGGACTCGTGCGGCCCAGTACCGGAATGTGGTTCATGCTCACTCTTTCATTGTGCCCGACGTCACCGCACAAGACCCGAAGGCCGCGACCAACAGCAGCGGCAGTATCCAAATCGGTGCACGAATCAGTTCCCAGGCCATCACCGCGGCGAAGAGCGGGGCCCGCTGGGTGACCGCAAGAACCCCGCCGGCGGCGATGATCGCAAACGGGACCGGATCGGCCACAATGCCGAGCAAGGACAGCCCCCACGCTGCTGCCACGCCGAGGGCCGCCCCGGTGGAAAGCGCCGGCGTGAGCAGTCCACCGCGCGCACCAGCCGCCAGATACATGGCAGTAGCCGCCGGTTTGGCCACCAGCAGAACCACGAACAGCTCCATCGGAGCGCTGGCGTCGAATGCTGCTTGCAGAATGTCCTTGCCGTTGCCCGGCAGCACCGGCAGCCACATCGATGCCGCACCGGTGAGGGCTCCGGCCACCGCGATGGTCCAAGCCGGCCACAGTGGTGCACCGCGCAATCGGGAGCGCAGCGCGAAGCTCGTCGCGTGAGCACTCAGCAGGTGGAAACCGATGCCGGTCAGTGCACACAGGGGAATCGCGAGCACTGCCCAGCCCGCGGTGACCAGATCGAAGGACGCCGGTGGGAGGAGATAGCTGGGCTCATTGCCGCTGATTGACCATACGACGAGGATCGCCATGAACGACATCGCCAGACAACTCGCCCACGTACGAGATGAGCGCCACTGTCTGGTCAAGGCAACCCCGAAGATGGCGCCGGCCAGGGGCACGTTGTAGACCGCGGCCAGGCCCGCGCCCGCGGCGCCGGCCACGATCACCTGGGCCGCGCTGGCGTCCAACCCCAGTCGGGTGGCAAGCCGTGCTGCCAGCGCCGCAGCCACCAGGCGAGGGGCGCCCTCGCGTCCGATCGAGGCGCCGGCTCCCACGACTGCGGTCTGCAACACGCCATCGGCCAGGGGACGCAGCAGTGGGGTCTTCGCCGGCATCGCGGCCTGCAGGTCGTCCACGCTCAGTAGATCGCCGCGCCGCGCCAACGCCCACCAACCGAGCCCGGCGAGCAGACCACCGATGGTCGGGGCCAGTACTCGTCGCACTGCGGATGCCTGTTCGACGTCCAGCATCAGGCTGTCTGCGTCCACGCCGTAGGCGGCGAACTGCACGAGGTCCAGCAGCCAGATCAGCGCGCTGGCGGCGAGGCCTGCGAGCAGCCCCGCGGCGACAACCGCGACGCCAATCCGAAGCCAACCGTGTGCCGTCATGACAATGAGTCTGCCGCGCGAATCAGGGCAAGATCACTCAACGCCGTGGTCAGCTCTTGGGTTGCGCCCAATCCATCTGCGGAACCTCTGCGGCGAAGGCGCGCAACAGGTCGGCGGATGCGTCCATGGCGCTCCGGTGTCCCGAACGCACCTGCGTCTCCAGCTCACGCGCCAGGGTGCGCATGGTATGCGTGCTGTGCAGCGTATCCATCACGGCAGCCTCGGTCTGGCTCCACATCCACTCGACCTGCTGAGCGGCGCGGTAGTTGGCCAGCCCGTACTTGGACTCCAAGTACTCACGATGATCGAGCACTGCCTGCCAGACCTCGGTCAACCCGACCTTGTGCAGCGCCGAGCATGTCAGCACTGGGACGCGGCGGTCTGCGTCGGTGGCGACGAGCTTCATCGCGATGGACAGCTCGCGGGCAGTGACCCGGGCCTCGCCGGCGTTGTCACCGTCGGCCTTGTTGACGGCGATCACATGGGCGAGTTCCAAGATGCCCTTCTTGATGCCCTGCAGCTGGTCACCCGAGCGGGCGAGCATCAAGATCAGATAGGTGTCAACCATCCCTTGGACGGCGACTTCGGACTGGCCCACGCCGACGGTCTCGACAATGACGACGTCGTAGCCGGCGGCTTCCACGAGCAGCATGCCCTCGCGGGTGGCGCGGGCGACACCACCGAGATGCAGTCCGGTGGGTGAGGGACGAATGAACGCCGAGTCCGACTGGGCGAGCTCCCCCATCCGCGTCCGGTCACCGAGCACCGAGCCGCCCGAAACCGAACTGCTCGGGTCGACGGCCAGCACCGCGACCTTGTGTCCCTCATCGATCAGCTGGACGCCCAGTGCATCGATGAAGGTGGATTTTCCAGCGCCGGGGACACCGGAGAGTCCCAGGCGGATGGCATTGCCCGACAGTGGCGTGAGCTCACGCAGGAGTTCCCGCGCCAGCGCACGATGCGCTGGCTTGCGGGACTCCACGAGGGTGATGGCCCGGGCCAGTGCGGCCCGGTCACCACCCTTGACACCATCGATCAGTGTCGCGACATCGATTGTTCTAGGCATTACCGTCCCGGGCCGTGGCCAACATCGCCTTCAGCAGATCCTTGGCAGCAGCGGGAATGTTGGTGCCCGGCGGGTAAATCGCCACCGCACCGTCATCACGCAGCTCCTGGAAGTCCTGTTCGGGGATGACGCCACCGACCACGATCATGATGTCTTGACGACCCTGCTTGTCGAGTTCCTTGCGCAATGCAGGAACCAGAGTCAGGTGACCGGCAGCCAGCGAGGACACGCCCACGACGTGCACGTCCCCATCAATCGCCTGACGAGCAGCCTCCTCAGGCGTCTGGAACAGCGGGCCTACGTCGACGTCGAAGCCGAGATCGGCGAAGGCTGTTGCGATCACCTTCTGGCCTCGGTCGTGACCGTCCTGACCCATCTTGGCGATCAGGATACGCGGACGGCGTCCTTCGACCTCTTCGAACTCTTCGACGAGAGCGTGAGTCTCTTCCATGGCTGGAGTCTTTCCGGATTCCTTCGAGTACACACCGGAGATCGTGCGGATCTGAGCGGTGTAGCGTCCGAAGACGTCTTCCAGGGCGTCCGACATCTCACCCACCGAAGCACCGGCGCGACCTGCGTCGATGCACAGCTTCAGCAGGTTGCGATCAGGATCGGTCGGATCGGGATTCGCGGCCGCCCAGGTGATGGCCTCCAGGGCCTTCTTGCACGCCTCGGTGTCGCGTTCGGCGCGCAGCTTCTCGAGCTTGGCGATCTGCTGCGCCCGCACCTCACGGTTGTCGATCTTCAGCACGTCGAGCGGATCTTCTTGATCCAAGACGTACTTGTTGACACCGATGATCGGCTGACGACCCGAATCGATACGTGCCTGAGTACGCGCGGCGGCTTCCTCGATACGCATCTTCGGGATGCCGGCTTCGATGGCCTTGGTCATGCCACCGGCCTGCTCGACCTCCTGGATCAGCGACCAGCCCTTGCGGGCCAGCTGCTGGGTCAGCGACTCGACATAGGCCGAACCCGCCCACAGATCGACGCTGCGGCAGGTGCCCGACTCCTGCTGCAAGAACAGCTGGGTGTTACGGGCGATGCGGGCCGAGAAGTCGGTCGGCAGTGCGATGGCCTCGTCCAGTGCGTTGGTGTGCAGCGACTGGGTGTGGCCCTGGGTGGCGGCCATGGCCTCCACGCAGGTACGCACCACGTTGTTGTAGACATCCTGGGCGGTCAGCGACCAACCGGAGGTCTGCGAGTGGGTGCGCAGGCTCATCGACTTCGGGTTCTGCGGGCCGAACTGGCGGACCAGGCGAGCCCACAGCATACGGGCCGCACGCATCTTCGCCACTTCCATGAAGAAGTTCGTGCCGATCGCCCAGAAGAACGACAGCCGCGGAGCGAACTGGTCGACCTTCAGGCCAACAGACTCGCCGGCGCGGATGTACTCCACACCGTCGGCCAGCGTGTAGGCCATCTCGATGTCGGCGGTCGCACCGGCTTCCTGCATGTGGTAGCCGGAGATCGAAATCGAGTTGAACTTCGGCATGTTTGCGCTGGTGAACGCGAAGATGTCCGAGATGATCCGCATCGACGGCGCCGGCGGGTAGATGTAGGTGTTACGAACCATGAACTCTTTGAGAATGTCGTTCTGGATCGTACCGGCCAGTTGCGCGGGCTTGACGCCCTGCTCCTCGGCGGCCACCACATACAGCGCCAGAATCGGCAGCACCGCGCCGTTCATGGTCATCGACACCGACATCTGGTCGAGCGGAATGCCGTCGAACAGCTGACGCATGTCGAGGATCGAGTCGACGGCCACGCCGGCCATACCGACGTCACCGGCGACCCGCGGGTGATCCGAGTCGTAGCCGCGGTGGGTCGCCAGATCGAATGCGATCGACAGGCCCTTCTGGCCTGCGGCCAGGTTGCGGCGGTAGAAGGCATTGGACTCGGCGGCAGTGGAGAAACCGGCGTACTGACGGATCGTCCACGGACGCGAGGTGTACATGGTCGAATACGGACCACGCAGGAACGGCGGCATACCGGGGAAGGTATGCAGATGATCCATGCTTTCGTACACGTCACTGCCATAGAGATGCTTGACATCGATCTGTTCCGGCGTGGTCCAGTCGATGGGGCCCTCCGCGTTCAGGATCGCGTCGAAGGTAGTCTGAGCGTCCGCAGCTACTGCTGGGGTCCCCAGTTCGACCTGGTCGAAACGAGGCAAGGCGTTCACTTGTTCACCCCCAGAGTGTTCAGGACATCTTTCAAACCGGCGACGACATCCATGCCCAAGGCGATCGTGCCATCGATGAGTCCGGCGGTATCAACGTTTCCGAGTTCCTTGATGTTGCCCGCGAGCAGCACCCTGGCCGCACCGGCGTCCTTCAAGGCCTTCGCGGCCTCAACTCCGATGGACCCGTAGACCTTGGCCGACGAGCACAGGCACGCCACGGGAGTACCGGACGCCTGCCAGGCCTTGACGACCTCGTCGATATCGGCGCTTTCCACATTCGGGGTCGCCAGACCGGCGATGTGGAAGTAGTTGGACGCGAAGCCTTCGCGTCCACCGAAGTCGCGGCGAGTTCCCAGGCAAGCCAGGAAGACCTTTGCGTCGGTGCCGGCGACGGCATCGCGCAACTGCTCGAAGACCTCCGAATTGCGGGTCCAGGTCAGTCCGGCGTAGACCGGGGCTTCCGGACGAGCAGTGCGGTCGGTGACCGGAGCCTCCGTCGGGTTCGGGAACTCCGAAACACCGGTGACCGGGAGCTTACGAGAAGCCACCAGCTTGCTCCGCTTGGCGTTGAGATCGGCGAGCACCTCGGTGACATGACCGGCGGCCAGCGCCGCCACCATGCCGCCTGCGGCCTCGACGGCCTGGAACTCCGCCCAGGCAGCTTCGGCGATCTCGTTGGTCAGTGATTCGATGGCCCACGCGCCACCGGCAGGATCGTTGACCCGGCCGATATTGGACTCCTCCGCCAGCACCACCTGGGTGTTGCGGGCGAGGCGACGGCTGAAGTCGTTGGGCAGGCCCCAGACAGTGTCGAACGGCAGCACCGTGACCGCCTCGGCGCCACCGATGGCGGCGGAGAAGGTCGAGATGGTGCCACGCAGGATGTTCACATAGGGATCGTCGCGAGTGATCTCACGCCACGAGGTGACCGCATGCTGACGGGCACCGCGCTTGGCGGGGTCGACACCGAAGACTTCACCGACGCGCGCCCATGCGGTGCGCAGCGCGCGGATCCGAGAGATGGTCGCCAACTCGTCGACGGCAGCGGTGACGCGGAAGTTGATCGCGTCGAAGGCGTCGTCCACGCTGACACCCTGCTCGACCAGAGCCCGCACGTACTCGACGGCGCTGGCCAGCAGCCAGGCGACCTCGTGCACATCGCCCGCTCCAGCGTTGTGGTAGATGGTGCCGTCCACGACGATGGCTCGCGACTTCTTGTACTCGGCCAGCCGGTTCACGTAGCCGGCAAGCTGGGAGAGGTCGGGGGTCGTGCCGTTGAGAGCGGCCACGCCGATCGGGTCGAGGCCCAGGTTCAGCGAGAGCTCCGACTTGTCCTTGTCGGATGCCTCGAAGATGGCCAGCAGCGCGTCGGCTGCCGTCTGCTGATCGGTACGGCTCGACACGTCGATCTTGGCCAGCTCGAGCAGCACATCAGCCAGATCGTCGGCGATGTCGGCAGCCGAAATGGCGTCCGGATCGACACGCAGCCAGATGCTGTTGGCGCCGCGCTCCAGGTCGGTGCGGATGGCCGCGCGAGTGACGGCCGGATCAGGATCCTCATGCAGCGCCCGGACATCCCACGCGTCCATGTCGCCGTTGCGTACGGTTGTCCCACGCGTGAACGGCTCCGACGCGGGGGCTCCCAGCTCACCAATAGCATCATCGATGGTGTAAATAGGCTCAACCACGATGCCGTCAACTGTCTTGAAACGTAGCCGCTCGACCGCCTGTTCGGCGCTCAGCTGCTTGCCCTCAGGACGTCCCTTGTTCAGTACCTTTGCAACTTCGGCAGCCCACTGATCATAGGTGGGTGCGGCGAAGTCACCGGCGAGAACGAGGTTGTCGGGGGTTTCGTCCGCGACATCCGTTGACGCGCCTGCTGGTGGAGTAGGTGTCGTCATCGGTTCACTCCTCCCAGTGTGAAAGGCTTCTCACGAAGCCGGGGTTCAAACCTTCATGCGGCCGTCAGGGCCACATAAAGCTTCTGCGATGGACGAGACCCGCTGGTCAGATCCACGGGACTAAGCAGGCGGAACAGTCCATCGCTCAGACCTGCAACAGCATACCAAGGCGGCTTCTCGCCCGGACGGCGCCCCGTGGCCTGACCAGCGGCCCGCTCAGGCCTGCCCGCCCGCCTGAATCGTGATGTTGTTCAGCTTGGCCTGCGACTTCGTGAGAGCCGCGCAGAACTCGCCACCGAAGCCTTGCGCGCTGGCGATCTCGAGAGCCTCGTGGACCCCGTCGCCCACCACGGTCGGCACGCACAGATCAGCAGCCAGCCGCGAGAAATAGCGGACGTCCTTGCGGGCGTTGTCCAGCTGGAACCTCAAGGTGTCGAAGTTTCCCTTCAGCGATTCGCCCATGATGTTCAGGGTGCCGCCGTTGGCGAAGCCACCGCCGCCGAGCACCTCGATCAGCTTGGCCGGGTCGACGCCCGACTTCACGCAGACCGAGAAGCCCTCGGCCAAGATGGTCAGGGCGGCCTGGAAGGCGGTGTTGTTGGCGAGCTTGATGATGTGGCCGGCGCCTACCCCACCGCAGCGGTAGATGTTGTCGGCGAAACAGGACACGATCGGCTCGACCTCGGCGAAGAGTTCGTCGTCGGCACCGACGAGCACGTTGACGGTGCCCGCCTCTGCCTCGGCTGGCCCACGGGTCAGCGGGATGTCGGCGAACTTGGCGCCCTTGCCGGCAGCCAGTTCAGCCAGCCGGTAGGTGGTCGACGGCTCGGAGGTGGAGGCGTCCAGGATCAGCAGCCCCGGCTTCGGGTCAGTGAGGATCTGGGTGACCACCTGCTCGACGTCGGCGGCGGACGTGACGCAGATCACGATTACGTCGCTGGTATGGCCCAATTCGGCATTGTCGGCCGCGCGGGTCGCGCCCAGTTCATCGAGCCCCTCGGGAGCCCGATTGCGCATGGTGTAGGCCAGCGGGTATCCCTTGAGCAGCAGATTCTTCGCCAGCCCATGGCCCATCAGGCCGGTAGCCCCCACGAATCCGATCTGCTTGGTGCTATCGCTCACGATTGTCCTCTCATCATTGTTCGGTCGCATTCGACACCGCCTATCTTGCCATCTGCGATCGGTGAGAAACTGGGATCGTGCCACGTTCAACCACCTCCACCGCGCTGACCAGCAATGTCACCGATACCGCCTTGATCTTCGAAGGCGGCGGCATGCGAGCCAGCTACACCGCCGCGGTCGTGGTCGCCCTGCTGCAGGCCGAGATCCATCTCGACTGGGTGGCCGGCATCTCAGCCGGGTCGTCCAATACGGCGAACTACCTGGCCAGGGATACTTGGCGTGCCAAGGAGTCCTTCGTCGGCTTCGCGGCGGACCCGCAGTTCGGCGACCTGCGCACCTTCCTGCGGGGGCAGGGCATGTTCAACGCCAACTACATCTACCAGCAGACCGGCCAGCCCGGCGGGGCACTCCCCTACGACTGGGCCACCTTCCAGGCCAACCCTGCCGCGATGAACCTCGGAGTCTTCGAAGCAGACACCGGCAAGGCGTTCTACTGGACGAGGGAGGACACCCCGACACCGGCGGATCTGATGGTGCGCGTGCAGTCGTCGTCCACACTGCCGTTCTTCATGCCCACCGTGCACATCGGCGAACACAGCTACGTGGACGGGGCACTCGGCCCCAGCGGCGGAATCGCGTTGGACGCGGCCAAGGCGGCCGGTTTCCAGAAGTTCCTCGTCGTGCTGACCCGGCCCCGTTCGTATGTGAAGGAACCGATGCGCGTCAGCAGGGTCGTGCGGCAGTACTTCCGGCGCTATCCGGCGGTTGTGGACGCGTTGATGGCTCGGCCCGACAACTACAACCGCACCCGGGCCGAACTGCTGGAACTGGAGCGCAGCGGAGACGCGATGGTCTTCTTCCCCGACGGATACACCGTGAGCAACTCGGAGAGAAATGTCGCCAAGCTGGCGCGCAGCTATGCCGATGGGCAGGCGCAGATCAAGCGCGAACTGCCTGCCTGGAAGGAATGGCTGGGCCTGGCGTAAGCCGCGCTAGCGAGCCCGGCTCACCGACGCCGGCTACTTTCTGCGCGTGAGTGCGGCATCGAACGCCGCATCCAGCTCCGCGTTGAGGGATCGCAGCAGGTCGGCGTCCGGTTTGAGTACCTGCCGGTCGTAGCTGAACAGGCCGTTGGCCTCGATCTCCACGTCGCTCAACTGTGTGTAGACACATGCCCGCAGGCCATGCCTGACCAGCGGTATCAACTGCTCGCGGTAGAGCTTGGCGAGCGCCTTGCCCAGGCTCGCTGAGTCGGCGCAGAAGCGGTAGCCGAACTTCCCGTCGCCTTCCCACTGATGGCCCTCGGTGGCGAGGCTGAAGCCGCCGAACTCCGAGAGGAAGAACGGACGCCGGTCTCTGCGCGGGGGGCGCTGCAGTTTCAGCACGTAACGATGCCGGCTGCGGAAATCGCCGCCGCGCTGGTCGAACCAACCCGACGCAGGATCGATCAGCCGGGTCGGATCCAGTCTGCGGACCCGCCGTTCCAGGCGGGCGGTGTGGTACTGGCCCCAGCCCTCGTTGAAGATGACCCATATGACGATGCTCGGGTGGCCACGCAGCAGCTTGATCATGGCGGCCATATCGGCTTCGAACTCGTAGCGGTTCTGCTGAGAATCCCGGCCGGCGGCGGCCAGCCCGCGACGGGTCTTGTCGCGGGTCTGCCAATCCAACGCCATCACGATGCGCGATCGCGGAATGCCCACCCTCGGGCGTCCGCCGTTCACCACATCTTGAAGAACCAGCATGCCCAGCCGGTCGGCATGATGGTAGAAGCGCCGCGATTCGACCTTGATGTGCTTGCGGACCCCGTTGTAGCCCAGGTCCTTCAGCTGTTGCAGATCGAAGATCAGCGCCTCATCCGATGGTGCGGTCATGCCGGATTCGGGCCAGTAGCCCTGATCGAGCACCGCGTTGACGAACAGCGGCTTGCCGTTGAGCAGGATCGCCGGACGCTCGAATCGCCGGGCGCCCGGAATGCGTCCGATGGCCACGGTCCGGAGCCCCGCCCAGGAGGTGACCCGGTCGGTGCCATTGCTGACCTCGAGTCGGTAGAGGTAGGGGTCGTCGGGCGTCCAAGGTCGGATGTATGGGAGCGCCACTTCGATCGGCTCACCGGACTTTCCGGCCACGGTGATCTCGGACCCGTCCGGGCATTCGACTCGAACAGCGATCCGGCAATGCTGTTCGGTGTCAGCGATGATCGTGAACCCGTTGAGATCGGCGTAGCTGGTGGCGACGACCGAGGTGATGGCATTGGCTGGCAGGGGCTCGGCCCATACCGTCTGCCAGATGCCGCTGGTCGGGGTGTACCAGATGTCTTTCGGCGCCTTCTCGGATTGTTTGCCGTACTGCTGGCGACCGGCCGGACCCGGGTCACGAACCCCGACCACGATCTCCAGCCGCTCCGCCTTGGGGAGTTCGACACTGAAGGGCAGATAGCCACCGCGGTGATCGCCGACGAGTTGGCCGTTCACCCAGACCGCGGCCAGGTAGTCCACCGCCTCGAAGTTCAGCGCGACGCGGCGTGCCCGCCAGGCCGGCGGCAGCTCGACCAATCGGCGATAGAACAGGGTCTCATCCGGCAGGAGCTCACGGGTCACCCCCGAGGCGACGGTCTCAAGGGCGAACGGAACGCGGATCCGTCCGTCGTAGCTGTCGGGTGGGTATTCGTTCACGAGCCTGGCCGACGACGACGGACGGATCGCATAGTCCCAGGTGCCATTGAGACACAGCCATTCGTCGCGCTCGCGTTGGGGACGCGGGTACTGCGCCAATGGGCTGTCGGCGTTCAGCGCTTCATCGGCCCAGGGGGTGCGCAGTTGCGTAGCCACGGGTTTCACGGCGAATCTCCTCCGTCCGGAAAGTGCTGTCTCTCCTGCGAAGACTAGCGGCCCGGACGAACTCAGCCCGGTTCGAGTGTGGTGACCAGACGCCGCACCGGCCGCAACGGCATCGAGTCGAAGATCTCGGGGCTTTGTTGCTGGACTTTGGCGAGGTCGATGAGGATTTCACGTAGATGCTCGCGCAGCACGGTCACGGCCGCGTCGAGATCGTCCGCCTCTATGCCGTCCACGACCCGTTGGTGCTGGTCGATGAGAGCTGGCACGGGATGAATGACCAGGCCGAAGCGACGCGCCCGGTCGAGATGGGCTCTTTCCGAGGCCACGATGGGCCAAGCCGATTCCCGTCCGCTCAGCTTGAGTAGTTCGAGGTGAAAGGCCTGGTCCAGCGTGAAGAACTCCGCAAGATCAGCTCCGGCGGCAGCGACGGCGCGTTGGGCGTCGAGATTGTCGTGCAGGGCCTCGAGGTGGGCCCGGGACGATTCGCTGCGGACGAACCCTGCGAGCGCTGTGCATTCGATCGCCTCACGCACGAACTGCGCAAGCCTCACCCGATCGATGTCCACATGAGAGACGAAAGTCCCCATCTGCGGGAAGACCTGAACGAGTCCCTCCTCGCGCAGCTTCAGCAGGCTCTCCCGCACCGGCGTGCGTGACACACCGAGTTCTGCGGCGAGGTCCTTCTCCGAGATCGGCGAGCGGGGCGGGTACTGCAACGTGACGATGCGCTCCCGCAGCTCGTCGTAGACGCGCTGTCGGATACTCCCCCGCAGTTCACCCATGGGGTCAGTGTAACGGTTCGGTCTCGATACCGGTTTTCGTCGTGGCTTCAGCTGACGCCGGTTCGACAGTTCTAATATATCAGTGCTAACATCTCTGTATGGGTGAAGCTGGTGACAGCATCCCAACCAGCAAGAAGGCAAGAGCGTCCGAAAGGCCACGGCGACAAAGCCGTTGCGATGGCCGCACACGGTCCTCATTTCTCGGCAGCAGAGAGATAGGGCTCCTGAAGACAACATCGTCCATCAGAAGGAGGACTTCTCCCCTATGAAACAGTCAAAGCTCGCAGCATCCGCAATTGTCGGTTTGATCTCGTTGAGTCTGGCAGCCTGCGGGAGTGGTGGTGAAAGCGGGGGCAAGGCAGAACAGGTCGTTTTCAAGTTGGCTGTCAGCCAGCCTCAGGAACACCCCCAGTATCAGGCCGGCCTCGAATTGGGCAAGAGACTCGAAGAGGCCACCGATGGCCGCTACTCCGTGCAGGTCTATGGAAACGAAACGCTGGGCACCAGCGCCGAAGTAATCCAGAATCTGTCGAACGGCACCGTCGACTTCGCCTGGATCGGCGGAGCAAATGTGGAAAGCCTCAACCAGGACTTCGTCGTCTACAACCTGCCGTTCGTATTCGATTCCCGCGAAGCTCAGCTCGCAGTCCTCAATGACGACGAACTCAACACCGAACTGTTCACCTCTTTGGAAGACTCCAAATCGATCACCGTGCTCGGCGGCGCCAACGCCGGCCAACGCAGCATCTACAACGCGATCCGGCCGATCAGGACCCCTGATGACCTCAAAGGTCTCAAGATCCGGGTCCAGCAGTCCGATTCGCAGGTTCGCATGCTGCAGCTCCTCGGCGGGATTCCCTCACCGATGAGCTTCGGCGAGGTCTATTCCGCCTTGCAGACCGGAGTTCTTGACGGTGCCGAAAACAACGAACCGTCGTACAACGCGATGAAGCATGATGAGGTCGCCAAGTACTACTCCTATACGAGGCACCTGATGATTCCGGACTTCCTGTTGATGAGCACACAGACGCTCGACAAGATGGACGAGACGGACCGCGACGCTCTGCTAGCGATCATTCCTGACATCACTCAGAAGGCAAGTGACGACTTCGTTCCCTACGTCAACGAATCGATCGAACGCAGCAAGGCGCTCGGCGCGCAGTTCAACGACGACGTCGATACGGCTGCTTTCAAGGCTCGGGTAGCCCCGATGGTCGAGGAGTACATGGGCGCAAATGACCTTCGGGCCAAGTACTACGAGGCAACCCAGCAAGCCAACCAGGACAACCCTGCATAGTAAGTTGCCCGGCTAATCTGACAAACGACTTCCGGATGGGGGGCCCTTCGATTCGAGAGGGCCTCCCATCCGCAATGCGAGTAGCGAACAAGATGAAGGAGCCCAGGTGAAATTCGGAATGCGCTGGTTCGGCGCGCAAGACGACCCCATCCCCCTCGAGTACATCCGTCAGGTGCCCAACGTCACTCATGTGATCGGTGCCCTGTTCGATGTCCCGGTGGGCGAGGTCTGGCCGATGGACAAGATCATCGCGCTGCGCGACCAGATCGAGGGCGTCGGTCTGAAGTTCGAGTTGGTCGAGAGCGTCAACATCCACGACGACATCAAGATCGGCGGTCCCAAGCGCGACTGGGCCATTGACAACTACATCGCCACCATCAAGAACCTGTCGGCCGTCGGCATCAAGGTGATCTGCTACAACTTCATGCCGGTCTTCGACTGGGTGCGCACACAGTTGCGCCACCGGCTGCCCGACGGGTCCTACACGATGGCCTACCAGGACGCGCTGGTGCAAGGCACCGCGCAAGAGACCATGGAGCGGATGAACGCCAACAACACCGGCGGTCATAAGCTGCCGGGTTGGGAGCCCGAACGACTCGTCCATCTGCAGGAGTTGCTCGAGGCCTATGCCCCACTGGGAGCCGAGGGACTCGCGGAGAACTTCAAGTACTTCATCCAGGCGATCATGCCCACCTGCGAGCAGTACGACGTCAAGATGGCGATGCATCCCGATGATCCGCCCAAGGCGCTGTTCGGTCTACCCCGCATCGCGACCGACGCCCAGGACCTGCGCCGCATCGAGTCGTTCTACGACTCCCCTTACAACGGCTTCACGTTGTGCACCGGATCGCTGGGCGAGAATCGTGCCAACGACGTGCCCGCCCTGATCCGCGAGTTCGCCGGGCGCGACAAGGTTCCCTTCGCGCAGATCCGCAACATCAAGTTCACCTCTGATGTCGACTTCCACGAATCCGCTCACCCGTCGGCCTACGGATCGCTCGACATGTACGAGATCATGCTCGCGTTCTACCAGGCCGGATTTGATGGTTATGCGCGCTCCGACCATGGCCGCGACATCTGGGGTGAACGCGGACGCCCGGGCTACGGCCTGTACGACCGGGCGCTCGGAACCAGCTATCTGAGCGGCCTGTGGGAGGCCATCACCAAGGCCAACCGCTGACTGCCCGCTCCCTCGGCGGAACTCAGTTCCAGCGCAGGGTGGCGTCCCAGGGGCGCTGCTTGATGGTCGCCTTCACCGCGTCCGCCGAGCAGCCGAGTGTGGTGAGGAAGATCGCCATCCGGATGAGCACACCGTTGTCGGTCTGGCGGAAGATCGACAGGCCGGGCAGATCGTCCACGTCGCTGGACAGATCGAACGAGTCCATCCGGGAGTCTCTCGGCAGCGGGTGCATGATGATGATGTCGCTGGCGTCCGCGTCGGCCAGCAGTCGCTTGTTCAGCAGGTTGCCGGACACGTTCGCCGTGACCAGCACCTCCTCGGTCATCCGCTCGCGCTGAACACGGGTGGCGTACACCACGTCGGCACCGACCAGCGCCTCGGGCACAGCATCGCAGTCGATCACCCGGTGCCCGCGCTCGCGGGCGTACTTCTCCACCTCGACCGGCAGTTCGAGGCTGGGCGGGCTGAACATCTTGAAGGTGATGTTGTCGGCCAGTGAGAGCAGCTTCATCAGCGAGTGCACCGTGCGGCCGTACTTGAGATCACCGACGATCGCGATCGTGCAGCCGTCCACCGGCTTGCCGCGGCGATGCAGTTCTGACTCGAGGGTGTAAAAGTCGAGCAGTGCCTGGCTCGGGTGCTCGCCGGTGCCATCGCCGGCGTTGACCACCGGCACCACCGACGCCGCCGCGAACTCGGCGACCGAGCCTTCGTCGGGATGGCGCACCACCAGGACATCGGAGTATCCGGAGACCACCCGCGAGGTGTCGGCGATCGATTCCCCCTTGGCCATGGACGAGAAGGTGAAGCCGGTGGTGGTCGTCACCTCGCCACCCAGCCGCAGGAAGGCGGATTCGAAGCTCAGCCGCGTCCGGGTGCTGGGTTCGAAGAACAGGCTGCCGAGGATGGCGCCATCGAGCACCGTGCACACTGCGCGGCGCTCGGCGATCGGACGCACGAGATCGGCTAGGTCGAACAGCTTCTGCAACGAGGTCCGGTCGAACTGCTGAACACTCAGCAGGTGGCGTCCGGCACCGAACGGAGGAAGACTATCGGAGGCAGTCACGAGTTCGCTCCTTCATCGACATATCGATGGCAACCTACCACGCGCCATCGGATCCGACCCACCCTCACCAGTTCCTCAACGCCCCGGAGACCGGCGATGCCGTCGGCCAGGCGGCGGGGCGCCGGGCCGACGGCATCGTCCGGCAGGCAGTTTCACAGGCGTGACGACTGCGTGCTGCGCTGCCAGATCTCACTCGGGATCAACTGGTCGAAGGTCTCCACCACGAAGTCCGGCCACTGCTCGGGGGTAGCATCCGCGACATCCTCGCGGGTGCTGTCGCCAGTGAGGACCAATGCCGAGGCCATGCCGGCAGCCCGGCCCATCGCGATGTCGGTGCCGAGCCGATCGCCGACCATGAGGACGTCCCTGGGGTCGACGT
>Ga0334887_1000531_pt1 | contig 60502 bp, 31 predicted proteins | sample GraSluR1_MG_10_FD_207217 | JGI IMG/M metagenome (GOLD analysis project Ga0334887, IMG submission 207217) | Sludge microbial communities from methane-producing bioreactor in Wageningen University, Netherlands - Granular Sludge_18_07-R1 | ecosystem: Engineered > Bioreactor > Anaerobic >...
TATTCTTCTAAAAATATTCTCCTTGCTCACTCTCCACGAATATTTGCTTGTTAAAGATCAACCTGTAATGTTCAGGTTTGGTCATATTTTTTACCTCACTTTTATTGTCAACCTATTTGTGAAAAAAGTGTTCGTATCTCCAAAAAACCTTGAGGAGATGTCCCGGAAGATCTTCAGTTTACCAATCAAATGATTAGGTTCTATCTAAAAACCAGTCTTGAACAGGGAGAAATTCGCTTCAGTTATTTTGAAAGCGGAATAATATGGCGTAGGGGGTAACTCCCAAAGCTGACCTTACAAAATGATGAAAAAGAAGCACAAGACCTGCAAGAGACCTTGTGCTTCTTTGTGCTTTTGTAACGCTTAACTCGTTACTAAGTATATCTCTTTTAAGTTCTTCTTTATTTAAGCAGAATCATTTTTCTGTTCGAGGTATAGGAACCTGAAACCATTCGATAGAAGAAAATACCGCTGCCGGCATCTTTCCCGCTTTCATCTTTTCCATTCCAAACCACTGAGTAGTTACCCGGTTTCTGATGAGTATCAACAAGAGTTCTGACATGCTGTCCACGAATATTGAAGACATCAATGATCACCCTTTCTTCAGTACTTACCGAATAACTAATAGTCGTCTCAGGATTAAACGGATTGGGATAGTTTCCGCGAAGGGCAGTGATCAGAGGTTCTACTATTTGGTCCTCTGTTTCGGAATGCTCAACATCAACTTCAATATGCAGCATATTCGTGCTCCCATTGGTAAACACTCCTATCACTGTATAGAGATAAGTCCCCGTAGTCAGATTCAAGTCATCATAATAGTTATCCATAAGGTTTTCGGCAATAACCGGTCCGTTACGGGTTATTTTGAATCCTAAGAACTCACGCAGGGAAGAGTCGTTCCTTAACAATGCTTTATCTTCAGATAGCTGATGTTCTTGAGTGATCATTTTGGAACCGCTGGAATGAGAATCAGCTCTGTTTCTGTCAGCCCATTGCCAACTCAGGTGAACATTGCCGCCATCAACTGTAGCCTGCAGATTATTGATAAACGGTATTGGTTCCTGATACTCTATCGTATTCGACAAAGAGGGAAGAGAGATAACATTGTTAGTATAAACCGAACGAACTGCGTAACGGTAGTTGCCATTGATGAGGTAGGTCAGTCCTGTATCGGTATAGGTAGTTTCCGTTGAAGGAATAGTTCCGATCTCATCCCAGAGATCAGGCTGATCTTCCGTTCCTTCTGCCAAACGATAGATAATAAAGCCGACAAGTACCCTGTCTGACGGTCTCAGATTATTGTCTTTAGTAAAGTAGTTGTTAGTTTTATACTGAGCAGGAATCTGAGGAGACTGAAAATCTACCGGATGTTGAATTACTTCGGATTCCAACAATGAAGACATTCCGTCATTTGATCCTGTACCGGTTAATTGAACGGAATATCTTGCAGGTCCTAAATCAAATCCCTGAGCACGGATAAGGAAGTTGTTTTGATATCCAGCAGACTCCAGGGTTGCCCAGGTACCGGTGGTATAATTTGAGGTAAAATAATGAGTGTTATTCTGGAAGTTGTATGGTTCTCCGGTACCGTTATCGGCCGCTAAGCCGAGATTTCCTGCAACACTCAATCCTACTAAGAATCCATTAGGAGCATTAATCTCTTCCGGAAGCTCGTGGATAGTCCATTGGTTATGATTATTGGTTACATCGGATTGATTATATAGCACGGCATTACTATTCGGTAATCCCTGGGCATTTAATCCAATAACGAATACGTTTACCGCAGGGTGATTGGTGCTGCCGGTCAGATACCAGGAAACTGAATTCAGAATAGCAGTCCGCTGGTGTATTGCTCCCAGAATCGAATTCTCGGTACCGTCCGGTAAGCCGATAGCTACAGAAGGCACTCCATCATCATAGCGGAAATCGATGAAATCATAAGCATCAGGAGATACCCACTCGATGTTGGCTTCTGTGTTATCGTTCGACAGTGTTGCGGTTACATCGAAGGGCGGGAAGGCAAGTTCATTAACAACAACATCTTCTAAATCCAGATCTGTGTTTCCAACCTCAACATCCTGGGTCAAGTTAGAGTATCCACCTCTCTGGACAGTCATTGTATAGGTATGATCTGCATAGACACCTGGTATTGTAAAGAGACCATTATCATCTCCGTTAGACTCGTAATAATTGTAACCATCAAGGGAAATGAAGGCATTATCCAGACCAACATCAGGCTGATCACTGCCGACAACTCTTCCGGATACCGAAACTGTCGGCAATGGATTGAGGTTGAAATTTACGGAAGTTGTTTCATATTCTTCGACTAAAACATCTTCCTGGACACCGTCATAATAGCCGAATTTGGAAGCTGTCACCGTATGGGTGCCTTCATACATAAAGGGGAAGAGATAATAGCCCTGTGAATTACTATAAGCAACAAAATCGGTATCTGCTACTGTTACCATTGCACCCTGCAAGGGTTGATTGTTTTGATCATAGACATATCCGTCTAAAGTTCCCATTCCGACTGTCACGATATAGATCCCTGTATTGGGTACTCTGTTAGTAAGGGTACCCCCTGTCGGATTAGTTGTATCATAATCATTGGTATCAGACTGCATATTTCGGGAGCGGTTCGGATAGTCAGGAGTAACGCTATAGAAGAAATGATTTGAAGACTGATAATACTGAGTATCCATAACTCTCTTTGCCATTATGACCAGATTCTGACTTCCGCTGTAAAAAAAGAAGTCATCTAATTGTATTGTGATCATATCTTGCCCAATCTGATAATCAATTGTATCATCATAGACCAGTTCTAAGTCATTGGAAGAGATCCAGCCGTCTGCCAGATTATCCTGAGTTGTCTCTCCGATCCAGATTTGAATCGGCATATTCAACAACTCCTGAGTGAAGTTGGTGAAGTATCTTATCTGAGTTATAACCCCAGCCATATTTATCTCATCCGCCATGTAGATCGTCTGAGACAAACTACACTTATAAAAATAGTTCAAGGGGAGAGTATTGGCCGTAGTAGTATCTTCTCCGATCAGAATAACCTGATTCGGTCCCGGAACCACAGTAACTGAATTTGATGGTACAGATTCTGCAAGAGTATATACTGCCGTTACGTAATAAATATAAGTAACATTATTTTCTACAGCAGTATCGTTGTAGGTAGTATCAATAATGGGGTTGGTATTTAGTTGAACTCCATCACGATAGACATTATATCCGAGCAAGGCACGGTTATGATCATCCTGTCTGTCCTGTTGCTTTTCGGTAATAGATGCCTTATTCTCGATGCTTTCCACTATTCGGGCAATCTCGTCTTTATCGGTAATTCCTGAGGCTTGTAATTCTGCATAAAGATCTTCATAATCAATAATCCCCGAGTCTCTGCTTGTAGGCAGAGGAGACTGCCAGTTCAGGTTAACAAGATTATTACCGGCTGTATAGGTTAAATTAACCGGTGGATACGGGATTTCATCCAAAACAACATCAAGAGTTGTTGGTGTTTGGATAGAAATGTTCGACTGAGTATAGGTAGTATATCCCGGCTTATAAACTTCGATGCTATATGTACCTCTCAGTACATTCATAAAAGTAGCAATTGCCGGCACATCGCCTATCGCAGTCTGTATATAAGTAGGACTATTGCCGTCAGGATCCTGGTTCTGGTAATAGAGCGTAACTGATGCTCCTGCCGGACTATCCCCCACATCGGTTGTGACATTGACTGTCACATTAGTCGTCATATCCTTTCCTACCCAGTTTGAGATTGCCGGAACCGAAAGAACATCATTAGTATATTCGGCTTTTACTGCGAAACGATAAAACCCGCTTGGTACATTATCCCAACCCAGATCAGAGTAAGTCGTATCGGTTACAGTAGCTATTTCATCCCACATTGCCTCATTATCGAGATCATCGTTAAGAAAGCGATACACAACAAAGTTTTCTAAAACTCTCTGGTTATTGAGCAATTGTTGATTAGTTAGGAAGGGGTTACCCGAAACACTTTGGTATGATATTGGATTATCTTTCATAAAGAGATTGGACCCCGCATATTTGTTACGCGCTGGAAGTGTTGATTCAGGTCCAATATAAACATCGTCTATATACCAGCCGGCATAGTTAACGACAGTAGTGGCATAATGCTCAAAACGAATCTCGACATTGGACATACCATCGTAAGCTGAGAGGTCAATAACTACTTCTTCCCAGGCAGTATTTGTATAGTTCCAGGCAGGACCCCAGACAATGTTACCGTTAACACTAACCTGTCCATAGTCAAAATTACCGAAGGAATCATTCCAGCTCCAGAATGTCATCATATTATCGCTGAACCCGGAAAAATCAAAAGTCTGCGAAAGATAACTGAATCCACCGGAATTAGTATGGTTCGTATTGATCACTGTTCCCCATAATCCGGTACCCGAAACGGCGTTTGGTGGTGGGGTGGCAGCAGCTGAACCGGTGTTAGTCCAGTTGTTCACATTATAAGTGTTTGTCCATTCCCAATCTCCAACGGGGTCCCAGGAAGCCGTTGCTTCCCAGTCTCCATCATCAGTTTCGAAATCAGAAAAGTAATAATCAATCGATAACGGCGAATTCCAGATCAAATCAACCTGAGTATCATTAGCGTTTTGGGTAGCGACAAGGGAGTTAGCCGGATAAGCAATCTCATCAACGATAATTACCCCCAGGTCCAGGTCAGCCGCTTCCACCTCGATTTGAGCATAGTAGTGACTATAACCCTCTGTCAGGATCGTCATATCATAAGTTTGGTTGATATAGACGCCTGTTATGGAAAACAATCCATTCGTTCCGGTAGTTGTCTCATAATCCTCGTAGCCGGACAAGAATACCTGAGAACCTTCCAGGCCAATCGTAGGATAATCGCTGCCAACAACCTGGCCTGAAACTGTAACGTTGGTCAACTGATTGAGACTAAAATTAATCGTTGTTGTTTCAGCATCTTCAATCTCCACATCTTCAATGATGAGGGGATTATAACCGAAAACGCTTGCTCTTACATCATAAATCCCTTCAGGCACATAGGGAAAAACAAAACTACCGCTGTTGTTTGTTGTTGTGGTGTAGCCTGTACCTAAAATCTCGATTTCTGCTTCGGCAAGAGGATTACCTGTTGCCTGAGCTGTAACCGTACCATCCAAAGTTCCGTAACCGTCAACCGACAGAAAGAAAGAGGTATTGGGTACCCGATTTGTCTGCAAGCCTGTAACTGTCATATTCATAGGATCATAGACAACAGTATTTGACTGAACATTCCTTGATCTGTTAGGAAATTCTGTTGTTGCAGTATAGTAAAAGTGATTAGTCATGCTGTAGTTATCATCTTCCCATACCCTATTAGCCATTATAACTAAATTGGATACCCCGTCATAGGCGAAGGGGATATCTAAAGGAATCAAGATCATGTTTTGCCCACTGGGGAAACTGACAGTACTATCAAAAACCAGCTGCATCTCTGCCGGTGGGTACCAGCCTCCGGAAAGATCGTTCTGAGTTGTGTGAGCCATCCATAGCTTAACATCTTTGTCAGGGAGATCATCGACAAAATTGTTATAATAAGCAATACCTGAAATAACACCACCAATATCCAACTCAGAAGCCATATATATGGTTTGTGACAAGTTATTCTTGTTATAGAAACTCAAAGGAAGCGTATATGCTGAAGATGTCCCGCTCCCTACATTAACCGTAATTGTTCCTGCTGCCATCACTATTATGTTCAGTGGTGATGTCTCATTATTTTCCGGAACTTCGTCTTCTGTTAAGATTACTTTTCCATAAAGATTAGTAGGACCGGTTTCTGTGGGCGTCCAGATGAAATCATAAGCTATTATCTCACCGGATTCAATTGTTGTACCTGCTACAGTAGCTAACTCAACCTCTCCATCTTTCATCAGCTTTACAGTGTAGTTGTTTTGAGTATTGACTCCGTTATTTCTGACTTCAACAGTGTATTCTGACGGAACATTGGCTGGTGGAGACTGAGAGCCATTAATACTTAGAGCCTGCAGATCATCGTCGAAAGAACCTTCGATTGCAAGATGATAAATCCGCCAGTAGTTGATATTATAGGAACTTGTCCCCCAGCTCCGGAACCGTAGCTGCACATTCTGATTCTGATATGGTATGAGTGATAATGTTAAAAGTTCACCACCGTCTGAGCCCCAGTCAACTCCATCATCATGTGTCCATAAAACATTGGGAGTACCATCAACCAGTACAGCGATTTCAAAAGCTTCATCAACATAAGTGGAATAATAATTCACCCATTGGGTAACAAGCAAGTTTCCGGCGTTATCCGGAAGTGTAATAACTGGTGAAGTAGCTGACAAATTGTAATTAGTTTGAGTCGGACTCCAGGTAAATAGAAGATAACCTGAAGTTATCGACCAGTTGGTTTCTAAAGTCCAAGTTCCGGGATTGGTGGAAAAGTCTTCCTCCCAAAGATATGTTTGTCCATATAATAGCATTGATAAGCTGACCAATACCAAGCTTAGTATAATGATTCGCCATGATTTCATTAATCTCTCCTTGTTTTATTCTGATTTATTTCGTATTTCTCAATCGGTTTCTTATGATTCCTCTTACTTTGATGGTTAGGATCTAAACAAGCCTCGTCTTTCCTACAACTATTGCTTTAGGGATTTGTCTTGTTTCGTACAACTCAACTAATATCGGACCTTAAAAAGTTATCTTCTCGATAATCTAAGTCTCCTTTGTTTATTAGTATCTTCTTTGATGACAAACTACCGAAATCCGTATTTATTATGTCAAGCTCTATTTACTGAGACACCAAGGCTCGAAACAATTCATGATAATATCTGACAAAGGGATTGCTCGTTGAACATTTTATGAATCTTTTCTTTCCCGATACCTTTTAATCTCTCTTTGGCTAACATCTCACCCACTTTTAGTCCGGCTGTATGCAGTTCTATCAATGGTCTGATCCCAAGATAATCAAGAGTTTTGGACATTCTTTGCTTAACACCGTTTTGTAATGGATAGCAAATTATCTCATTATCGTTCAGATAGTCTGCTGCTACCTCCCCGGCAAGATGGATGATCTTGCTTTCCGGGTATAGTCTTTTCAGTAAAACAGCATCTACTCCTCTCTCTTGAGCAATGATCGGATTCCGGTAAGAAAAGTCTGCTATAACGAGAGCATCATAACTGCCGGGTAGTTTACCTGGAAGAGTAGGAGCTGTTTTTTCAGAAATTGCTGTTTTAGGCTTAAGAGAATCATCGGAATTATTATGCTTAACATTATTAGACCGAGCAAGAGAGATGAAACTGTTCGTATTCACAATCTCTGCTTCAGCTCCGTTTTTTTTGAGTACATTTGCAATAGTATCTCCGAATTTATCCGAACTCACAATCAGAAATCTATTATTGTATACTTCCAGGCCGGCTTCCAGAATGAGTTTCATTGCCAAGAATCCTACATAATGAAAAATATTCTTCAGAGAAGACTCTTCATTTACCGCTCCGACCAGAATACCCTTTTCTCTGCATTTTGGGAGGTCAATATCCTCATTTCTGATCTCCCAGTCTTCACACATGGAAGTTATCACTGCTTTATTATTCATCGCTTCAATGAAAGAAGAGCCTATTGGTCTCAGAAGACCGAGATTCGTAACTATATTACTCTGCTGTATGACCGAATCCGACAACTCAGTAACTATTTCAATACTATTATGCAGTTTAAAGCTGTTTATTCGTTTTGAAACATATTTAACCACATCACTCTTTTTGCCATAGGAAGAGTCTTTTGCCAGAGCCCGGACTTGTCCGCCGGCTAAAGCAGCAATTATTGGAGTAACAAAATAGGAGCCGTTGGCTGCTTCGGTCAGAACGGTAAGCTCAGTCAAATCGAGCTGGAAAAGTTCTATTGACTCCCCGATTATCCTAGCGATACGATGCAAATCTTGATCTTGGTGATAGTTCATTACGGTTAACTCAATTCATTAACGAATTCTTTTACGACTGAGATAATCTTATAGAGATCATCATCATTAAGGTGAGTTCCTATAGGAAGGACAATGCCGTTTTTATAGGCGGAATAAGCTTCCGGGTATTTCAATTCCAGAGTTTTTTCTTTCTCACTGAGGAGTGTACTGGGAGTATATTGATCGATTTCTGTTTCTTCTGGCTCTTCAATTTCTAAACCGGGTAGAAAATGAGCTCCAATATTACTCTCAATATTCTTTTTTTTCAAATAGGCGATCAATCCATCTTTCAAACCATCCTTGAGCAAAAGATGATATGATTGGTAGGTATGCCTTGTATTACTCTTCGTAACAGGAATGATAACTCCCTTCAAGTCTTTCAGCTCCCGGTTATATAACTCTGCTTGTCTGATCCGGTCAATAATTAGATCCTCGATAAGCTTTAGCTGCTCCGTTCCTATAACTCCCTGGATATCTGTCATTCTGAAGTTCAGTCCATTTTGCAGAAAAACTTTTTTTGCCGTGACCTTAGCTTTACCATGACTGCGTAATGATTTCAACCTCTCTGCCAGAACCGAATTATCAGTAACTATAGCTCCCCCCTCTCCAGTACTGATAATTTTTCTGGGATGAAAACTAAAACACCCCATATCACCGAACGTACCTGCTTTCTGACTATCATTGCCGCTTCCCAAAGCACAGGCTGCATCCTCGATAATATTCAAATTGTATTTGCCCGCTAAAGCTCTTATCTCTTCCATTTCAGCAACATTACCAAACTCGTGCACCGGCATGATAACCTTTGTTTTAGAGTTAATCTTTTCTTCGATCAAGCGGGAATTGATACAGAAATCATCTGTCCGGATATCAACAAACACTGGTTCTGCCCGGCAAAATCTTACTACGTTGGCTGTAGCTGCGAAGGAAAAGGCGGGTATTATTACTTCATCATTTTCACCAATACCGAGAGCCATCAGAGCAAGATGAAGAGCTGCTGTCCCTGAGGACACAGCTACAACATGTTCGATCTGCAGATAGTCTGCCAGCAGCTTCTCGAATTCTTTTACTCTCTTCCCCTGCGTCCAATAACCACTTTTAAGAACAATTTCCAATTGAGTCATTACCTTCTCAGGCAGAAACGGTTTTGCTAATCTTATCTTTCTTTCAGCCACTGGGCAGTCCTCAGGATTCCATCCTCAAGTTCGACGGAAGCTTGAAAATTAAGTATGGTTTTCGCTTTTTGCACAGCCGGAACCCGTAATTCAATATCTGCCGACAATGCCGGCTTAAAGCTCAGTCTGGATTTTGAGTTCAGTATCCGGCAGACAGCCTGAGCTAGTCCGTAGATTGTCAAAACTGTCCGTTCATTACCAATATTGAAAGAATGTCCGATCGCCTCCGGTACCTCCAGGCATTTCATCACCCCGTCAACAAAATCGTCAATATAGCACCAGGCTCTGATCTGAGTGCCGTCTCCAAAAATGTATATATCTTCATTTTTCAGGGCTTTGGTGATAAACCTGAGTATGGCACTATCCCCGGTTTGTCCGGGTCCATAAACGTTAAAAGGTCTGACGATAACAGTGGGCACATTGAATTCTTTATGATAAGCCATCGTTAAATGTTCTGCCGCCAGTTTACTGACGCAATAAGTCCACCTTGCTTCCCCTGCTGAACCAGTTATCATATTATCCTCTTCGGATGACTTGAAAGATTTACTGCCAAATACTTCTGAAGTTGAGAAATCAACAAACCGGTCTTTAACACCGTTTTCAAGAACTGCTTGCAGTACATTAGCAGTTCCGATAAGATTCACCCGCATGGTTTCTGTCGGTTTTTTTATTACAGTATTAATTCCAGCAATAGCGGCACAATGGATAACAATATCAGCTCCTTTCATCTCTTTCTTCAGCTTATCGTAATCCATGATATCACCCTTTATTATGCTCAGGTTTTTATGGTTCTTCAGGTCAGATTTACTGATAGTATCACGATAAAAGTTATCATAAGCAATTATCTCATTATTCTCTATCATTCTTCTGATTAAAGTGTTGGCGATGAAACCAGCCCCGCCTGTGATAAATATCTTCTTATTACTAATCATATTACTTCCTTTTTTCTTCTAATTATGATTTGAGTGATTTGCTGTCAAACGGAAAAAACTCACCGGATTCAATTTGGTGATCCTCAGGCAATAGAGAATGAACAGAGAGAGCAGTATTATTCTGACGAAAAGCAGATCAATGACCGAGGCAGCAGATAATGAGATAAGACTTCCGGCGACTATTACAGCAGTGTTTTTGTTAAAGACACTCTCTTTCATCTCATTGCAAAAGACAAAATACATATAGAAAGCCGCTCCGTAATAACCAATTAGTGTCGCCAGGGCAGCACCCATAATCCCATACAGGGGTATAAGAATAAAGTTCAGGGCTATATTTAGTGAGAAACCGATAACATCGGTGATCACAAATTGATAGCTTTTACCTGATCTGTAGGGAGCTAAAGAGAAGAATGCCGCTAAACCGTTGAAAGAATAGGCAAGAACGATAAAAGGTACTATATATATAGCCTGAATATATTCCGGATTGATCAGATGAAACCCACCTATCTCGATCCGGAAAAGATATTTAAGAAAGAAGATCATTGTCAGAAAAAGGATCATCATCAGGCTGATCAGCCTGGTAAAGGTTTGCCTTAACTCTCCCCCAAGTTCACCTGATATCTTTGATCCGGGAAATCCCGTGTTATCATCTTTGCTCAAAAAATGAGGCAGATAGGCAGTTCGAAAAGCAATAACCAGGACATTCATCAATAACCCGAGTTTGTAGGCTACGCTGTAAATACCGACCTGACTGCGAATCATAAAATGATCAATTATAAAACGGTCGGCAACGTTCATTAATATCCCGAAAATACCGGCAATAACCAGAGGATAGGAAAAAAGCAGCAGTCTTTTCAGCAAAAAATGATCAAGAACAAGAGTATAATAACCCTTTAAGTGTTGAAAACATAACACCAGAAGAAAGAGATTTGCCAATCCTTGAGCAAGAAGAATACCGAGAATATTCAATCTTAAAACGATGAGAAACAGAACATTTAGAATTAGATTGATTACTGCGGTTATCACTGAGTAGGAAACTGCTCTTTTCGACAGTCTTTTAACCCGGAGAAAATGCAATCCAAAATAAGCGATAGTATCGAAAAAAATGATCCAGAGGAGTAAAAGGAGTAAAGAATTCAAGTTCTTATCAAGATTCAATAACTTGATCAAGGGTTTATTAAACAGCGAAAGAAGCAAAGTTAAGGTGAATCCGAAAACCACTATGGTATTCAGAGTCGTAGAAACAACCCTCTTCGGATCCAGGTTCTTATCATAAAAAAACCTTATCAATCCCTGAAACAGACCCGCTTGATAGAGAACATTAAGAATAGCATAGATTGCCATCAAGATAGCATAGTTGCCATAATCGTCCGGAGTTAGGATGTTAGTATATAGTGGAAGCAGTATAAAGCCGCTGAAACGGGTGAGAATATTTCCCATGAAGTAAAAAAAAGTTGCTTTATACATATATTCCCCCTATTCTCTCCCTAATAATCACTCGCTGTCTCCGGCTCACGTAAAGTTCTCCTGTCTCTTTCTCTCTTCTCGGAAAATACTGGTCATATCAAATCAGGCCATACTTTCTGTAGAGGTCATAGAGCATCCGGTTAACATTATCAAAACCGTGATAATTGGCAACCCACGAACAGCTCGCCTCACCTCTTTCTCTTATCAGACCGGGATTATCTATCATATCCAGCAACTGATCAAAGAGATCTTCCTTAGTGTTAGCAACGACGAAAGGATTTTCCGGGAGCCATTTACTGTACTCATCAGGCATTGAGGTTACAACCGGAATCCCTAAAGCAAGCATCTCTAAGGCAGATTTACCGTATCCGGTAATACCCAGATAATTCCCAATACAACCTATACCGATATCACAACCGCTTTTAACCTCTAACACTTCATGTCTCGGTCTGTTTTCCAGTAGAACAAACTCGAATTTCCTGATCTTTTGTAAATCTCTGATAACATCAATGATAAGATCGGTTCCCTTAAATCTTCGATTAGTCGGAGAATGCACAATGCGGATAACTTCGTCCTCTTTGGCTTTTCTGGCAGGAAGTTCTGAAGAATCGTAAGGATAGAAGATAAACTCCAAATCCGGTTTCAATCCAAGATGATCGTATTCTGCTGTAATACTGATGTCAGCCAGTTCTTCCATTTCCCTGATAATTCCCCTTATTCTCAAATCACTACCATAATAACAGAGAATTATTTTCTTCCCGGCTGCTTTCCAGCGTTTTGCTTGCTTGGAATTCCGGTAGAAATCGAGTCCTGAATCATAATATATTATCTCATACTCATCAAGGTGGTGATCTTTGATCGCTTTTTCAACCCTTCCCTTTCGTTGATAGTACTCGAAAATGAAATAAAGCTTCTCGGCAATATTCTTCGGTTTAAAGTAATGACTCTGTTTGGAACTCTCCTTCTGTATTTGATTTTTTTTTAGATCGTTCTCTTTTTTTTTTCTCCAGTAACCGGCTAAACTGCCTCGTGGTAGGGGAAGGTCAAGACAAATATCTTCGGGAAATCCTAATCCGCTTCTATGCAGGGTTACTAAACGGCTCGAATCACCGCACTCATTGTGCATAGTTCGGAAATCATAAGGGAAACCGGCAATGTTATCAGTTGCAACCCGCAAGATTTTCAGTGGCTTCATATTATTAGATAATCCTCTCAAAACATCTGGTTATGATTTTTAGAGGTTCTTAATCAGAGTATCACGAAAGATTCCGTAAGCGGAGAAATTCTCCTTAAAACTGATAAGTCCGTCATTTACTTCCATATTGATAGAGCTGGTACCCATATCAACATAATGAGCTTTCTCTCTGATAAAATCGCAGATAGATTCGTAATAAAGCCTGGTAATTACTCTCTTTGATCTATATTTCTCAATACAGGCACTGTAAAAGAATAACCAAATCCCTTTCTGCACTCGCCAGTTACACCTGCCCCCTACTAATTTACCATCTTCATAAGCAGTCCAGAGCAGAATGTCTTTAGGAAACATCCTTTTCAACATCCGTAAATCAGCTAAAGAGTGGGTAGGCTTTTTCCCTTTTTTTTCCAGAAGAATCCTGAGCAACTCATAAAATGATTCCCAATCGTCACTATCTTTTTCTATTTCGATATTCAGTCGTTTCGTCTGATTGACTCCCTGTTTAACAGATTTATTATTTAGCAGGGTTTGAAGGTCTATCGAATCAAGGTTGATGACATTGCTTAACTCTCTTTTCCCGTAAATATATCCGAGTTGAAGCAGAACAAAGCTAAGATAGTCATTAGGCGTTTTCTGATAGATGAGTGGTGACAGAGTGATCTCTATTCTGTGACACTTCAGAGATTGGGCAAAAGCAGTTACTTTTTCACATATTTCTTTTGTCTCGGAATATTTCAGAGGTTCTTGCCAGACTAAACCACCCCAGGAAGCCCCTGGATGTGAAAAAAAGACCTTCTCGCCTCCGGTTTCTTTTAATGCTGCCGGTAATAAAGCAATAATCCTTTCTTTTTTCCGGAAGATCAACGAAGCATCAATGAATTTGCTTTGTCTGTGATAACTCAGGAATTTTCTGGTGTGAAAAAGTGTTCCGTTATCAGCGTTCTCCACATAAGCATCCCATTCTTTATCGGTAAGCAGGCTTTCAGCGAAAGTAATATATTCAATCATTTTATCGCCTCTCAAATCATTTTAGCAGCAACTTTGCCAGCAATGATTTTTTGATATATACTGCCTTATAGGGACAAAACTCATGACAGCACATACATTTGATACACTTTTCATAATCAATTGAGGGAGTTACACCCTTATCCTCCAGGGTTATCGCCTGAACGGGACAACTATTAACACAAATCCTGCATAGACGGCATCTTCTGTTGAAAGCAGGGTAATAATAGTAGTATTTATAGAAAAGTTCCTGCATGAAACCGGGCATTAGATTAACTATTCTGCTGGAAAGGCTTACTTTGGCAATTTTGGTGTTCCTGAACCGGAAATCAAGCCATTTATTTTCTGTTTCTAAATCTTCAGCTGACAGATTATCGCCCTCCAAACTGAGTTTTACTAACGGGATTGTTTCCGGAGAAAAACCCATCATTCGGGCTGCTTGATAATCAAGCAGGGATGCAGAACACGAAGCAAGCATGACTCCGAAATTACGGGCTTTCCCATTAGACGGACCTTCACCCTCCATACCCCAGATCCCATCAATTACATTGAGGAATATCCGGCTTTGCAGTGCTTTATAAAGTGCCGCTATCAGTTCGGCTAACTCCCGGGCATCAGGAAACTGCTTATGATAATCAGACTTGATAAGCCCCGGTATTGTTCCGTAAAGATTCTTTACTGCTCCGGTAAACATTGTCAGACTGTGGGTCTTATATTTTGCAAGATTGATAATTGCCGGTGCCTCTAATACCTGGGAATCAATCCTTAGCTTGAATCCATCTACTTCCTTTTCAACGATACCTTGCTTCCCAAAGTTTATCAGTTTTACGCCATACTTATCTGCGAGGTCTTTGACCCCTGTAATCTGCCAGACAGCTTCCGTTCTTACAGTACCCCCAGGGCTATCTCCCAGGTGAATATTATCAATACCGTTATCTCTTAGTACTCTTATTAAGCTGCTGATAACAGCAGGATGAGTAGTAACTGCACTTTCCGGAGGGTGGAGTCCTAAGAGGTTAGGCTTTAATAAAACATAATCCAGGGAAGAGAGCTGGTCTGTTAACTTCTCTGCAGCAACGATTCCCGAGAAATAATCATAGAGCAGATCAGGGTCATAAGTCGAAATTTCTTCAATATATACTTTCATTGTTGGTCGTTCCGTAACCGATCTTAAAATAAATCCCCGGTTGAATTTTTAGGAAGGAATCCTCGAAATCTAAACTGGAGTAAGATATCCCCCATTCCAGATCCAGATTTTTTACTTTTGTATAATTATATTGCAGTCTAACTTCTAGATAATCGTAGCTGCTTTTACCCTGCTCACTGCTCTGGATATTTGTTATTGATCCGAGAAGTTCACCTGAGTCAGAAGAGAGAGAACTTTTTGCATTCTCCTTAAAATTATAACTTACTCCCAAAAAGAAACTGTTGAAAACATCAACGTTCAGTCTTTGAGCTATCTCAAATGATAAAACAGGTTCGAAATCAATTCTACCGAGAGGTTTGTAGCAAAGATCGAGTGTTGTCTTCTCTAAAGCCAGATAGTAATGGAGGTTAAGAAAATTATTTTTCTCTGGGATATTAACAATAGCGAAGACAGGATCTCTGTTTTCCCAGTACCAGAAGTAATCATAATAATCATTTGAACTTCCGTATTCGATAGTTGCTCTCTGCAGGATATTATTGCTGTAAAGTTCAACCCCGGCAGACAACCTTCTCAGTATCAGTGGTAACTGTTCAGATGAGGGGGACGAAAGAGAGCTTTTCCAATAATAACCGTTACCCTCGAAATGCCGCTGATAGGGATACTCAGTAAACCCCTCATCGAAGCTCAACCTGAAAACAAAACGATTACTGTAATAATAGCGAAAAAATACTATTGGAAACAGTTTTTCTGTCTCATGATGAGTAAGAGATAAACCTCCCCCGACTAAAAGAGCGTTCCATCTTTTGGTTATTAATGTTGCTGCTCTATAAATGTTTCTCTGATGATTATGGGGTAGTTCATAAAAGGAAAGTAAACCCCAGTCCGGTTGAAAATACCCGATTTCTCCGGCAATTGCGATATCATTGACTTTGCTTTCATTCCTGCCAGATATCTCCTTAGAGTGATTACCTGAAAAAGCTGCATTTCTCTTTATCTCAGCTGATGTATTGTAGTTGTTCACAAACCTTATTCTGTTCTTCCAGACAAGGTTATCCCGGGCAGTATTTATAACATCAAAAGAAGAGCTGAGAGTGAAATCTCCTAATCTCAGATTCTTCTTATGATCCCAATCATAGTAATCGATACTCAGTAATAGGTTCCCATGATACTCCAGCGAGGCTTTCCCTCGGTTCAGGCGATTATGGTAGTGAACTCCGAATTGTGTGGTAAAGAGTGAGTCCTGCCAAACAAGACAAGAATTATTGGATTGCTCAGGATAATACTCCTGCAGAAAGCTGATATAATACCTTTTGTCTTCCGCAACTACTTCTCTGAACAGCATAATTTCATAATCAAGATCATCTATAAGGAACTCCTGATAATTATAATCAGGCTCTGCCTCTTCTATATCTGCATGTAACAACTCTGTTGAAAAAAAATTGAAGCTGTTCGGAATTACAACTAAGAAAAGGATAATAAAAAGAGATTTCAGAATGAAACTATCCATGGGGCTTAAGATTCTTCTTTCCCATATTTTAGTGCGTTTCTACCGTTGATCTCTCTTTTCCCGGTAAAGCGAAAAGATCAAGTTTAGCCATTTGCAGATAATACTTCTCGATCACAGCAAAACTGTAGGGAATGGTTACCAGCAAGCCAATACCCAGCATTGCTAAACCGAGAAGATTGACGAAAAAGAGATAAACACAGATAAAGAACTGCTGCCATCTCGTTTCCTTACCGGCTATATAGACAAGCTTCAATCCCTTAAAGGGATTAACATCTTTTCTCAATAGCAAATGCGGATAAGGGACTACAATAGCTAACCAATACAAGACCATTATTAGTCTGACAATGTTGAGTATCGGATCAACACTTGTAGTTATCACTTTCAGTAAGAAGAAATAGACCAGATTTATCAAAACGAACAAGAATAATCTCGGATAATGCTTCAGGTTGCCAAAATAACTCCTGATAGTTACCGCTCTCCTTTCTTCCATGATCGGTATTGCCAGGGGAATAAAAAGGAGAGGAAGATAAATCAGCAGGAACATATTGGTCAGAAAATAGGAATCAAGCAGAAAGGTTGTAACAAGAAAAAGCGGCAGTAATAATGCGAATACGTAAAAGATAGCAAAAGGATAGTTCTCGCCTTTACGGTTTTTGAAATCCCCCCACGTCTCCTGCCAATTCCTTTTGGCAGATAGCTCTTCTACTAAAACCTGAGTTGGTTCTCCGCATTCCTGACAAAATAGCTGATTGGGCTCTAACTCTTTGTAGCACTTGATACATACCCTTTCTTTGCTCATTCTCTTCCGACTCTTTTTCATTAAACTCTTCTCCTTTATCCGGATAATCATCATTCAGTTTCTCTGAATTTTTCCAGTAAACGTAAAGAATCGCCGGGAACCTAATTTGTCAATAAAACTATTGCCGGAACGGCACTCCTCTTCTGAAGACCGTTCTTTCTATACTCATCCGTAATCCCCAAAAGAATTTTGTTTCTGAGCCTTAACTGACTGGCAGATAGACAAATAGTAAATTGAAAACATGTTTTCTATCCCAAGGATACCCTTAAATTGTTCTATAGTTGGACCCCCTTCGGCTATACAGCACCCTTAGGGTATCCTCAGGGTAAATGCCTGAGTTTCTTTTACTTGACACAGATCTAAGTCTGTAAAATTTTTAGAGAGAAGAATTAGGTATATCGCTACTAAATTTCTGATTTTATTTTCAGAATGAGTTATATGATCGTTTGTTAAGGAGGAATAAAATGAACGATAGTCAAGCACAAGGTCCCGTTTATCGAGAAAGAGAGTCCCATCACATTCAGACTCCGGTTTCAGTTGGAGAATGGATGATAACAATTCTCTTAATGGCAATCCCGATTGTAAATATTATCATGCTTTTTATCTGGGCTTTTTCAGGTAACATTAACATCAGTAAAGCAAACTGGGCGAAGGCAACTCTTATCTGGTGGCTTATTATAGCTGTCGTTTATGCCCTGCTTTTTATTCTTTTAGGTAGTTTCTTTGCCGGTTTGACTCATATGAACTGGTAATCAGTTCTTGAGTTTTTCATTTAATGGTTTATTATGATCAAAGAGAATATATCTAAAGTCATTCAATATGTGAAAGATCCTGTAAGGATAGCTCTGGCTGTTGTCAGGGATGGGGAAGGGAAAGATAATGCCATTACCCTGGAATGGCACATGAGGACTTCGATAGAACCGCCAATGCTGGCAATTTCCATAGGTCACACCCGTTATTCCTATCAATGCCTAAAGGCATATCGGTATTTTAATCTTTGTTTTCCTTCTCCCGAACAGGTAGAAGCTGTTAATATCTGTGGTTCCCTTTCCGGAAAGAACGAAGACAAGTTTTCTTTGTGCGGTTTTGATACTTTTCCCGGTAAATTGGCAAGACTTCCTGTCATCCGGAATGCTGCGGCTAATTTCGAATGTGAAGTCATTAACCAGATAAGAAGCGGAGATCACACCATTTTCACCGGAGAAATCAAGTTTGCCTGGTATAATCGCGAAAAAAGAGTTATCACCTACGATGATCTAAAGGATAAGGAATAGACACTCTCTGTTTTTTTTGAGCAGAAACGATAAGAATAACAGAGGCAGTTGTTGCTTTAGCCGAACTAAGCGGTAGCCTGACTTCTTATTTTTTTTACTTATTCTCTTACTCTTTTTTCATGAGCTTTCTCAGATAGATAAGATAATCCGATTTCTGTTCGTCATCTCCGGAGTTTGCCTTAAGCTTCTTTCAGATTCCACCTCGCGCTGGACACCCTTGCTTTTCGGTTAAGAGTTCTCACTACCATTATCTGTTCGGGTCTTTAACCCTATAGATCAAGTGCATGCAGAGCACACAAAAAAGGGGACTATGCATAGTCCCCTTTTTAAAAAACATCTTTCTGAACGAGTATCAGGTTATTTCATTAAGATCATCTTTTTCGTTCTGTCAAAATCTCTCGTCTTCATTCTGTAGAAATAAATACCACTCGCTGCGACGCCTCCCCGATCATTGGTACCATCCCATCTAACATTATGAATACCTGAATCAAGTTCATCGTCGAGTAGTGTTTTTACTTTCTGACCAAGAATGTTGTAGATATCTAACTGTACCCGTCCCTCTCCCTGTAGAGCAAAGGAGATAGTAGTTGAGGGATTGAAGGGATTCGGATAATTCCCTCTTAATTCCGTTGCATAGGGAATAGCTGACACATCTTCTTCTGTTGAAGTAACGACTAATATTGTCTCACAGTGAGGTGATTCTCCTAAAGAATAGACAACTGAGACTGCATAGTTGTAAGACTCGTGGAATTCAATGTCATAATCATGGTAGAACTCATCCTCGACCGGTTCAACATTTAAGAGCTCATCGTCGCGGTAGATATTATAACCAAGTATCTCAAAATCCCTGAGAATCTTTCCTGCGGGTACTTTTAGCTTACCATTAGTACCTTTTTCCCGATAATCAAAACTGATATCAGGAGCATCCCAACTGAGTATTACATGATCATCTCCTAAATCGGAAGTGAGATTCTCCGGAGGCAGAAGCTCGAAACCATAAGCCACTACATTGATTTCAGTCTCTGAAATATTCTCAGCGTTGCTGGTAATAATGATCTCTCCACTATAGTTTATGACTTCTATCGGCTCAAAATGCAGCAGAAAACGAATATTACTTTGAGGTGGTATAGTATAATTATAGAGATCTCTGCCGGTTTCAGACCTGCCTATACCGTTTAGAATCCCAGGAACAGTTTCTTCAACGGTAAATCCTTCATAAACTTCAATTGTACCACTCATCTCTTCATCCCCGAAATTCCTAATCCAGAAGTTTTCAGTCGCTAAATCCAATATTTCGACAACACTAAAATCTATATGAGCCGGATTAGCCAGAAAGACCGGACCACCCTGGACATCACCACTGTTTGGAAATTCTATGAAATCGATCCAGGCACAGTCAGAACCGCTGGAAACAATGTGATCCTTGGAATATGTCCAGGTAAAGGTCGTGTTACCGGGATTTACCGGATAGGCAACCTGGGACCAGGCAGCTGAACCGGACCACTGAGCGACCATATCTCCATTGATGAAGAATTTCAGGAAATCATAGTTATTCTCCGAAGAGACTTTTCGGTAAAAACTTATCTCACCTGCTGAAGCAACATCGATCGTGATGCTCATAGTGGTTGACTGGCTATGGGTAATGTTTCCGGATCTTGCTGCATATATTCCCTCATAGACATCATCCTGTACGATCTGCCAGGGCTGATTACCACTAAATTCCCAGTTATGTGAAGTAAAATCTCCGGTTTCGAAGTCTTCTATCACAGGACCGACACTCAAAGGAAAGGATACCTGACATTCATACTCGCCGCCGGTTATCACAAAACCGAGGGTATAAATCGAACCAACCTCAATGTCATTGGCTGCGGTTATCGTAAAAGCCGGTTCGTGAATTTCATTTGGATAAAGAACTCCTAACTCCAGAAAAGCATCGGAATCAATAGTAATGTCTGAACTGCCGCTGACTAAATGAACGGATGTGTTGGGACTGGCAGCATGTCCTAAGTTGGAGAGCGGAATAGTTAATACTACTGTTTCACCCGGATCTAAATAACCGTCACCGTTGCCGTAAGTTGTGTCATCAAGCAGTACTGATTCAGTAGAATAATCGGGAGCGTTGATCAGGAAACTGAAATTTCCTGTCCAGGTATTCTCTTCATTATCTTCAATATGCAGTGAAAAACTTGCCTGATGTTGATCAGGAACATAATCAGCGACTTCTATAGTAAAGGCATCAATCTTCAGAACATTGCTGCCGGGAGTAATATGCCCGAAGAAATCGTTGTCATCTAGAATAGTAATATAGGGATCATCAGTCATCAAAGTTGCTGAGACCATTAAAGCGGTTTCTATTCCGACATTTCGTAATCTGACATTCAATGTCGCGGTATCGCCGTAGATTACACTGTTGTCATCTCCAGAACCCAAAACATTGATTTCATGAATAACGACATAAGGACCTTCACTCGGAATGACACTGATCGGTGTTATATAAGTCTTCTTATTATGACCGGTTATCGTAAGGGTCAGGTCCATCGGTTCTATCGGCGGTTCGTCAAAATTCAAAGATATGTTGCCATCTGTCCCTGTATAACCGGAAGCCAGAATTTCACCATCTTTGGTAATTGCTACTAAAAGGTCAGGAGTATCGGTTGAAACTTCGAAATAATCCAGACCGATAAAGGTTTCATCCATATGATTTGCAGCAATAGCTTCCGGAGTTGCTGTTCTTACCTGTAAAGAGGCATCTCCAAAGATGTGCCAGTTCTTGAATTCGTTTGGTCCCTGAGAGGCATAATCATCGATCATCTGGAAAGAGCCATTGAAAAAGAGACCTCCGATCGTACTTTTCTGCTCGGATACTAACAAATTTGCTACCTCTAATTGCCCGGACATTGGTGGAGCCCAAGATTGATTAACTGTTGAGGCATACATGGCAATTGCACCGGTAGGTGCTCCAGTTGTATTATTTGTAGCTCGCAGCCAGGCTTCGGCAAAACAGGTTGTACCGGTGAAATTTCCGTTTACACAAGCAACTGAGACAATATACGGTAACTTATAGTCATTGGTCAGGGCATTTACATTCGTATTGGAAAAGCCAGAGGTTGACCAGGAGGTGTTAGAGCCGTGACCGGTATAGTTACCGTAACTCCGTCCGGCATTGACTGCATTGGAAACTTGAGCAGAAGTAGCACCGGGAGCATAGATCTGGTCAACATGGGTATAGGTATAATCTAATAGATACCCTCGAATCAAATTCTGATGTTGAATATCAGAAAGACCACCATGACCGATACCTGCCCCTTCGCTCGAAGCGACACCGAAACCACTGGATAGCCATGTGTCGGTTTCATTCATGTCACGTTCGTAGTGAATGGTTCTCTCTACCTGAGTTTCAACCTGAGCTACATTTTCGGCGGAAAATCTACCGACAAAGATATCTCCGTAGGCATCATTTCCTGCCAAAAGTGAGTAAGAAGGATCCGAACCTCCACCACCAACCGTAAAGGTTGGAATCTGGGCAGCATCTCCTACCAATTGCAGAAAGATGAGACCATCATCGAGATCGTACTCACTTTGAATAAAGTTCTTTATAGCAGTGGCATTGTTGCCAATCGTAGAAACGGGATAGATAGTTGTTGGAATTCCTTTCTGATTCTTCCAGTCAACATAAGGCATAATAGCATCAACAAAGGTATCATGAGCTATTACGATCATTCTCCCTTGTTCTTCCAAGGGTGTATAACGGGTAGCAGCAAAATTCAGGAAACGGTTGCTATAGATAGATTCAAATTCTCTAACATAGCCATCTCGTTCTCTATTTAACACGTTACGAGTATCAGTGCCGATACTGTTAATCTCCACTGTCAGGCTATGATAAACCCGCAGTGTTCCGGTTACCGGATTATATTGGAAAGGATTAAACCGGACAACCTGTCCTCTGAAATCACGTAAGATATAAGGTTCTCCCAATTCAGCCCGGACTTCCGGATAAAAGGTGTCTCTATCATATGTTTCTGAGAAGGTGTAAGGGATCTCTCCCGGTATCTGATTCCGGAAAAGCAGTCCTTTGGATGGAGCGATGTCCATAACCAGATCTGTATAATCAGCAGAGATAATCCTTAGATCGGTAAGGGCTTGGTCTGGTATAATTATACTACTGGTTACGTATGGTAATTCCGGATCTCCCTCTTTCAGCATAATGGGTTTATTCTCCAAACCGATATGATAAAAAGTTCTGCCATCGATTTGAACAGGCTGTCTGGTAAAGCTGGCAATCCTGTATTCAATGACGGTGCTCATATCATCGCTTTGTAACACTGTGGCTGTATTATCATATCCGGGAGAAACAAATACTGTTTCTGCCAGCATGAATGAAGCCGTCATAACAATAATCAAGCTTATTAATAGTCTCTTCATAATTCCTCCATTAATGTTCTGTATCTAATTATCTAACCATAATTTGTCAAGCTTATTTCAACAAAATCATCTTTCGTGTTTCAACATGACTTTCAGTAGTCATGCGGTAAAAATAGATTCCGCTCGGTTGAGGTTTGTTGTTCTTATTAATACTGTTCCATTTCACTCTGTGATCTCCGGGATCAAAGACATCATTCAGTAGAATTCTGACTAACTGACCCGCAATGTTAAATATCTCTATCTTAACTCTTTCTCTTTTTTGTAATGAGAATTCTATCGTAGTATTGGGATTGAAAGGATTGGGATAGTTCTGCCTCAAGGTGGTTACATACGGAACGACTGTCTCTTCCTCTTCTGTTGACAATAGTTCCAAGACAACACTGTTCGACGGCTCGGATTCACCTCCGTCGTAAAGGGCGGTAACATAATATTCATAGGTTCCGTTACCAGGGAGCAGATCAACATACTCCGGGCCAATTAATGCTTCGTCATTGATTATTACTTCATTTCTGTAAACATTATAGCCAAGTAATTCAGATCTTGAATCCTCGAATAATCGGGAACCATTATCTGGATAGGAGGGCTCCTGCCAGGTCAGATAAACTTCGAATTCATTCTGGATCGAGTATTCTAAGTCAGTAGGAGGAAGAAGACCGAAAACTCCGGCAGCATTGACAGCAATATAAGCAAGAGGATTATTTACATCATCACTTGTTATCGTGATCTGTCCGCTATAATCATCTATCTCGTCGGGAGTAAACTTCAGAATAAAATTCTGATTACTTTCAGGGAGTATCATATATGTATAGTCATAACGTTCCTCATCTCTCAACTGTCCGGTATCTCTCGAGTTTCTGCTGATCTGCGGAGAATTGGAAGTTCTTCTTGTTTCGTTTTCAATAACAAAACCTTGGTATGTTGTAATTATTCCATAAAGAGTTTCATCTCCGAAATTACTAATAGTGAAGTCACGGGTAGTGGAAAATCCTATCGGAACTTCCCCAAAATCGAGGTCTTGGGGATAGAGGGCAAAAATCGAACCGGAGGAAGTAACTCCGGAAGCCGGAAAGATAATATAATCGACCCAGGCACAGTCAGATCCGTTAGAGACAGACCAATCCTTGATATAAGTCCAGCAGAAAGAGTTGTTACCTGCCTGGACCGGAAAGGATACCTGAGTCCAATCTACTTCTCCCGACCATTCTTCCTGCTGCTGGTCGTTAATAAAGAAGCGGAGAAAATCATAGTTATTTTCGGAGGATACCTTGAAGTAAAAACTTATCTCACCCTCAACCGGTACATCCATTGACAAGCTCAAAGAACTGCTTTGATTGTGAGAAATCGAACCGGAACGAGCAGAATAGTTACCGGAATGTGCCTGGGAGCTGTCAACAAACCAATTGTTATTACCGCTGAAAGTCCAGTCGAAGGAATCAAAACTACCTGCGGAAAAGTCCTCGATAATCAGACCGACAGGCAGGGTGAAAGTTTCCTGGATTGTATAGTTCCCGGAAAAAACATTTAGACCGATCGTTAGATTGCTCCCATTAGGAATTGCCGGATCAATCGCGATCTCGAATGGGGCATTTATCATCTCACCGCTTTCCAACTCTCCGATAATAACAAATTCATCACTAATAAGGGTGATATATGGTGAACTACCAACAAATCTAACCATAGTCTCGGGTGAAAGAGCTTGTCCATCATTATGGATTGGAAAAAGCAGAGTTACAGTTTCTCCCGGATCCAGGAGTCCGTCATCATTTCCATCCGGTAGAGAATCAACAATGTCGGGGTATAATACTACCATTTCAGGAGCATTAACAGCAAAATTGAAATAAGACAGCCACGCTTCTTCATCATCCGAGATGGTTAACGTGAAATAAACCCTGTGCTGATCGGGTATATTATCAGCAATTTGGATCCTAAAGGCATTTTCAATCAGGACTGTTCCCTCTGCCTCAATATTACCAGCAAAGTGACTCCCGTCAACAATTGTGATATATGTATCTTCTGTTGACAATTGAGCTGTTACATTTGTTGCTTCTTCGATTCCGACATTTTCCAGGGTTACATGCAGGTCGATCAAATCTCCAAATTGAGGCAGATTAATAGTGCTGTCAACCACATCTAATTCGTAGCTGTTCAAGACAACATAAGAACCTTCGTTAGGAATGACCTGGATCTCACTGATTACCGGCTCATGGTTCTGTAAAGTTATGACCAGATCTGCCGTCCCCACAGATGAAAAGGGAGTAATATGCACTACACCCTGACCAGTTTCATCAATAAGAGTAGTTCCGTGAATCTCACCATCCATTGACAAACCGACATAAGAATAGGGTTCTGCCGTAACATCTATCTGGCTTTGACCCAGAAAAATCTGCGTGGGATAATTAGCTGTATTCTCCAAAGGGACCCGCATGTAAGGAGTCAGGGATGGATCGCCCATAAGGGAGTAGATCTCCCAATAGTAGTTTTTTCGCGTACTGTTGGAATGCTCAACAGCCATATTACCGGAATAGATCATAGCTCCGCCGGTCGTGTACCAGTTAATAAAGTCTTCTCCCTGAGTATGAAACAGACCGTCGAACATCCCCGGTCCTGTCTGATCATAGGGTAAGGCATTACCATGAGAAGGGATGCTGGCTACATGACCAACTCCCCACCAGTAATCTTCATCCCAGTAAGTATTGTCTGTTCCGCCGATATAGCCGATTGAGCCCTTGTTAGAGGCTCTAAGCCAGGCTTCTCCAAAACAGGTATAAACATCGAATTTATTGGTAATACAGCAATTCCCTACTACGAAGGGATACTTGCCGCTATTCTGTAAGCTGTTAATATTACCGATAGTAAAACTGGGATCTGACCAGGATGTGGGAGAACCGTGAGCGGTATAATTGACATAACCGACCCCATTGCTGACATTGTTAATAATAGCCTGTGAACTGCCACTTGATTGAGGATAGAGATAAGGATGAGCGACTATTCCGTTGGAAGCATTGAAATAATGCTGAGTACCGTAATTAATATGCCCGTTACCGTGTGATGAAGCCCAGTAACTATCATGACCAGCTATTAAAACGGCTTCTCCCAGATATGAGGGATCTGCCATTAAATACTGTTCGTATTCTAAAGTCTTATCAATTTGCGGCTGCAATTCCGCTAAATTATTAGCTGAAAACCTTCCATAAAACATTTCCGGCAGATAATCGCTCCCCTCTAATCTTACATAAGTCAGATCCGTTACGTGGGAACCGGTATCTCCGGAGAATGGAGGTATCTGGGCTGTATCTCCAACAAAAAGGAGAAAAGAGGGTGCCGGATCTTCGGGGGTAGCTGCATTCCAGATGTTAAGAATATAATTCCTGATTGTAGTAGTTGTCGATCCAACTTCTGCAGTCCCGGTATAGCCTACGATTGTTTCGAAGCCTTTCCTTGTTTTCCACTCGATAAAGGGCTGTAGGGCATCACTGAACATCGGATCGGAAATAATGATATATTTCACCGGGTAACGGGTAAGATTATCTCTTTCTGCTGCCGGTTCATAGTTAATGATCTGTTCTTTATACAAAAAATCGAAATAGGGTGAATAAGTACGCTGTCTCAGCTCCTCAGTAGAAACATAGTTTCCGTTCGAGAAAGTTATCTCTATCTCTATGTTGTTGAATATTCTCAGAATCCCCTCCTGAGGATTATATTGAACGGGATATACTTCGACAGCAAATAACCTTACACCTCTCATGATTCCGATTTCTTCGCCTTTGACCAGAGGAGAATCTCCGAAGCCATTCCGCTGATATACCTGTCTGTTGTAGGCAAAGGGCGGGATTTCTGCATCAGGACATTTGGCTACCGGATGCTGCCTCGGTATTATTGGATACTCTAGGCCGTGATCGAACAAATGATAATCAGTCACTTTGTAATCGACCGGCTTAAGAGAAACATCCGCTTCGAGCGGCACTGCTATTAGACGGCGGCTCATGGGCAATTTGGGTTCTCCAATTATATTGGTATGAGCTAAATCCTCGATAAAGATCTCACTGAAATTTCCTTCTTCCGTAGTCACGGTAAAGGAGTGTAAACGATCGAACCGGTACATTACAGATAAGCCGTAACGGTCACCTGAGGATATTTCTATCTTCGATCCTTCATTGTCGAGTTCAATACCGGTAAAAACGGCATGACTCAGTGAAAAAATGACGAAAATCATTAGCAGCAACACAAATCGTTTCTTGAAGAATAACATTTTTTAACCTCTTCATTTATCTCATTTTTTTTCTCATAGCAATACATCTAAATATAAAGCAACTTCTATGCCATCGACCCTGCTTTATCGATTCCTGAAACGCTTACTTGTTCAGAACTCTTGTAATCTGACCCTCTTTAGTCTCAGAGAATTATAGACAACATTCAAGGAACTGAAAGACATTGCTGCCGCTCCGATCATAGGATGCAACAGACCCATCATCGCTACCGGGACGGCAACTAAATTGTAGATCCAGGCCCAGAAAAAGTTCTCTTTAATTTTTCTGAAGATCGCTCTCGACAATTTTATGGCAAGCACAACATTCATCAGTTCATCTCTGATCAGAGTAACATCTGCCGCCTCTATCGCTATATCAGTACCTGTTCCCAGAGCTATTCCTACATTAGCTTGCTTCAACGCTGGAGCATCATTAATACCGTCCCCCACCATTGCCACCAGCCCGAATTCCTCCTGTAACCTGACTATCTCGTCAACTTTACCCTGAGGCAATACCTCTGCTGCAGTTCTCTCGATACCGGCTTTTTCTGCTATCGCTCTGGCAGTCTGTTTATTATCTCCGGTCAGCATAACCGTTGTAATACCCATCTCATTCAGCATCTTAATTGCCTGAAAGGAATCTTCCTTGATACTGTCAGCTACAGCCAACAGACCTTTCAATTTCCCTTCGATCGCTATGAGCAGCAATGTTTTGGCCTCATCCTCCAGCTTCTGCATATCAGCTTCTGCCTTTTCATAAATGATCTCGAATTCATCCATCATCCTGCGGTTTCCCGCCAAAACCTGCACACCGCTAATAAAACCCTTAATTCCCTTGCCTGAGATAGCTTCTGTTCCTTTAGTGCTCCTTAAGGTTATCCCCTCTTTTTCTCCCCTCTCGGTTATTGCCCGGGCTAAGGGATGCTCAGAGTTATTTTCCAGAGATACTGTGAACTCCAGCAACTCTTTTTCAGTAATACCATCATAAACGATTATATCAGTCAACGTTGGTTTTCCGATAGTTATCGTTCCTGTTTTATCAAAAGCTACTGCCCTGATCTCTCGCAATGTCTGAACTGCTTCCCCATTCCGGATAAGAATACCGTTCTCAGCCCCTAAGCCGCTTCCGACCATCAAAGCCGTTGGAGTTCCCAGCCCCAGGGCACAGGGACAGGCAATGACCAAAACAGCTGTAGCTGAAATAAAAGCCAGAGCTAAATTCGAGAGGGAGGGATTCACCCAGGGTAAGAAGGAAGCACCCCAGACAATGATCTGCCGGTGAAATCCGGGAAAAATGTTAAAGGAAAGAAAGGTCAGAAACGTTAAAACTATTATCACCGGAACAAAGTATCCGGTGACTCTATCGGCAAAATCCTGGATCGGTACTTTTGATCCCTGACACTCTTCAACTAATTTGATCACCTGAGAGAGAAAAGTATTCTTCCCGGTTTTAGTGACTTTGACCTTAAGAAACCCCTGTTTATTGATCGTAGCTCCAATTATTTCCTCCCCGGTTGTGCGGAAAACAGGCATTGATTCACCGGTTACCATCGATTCGTCAATACTACTCTCACCTTCTATAATTACTCCGTCTATCGGGATTTTCTCCCCCGGTTTAATAATCATCAGGTCTCCGGTTTCCAGTTCTTCTACCGCCACTTCTATCTGCTCCCCCTCTCTCTCAATACGGGCAGTTTTTGCTCCGAGTTTGATGAGTTTTTTAATCGCTTCCGAAGTTTTTCCTTTGGCTTTGGTCTCTAAAAACTTTCCTATCAAATGGAAGGTCATGATCGCTGTTGCCATTTCGACAAAAGTCTGTACATCCCAGAAAAATCCTGTAAAGCCTATCAGATAAGGTGGAAGAGAACCAAGACTGACCAGAACATCCATATTCGCTGTCCCGTTCCGGAGGGAAGACCAGCTTGATCTATGCACTCTCCACCCGATAATAAATACAACCGGAAAGCCTAAAATGACTGTAAGAAGATGATAAAAGGGAATGCTGATGCCCAGCATTTTCAGGATCATCAAACTCATGACAATACCGGCAAGAATAGCCGCTGAGACCATCCTTAAAAAAGAGTTACGCACTGTATCATCCTCTTCTCCGTCGGTAAAATCCTCTGAAACTGAAGCTTCATAACCCAGGACAGAAATTATCTTCTTTATCTCTGAGATCCGGATCTGATCTTTTCTGTAAACAATTATACCCTTTTCCGAGGCATAATTTATCCGGGCTTCTTCGATCCCCTCCGTATTCTTTAACTTTGCTTCGATACCGGCAGCACATCCGGCACAAGTCATTCCTCTGATCCGGAATGTAAGCTTAACAGCTTCACTCTCCTCTTCTTTCTCTGCCCGGTAGCCCAAATCTGAGATGAGAGTAATGATCTGCTCATCGGAACAATCATTCTCAGCACAGACAACATACCCTTTACCGTTGGCATAATTGACTTTTGCGTCCTGTATAGCGGGTAGTTCGAGCAGTTTCTTTTTTATTCCTGCTGCACAAGCGGCACATGACATGCCGTCAATTCTATAAATCCGTTTCTCCAATTTTGAATCCATCATCATTCTCCCTGAACTAATTATCATTCATTGTTAGAAAATATAATCAAATATCAAGGATCAGACAAACTGCGATGTTTACCGGATAATTTTCCGGATACCATTGCTTACCAATCATTGCCTCGCAACGTGTTTCTATTACCTTACATAGTTTCTGCTTGACTAAAAAGAGACTGCCGGAAAAGATGTCACTCGAAAAAGAGCTGTAGAAATGAAGCTGCCTGCTTCTACCTTGCGGAAGAATTCGCTAAGGTTATGGAAAGATAAAAGAAAAATGACATGAGTCGGTTTTTCAGAAAAAGCGGGTGGACTTTGTTCACCCGTTTTTTTTTGAGAAAACACTAAGGAGGTGTCTATCACAATACGTTACAGGAAAGGCAGAGCTAGGACTAAGATCGAGGTGCCTAAAGAGAGAATAAACGAGCAGATTTTTGCTGAAAAAGTTCGTTTGATCGACAGCCAGGGAAAACAGATAGGTATAGTAGAGACTGGCAAAGCTTTGCAAATGGCAGAGGATGCTGAGCTTGATTTAGTCGAGATCGCTCCCGGGGCAGATCCCCCGGTATGCAAGATCATGCGCTTTGACAAGTATTTCTATAATAAGGAAAAGAGTGTCCGGGAAGCAAAAAAACGGCAACACACCGTTCAGGTAAAAGAGATCAAGATGGGTCCCCACACCGAAGAACACGATTATGAGTTCAAGAAGAACAATGCCATTAAATTTTTGAAACAGCAGAACAAGGTTAAATTTACTATTCGTTTCAAGGGACGTCAACTTGCTCATAAAGATATCGGATACAGACTATTGGAGAAACTTTATGAAGATTTGCAGGAATATGCAGAGATTGATTCGAAACCGAGTGAAGAAGCGAGAACTATCTCAATGATCTTAGTTGCTAAGAAAGATATCGGTAATGATTCGGAAGAATCTACCGATGATAAAAAGTCAGAATAAGAGATTTTTTCGAACAAAGGAATCCTAAGGAGGAAATTTAGATGCCGAAAATGAAAACAAGAAGAGGAGCTGCCAAGCGATTTAAGGTTTCAGCGACCGGAAAGATTAAACGCCAGCATGCTTACTTAGGTCATATTCTTACCAAGAAAACACGTAAACGCAAGAGACAATTACGCCAAGCCGGTTTAGTCGCTCCGGCAGATGTTCCGCGCATACGGAAAATGATCAACGCATAACTTTTAGGCTATCGCTTTGTTCCTTTAAGATAGTTTTTTGCCATTATTTAGGTCTCAATAACAGTGAGATTTATTCCGGGATGAGCAAGAGAATAATCAACGGAGTAAAAAGCTCAGAGCTGATAGATAAACGTCTTGATCAGAGCTGAGTTTTCTTGAAGATGATACTTATTTAGAACAAAGTGTAACAACAATTATGAATTTGATAAGAGAAAGGAGAAGAAGATGTCACGTGCAACAAATAATGTCGCAGCAAAGAAGCGAAAAAAAAAATATTTAAAAGCCGCAAAAGGCTATTTTGGGGCTCGCAGCCGACAACTCAAAGCTGCCAGACAGGCAGTAGAAAAAGGATGGCTATACGCTTACCGCGACCGGAAAAACAAGAAAAGAGAGTTTCGTAAACTCTGGATTATCAGAATTAATGCTGCTGCTCGCTTACAGGGATTAACTTACAGTGCTTTCATCAACGGCTTAACGAAAGCCAATATCGAAGTTGACCGTAAAACACTTGCTTATTTGGCAATGAATGATTCCGAAGCGTTCAACAAGCTTTGTGATCTTGCCAAAGAGAACATAAATTAAAGACAAAAAATCATCGAATACAGATAACTGGGAAAGTCAAAAGGAATTACTGTGAACAAGGAATTGATCGAAATACTGGAGAAGGCAAAGCAGGAGATCGGCAAGTCTCAGAATGAATATGAGCTAAACAATGCCAAATCCCGGGCTATTGGCAAAAAGAGCATGCTTACCGATATGATGAAAAAGCTTGGTTCTTTACCGCCGGAAGAGAGGCCTGGTTACGGCAAGGCGATCAACGAACTCAAAAAGGAGATCGAGAATCTGCTGGAGATGCGAGCAGCAGAACTCAAAAACGAGCAATATCAAAGGACTATTGTCCGGGAAGCGGTTGATTTAACCCTGCCCGGTTATCTTCCCGAAACAGGAAGTTTACACCCCTTGACAATTATCTGGCGTCAAATCGAAGACATTTTTATCAGCATGGGATTTGATGTGGTCGAAGGACCAGATATCGAAGACGAATTTCACAATTTTGATGCTCTGAATACTCCGGCAGGCCATCCGGCCAGAAATGAGATGGATACCTTCTATCTAAAACAGGCAGATAACAGTTCTGTCGGCAACAGACTCTTACTGCGAAGCCAGACTTCCACTGTTCAGGTGAGGATCATGAAGAATCATGCCCCGCCGCTTAAGATCATCTCAATAGGCAGATGTTACCGTAATGATAAACCCGATGCTTCACATTCTCCTTTTTTTCATCAAATTGAAGGCTTATCAGTTGATACTGCTATAACTTTCGGGGATCTGAGAAACATTCTGAACAGTTTTGCCGTCAAGATGTTCGGGCCAGATATCAAAACAAGATTTCGTCCGCACTTTTTCCCTTTTACGGAACCGAGTGCAGAATTGGATCTGATTTGTTTTAATTGCCACGGTAAAGGCTGCAATATCTGTAAAAACAGCGGTTGGTTAGAGATTGGCGGAGCAGGAATGGTTGACCCTAATGTCTTTGATATGGTGGGTATTGATTCTGAGAAATACACAGGATATGCTTTTGGTCTTGGAATAGACAGAATTGCTCTCTTGAAATACAGACTTCCTGATATCCGTCTGCTTTTTGAAAATGATCTCCGTATGCTTAAACAGTTTCGTAACTTCACCGGTATGTAATTAATCGAGGTATTTAGCGGTTCTGTAAGGATATATGAGGTTGCATTTCTGGTGGTCACCAGTCACCAGCAGTTGTTGTAAGGCTTGATGAAAATGGATTTAGCAATCCAAATTAACGAGGAAAAAAATGATTTTCAGTTATAACTGGTTACGGGAGTACATTGAATTACCTGATCCGGACGCTTTAGCCAGAATTTTGACTTTTGGCGGTATCGAGGTCGAGACTCATTATCCCTATGCCCAAAAACTCCGGGATATAACTATTGCTAAGATTTTAGCCGTAGAGAAGCATCCTGACGCTGACAAATTATCTGTATGTCAGGTAGATACAGGTAACGGCATCAAACAGGTAGTATGCGGCGCTCCCAATTGCCGGGAAAATATGCTCACTCCCTACGCCCCTGTTGGTGTTAAGCTGGGAAATACAGTTATCAACAAGGTTAATATCCGGGGTATAGATTCTGAGGGAATGCTCTGCTCGGAGCGCGATATCGATATTTCCGATGATCATAGCGGGCTTATGTCCCTTCCGGATAATGCTGTTATCGGTAAAGATCTGCGAAGTTATCTCTCTCTCAATGATACTATTTATGAAGTTGAAGTAACCCCAAACCGGCCTGATTTATTAGGAATGTTGGGAATAGCGCGTGATGTAGCTGCCTTAACGAAACAGCAACTGATTTTGCCGGCAGGGTTTCCTACAGACGGTTATTCCTATCCTAACGCTAGTTTAAGATTGGACAGCTCTAAAGAATTTAGTTTTGCTCTCTCCAATGAAGCTCCGGAATTGTGCAGCCGCTATCTCGCCCGGGTAATAACTGGGGTCAGGATAATGGAATCACCCCGCTGGTTGAAAGACAAATTGCTGGCAGCTGCTATAAAGCCGATTAATAATCTTGTTGATATCACGAATTATGTTATGCTGGAATTTGGCCATCCTCTGCACGCCTTCGATTATAAGCTGCTCAAAGGGGATCAGATAAGAATCAGAAAAGCAGACAAAGGGGAAAAGATTTCTGCTTTAGACCAGAGAGTTTATCAGCTTGAGGAGAATGATCTGGTAATTGCCGACAAAGACAATCCTGTTGCTCTTGCCGGAATAGTCGGGGGAACAGATAGCTCTATTACCAATTCGACCGAGACTATCGTTCTGGAAGCCGCTAATTTCAATTATCTTTCGATCAGGAGAACTGCTGCCAGATTGAAAATCAATACCGATTCCTCCTATCGTTTCGAGAGAAATCTCTCGGATGAGACAGTCTCCCTGATCAGTCAAAGAGCAACTGCTTTGATCTGTGAGATCTGCGGTGGTGAATTATTATATACTGTGGACTCTTACCCGCAACCGGAAGAAAAAAGGACTTTAGAATTAAGAATAACGAGAGCTAATAGACTTCTAACAACCGATTTTTCAGCTAAAGATGTAACTGAGATGTTAGAATCATTAGGGCTTAGAAAAACAACAACTGAATCTGAATCTCTTCGCTTCGAAATCCCCCCCTATCGCAAAGATCTGTCGCGGGAGATAGATCTGATAGAAGAGCTAATTCGCCTTTACGGATATAACAATATTCCTCAGAAGAGCGAAAAGGAATCACTGACCGCTTGGAATTGGTTCCATACGAAACGTTACCTGGCAGATTATCTGATCTTCAATGGATTCTCCGAAGCCGTTAATTCCTCTTTTACCGAACCGGCAATTATTAAACAGTTAAAACTCCCCGTCGATGATCAGCGTAATCATTACTTTGAATTGAATAATCCCTTGGGTGCCAGTTTTTCGATGATGAGAACAACACTTATTCCGGGATTGCTGAAAAATGTTCAATTTAACCTGCACAACGGTCAGACTGAAATCAAGTTGTTCGAATTGGGAAAGGTCTATCTGAAGAAGGATAAGGAACCGGAAGAGAGGTATTATTTAACAGGCGTTGTCTCGGGAGATATCAGTCAAGATCACTGGAGATATAAAACCCGGGAAACGAGCATTTTCTCTGTCAAGGGATACGTAGAAGGTCTTTTAGCACAGCTGACAGACGATGAACAACATTTTAGATCTGCTGATATCTCTTACTGCCAGTCCGGTTCAGGTATGGAAATTGTGATGAATAAGATACCTGTCGGGACTGTAGGAAAGCTTGATCCATTGTTAGCTTCGAGCATTGACATCGAGGAAGCGGTTTATGTTTTCGATATAGATATCACTCTCTTACGAAAAACTGCTCAACATAAGACAGTTTCTTACCGGGAAGTAAACAAATATCCTCCCGTGACCCGTGATCTGTCCTTCGTTATCAGTAAAGATTTTCAACACCAGGAGATAGAAAAAACAATCCGAGAGACTAATAGAGAGCTGATCGGTAATATACGGTTAAAAGATGAATTCATGGGAAAGAACATACCTCAAGGATCCCGCAGCTTGACTTATAGTATTCTTTTCAGTTCCCGGGAAGGTACTTTAACCGACGAAAGAGTAAATCTACTAATGGATACAATCATAACTAAGTTAAAGAAAGATTACGAAATAGAAATGAGGTAAATAATGGATAAACAACCGTTATCTCAATTAGATGCAAAGATTCAAATGCTGATAGATAACTACAAGGATCTGAAAAAGAAGTACGGTGAATTGTTGGATGAAAATGCCATTCTTAAGGAACAGAATACTAACAATCATCAGACAATTTCCACCCTGCAGAGTAAATTATCGGAACTCGATAATGAGCTGACCGCAAAAACAAGATCCCTGGAAAGTGTTGAACAGAAGTGTGCTGAATATGAAGAAAAACTTTCTAACATGGAAAACGTTACCAAGACCGCTTCCTCAAAGATCGACGATATTCTGTCCCAACTTAATCAGTTGTAATACTGTAAAAAATCAGTAGAAAATGCAAACTGTCGAAGTCGTTATATTCGGTAAGAAATTTCGTCTGAGAAGTGAAAACCCGGAACAGTTGAAGGAATATGCCGCTTATTTGAACAGTACTCTCGATGAGATAGCCGCTAAGTACGGATTGGTTGATGCTAAAGACACCCTGACTCTTGCCGGTATGATCTTAACGGAGAAACTCTTTCAACAGACCGAAACGAGTGAAAATCTCAAAAAAGAAATTGACAGATTGCATAGTAAAATATCCGTCTTTATGAAGAATAACGCAGTTTAGAATGATTAATCCATTTTCCGGATGTTGGTCATGATATGCTTTGATAAAATAACTCCTGCGGTATGCGTGAATGTATTTGTAATTGAGCCAATATATAATCAGGGAATCGATCCGGTTGTGGCTTACAAGCCCGGCAATATGTCCGGGAAGTAAAAAGCAGCACAGGTAGATGCCCATCTTGACTTAAGGTTCAAGATGTACAAATAGACACGGTACCGCAGGTTTTCGGATATAATAATCGCTGTTCAGGTGTTTTACATGTCCGGATTCAAGAAAATAGATCCCGATAAAGAGAGGTAATTAATGAAAGAGGTTATATATATATTAGGTGGACTAATCTTAGGCTCGATAGTCACAGTGGTCGTCTTTCTGATCATGAAAAATAAGGCGTTTAGGATCATCTCGACCGCCAAAGAAGAGGGTGCCCGCATCATTGAGGAGAATCGTCAGCAGGCAAAATTAGAAAAAAAGGCTGCTCTGATCGAAGTAAAAGATGAATGGTATCAAACGAAACGGAGTCACGAAGAGGAAATCAACCAGCGGAAACGTGAGATCAGAACCCTGGAAAAGAAATTTAATGAACGCTTATCCGTCCTGGATAAAAGATTCGAAGGTTTAGACAAGAAAGAAAACAGGATCAATGAGTTAGAAAACAAGAACAAGATCAGAGAATCCGAACTTGAAACAAGGAAGCAAGAAATCAATGAATTGATCATCAAGCAACAGCGTAAACTGAGTGAAATAGCTCAACTAAGCAAAGAAGAAGCTGTGAACCTGCTGAAAAACCAGTTAATTGGTGAAGCCCGGGATCATGCTGCGAAGGAAGTCAAAGAATCGATTGAGCAGATAAAATTAGATGCCAACAAGATATCCGCCGATTACCTATCCACGGCAATCCAAAGAATGTCAGTAGATTATGTGGCTGAATCCACCGTATCTGTAGTCTCAATCCCGACTGAAGAGATGAAAGGGAGAATAATAGGCAGAGAAGGTAGAAACATCCGAACTTTTGAAAAAGCGTCTGGAGTTGATTTAATAATCGATGACACTCCGGAAGCGGTCGTTTTATCCTGTTTCGACCCGGTACGAAGAGAAATAGCCCGACTCTCTTTAGAAAAGCTGATCGTTGACGGCAGAATTCATCCGGGCAGAATTGAAGACCTGATTGAAAAAACCCGCAAAGAAATGGAAAAGCATCTCATTGAATTAGGAGAAAAAGCTTGTCTCGATCTGAACATCAAAAATGTTTCCCAGAATATCATCAGACTTATCGGCAGACTGAATTACCGTACCAGCTACGGACAGAATGTTCTCCAGCACAGTAAAGAAAGCGCCTGGATCTGCGGTATGTTAGCTGCGGAGTTAGGACTGAATCAAGAGATTGCCCGCCGGGTAGGCTTTCTCCATGATATCGGAAAAGCCATAGATCATGAGTTTGATGGTTCTCATGCCGTCTTAGGAGCAAACTTTGCCCGTAAGAACGGAGAAAAACCAATCGTCGTTAACGCTATTGAAGCACACCATGAAGAGGTAGCTGCTCAATCGGTTTATGCACCCTTAGTACAGGCTTCTGATGCAATTTCCGGAGCCAGACCCGGTGCCCGGAGAGAGGTACTCGAATCCTATATGCAGAGATTAGAGAAGCTGGAAGAACTGGCTAATACCTTAGAGGGTGTTGATAAGTGTTATGCCATCCAAGCAGGCAGAGAATTGAGAATTATTGTTGATCCGGTGTCTATTGATGACAGCAAATCGATATATATTGCCTCCGATATCGCCAGAAAGATCGAACGGGAGATGCAGTATCCCGGACAGATAAAGGTCACGGTAATTCGTGAAACGCGGCATCAGGATGTGGCTAAGTAAATGAATATCCTCTTTATCGGAGATATCTTCGGCAGACCCGGAAGAAATGTCGTTAAGAACAGGCTGCCTGAACTGAAAAAAGAATTAGCAGTAGATGTCTGTGTAGCAAACTGTGAGAATAGTGCTGCCGGTTTGGGTATCACCGAAAAGACAGCTGATGATGTATTTAATGCCGGAGTTGACGTCATAACCGGAGGCAATCATCTCTGGGACAAGAAAGAAGTGTTTGCTTATCTGGCTATCGAAAAAAGGATATTGAAACCGGTAAATTTCCCTCCAAAATCGCTAGGGAATTCTTTTTTCTGCAAAAACCTCCCGAATGGGAAAAAACTTGCCGTGCTGACTTTATGTGGACAGGCGTTTATGAATCCGGTCAATTCACCATTTTTAACATTGGAAGAGATTCTCCCCACATTAAAAGAAGCAGCAGATTACATCCTGGTGGATTTTCATGCGGAGGCTACTGCTGAGAAGAGGGCTTTTGGACTCTATTTCGATGGCGTGGTAAACATTATTGTCGGGACACATACTCATATCCAAACTGCCGATGAAGAGATTTTACCCGGTGGTACTGCCTATATAACCGATGTTGGAATGACCGGTCCTCATAATTCGGTGATAGGAATCAAGAAAGAGATCATTTTCGAAAAAATAATGACCGGAATGCCTGTCAGATATGAAGTCGCCGAAAGAGGTAAACAGCTTAATGCTGTTTTTATCACTCTGGATGAACAAAGCGGGAAAGCTACAAAGATAACAAGGATCAAGGAATTTTTCTCTGATAACGGATAATTTCCAATTCCCTTGCTGCTCAGCTTACCGGAGCAATCTTTATCCTTCCTTCAGAGCGGTGGAGTTACTGAAGTAAGTAAAGAGAACCTATTAGGGATGGGTTAAGTTAATCCGATAGTTAAAGAGAAAAAGTTTAACGTAGTTGATGACCTGGGTATCTCTTGGCTTTGTTGTGGAGTCTTTCCTCTCTTCGATTGGTAAAGATTTTCAACCATTAGTAAGGAGATCACTATGGAAAAAGAGCTGAAAGCCAAACCATTGATAAGGGAACTCTATCAAGAACTGGCAGAAAAGACAGCAGGCTATGCCAGAAAACCCCTGTTGACAGTACTTATACTCGGAGAAGATCCGGCAGCTGAATTCTACATAGCTAATATCGAGAAGAAAGGTAAGAAAGCAGGGATTGATACTGCCATTAAAAGAATGAGTATCGATACAAAGCAAGATGAACTTATCTCAATACTGAAAGAACTCAATTCAGACCCTCTGGTAAATGCCATCATGGTCCAGAAACCATTGCCTCCTCATATAGATGATAACCTTATCGCAGCAGCAATTAATCCTCAAAAGGATGTTGACGGTTTCAATCCGGTCAATCTGGGAAAAATGCTGCTGGAAACCGACTCCCTTCTCCCCTCTACCCCTGCCGCCGTCATGGAAATGATCCGGTATTACGGAATCGAACTCTCCAGCAAACATACAGTACTCTGCGGCAGAAGCCATATTGTCGGCAAACCTTTGCTTAATCTGTTGATCAATAAACAGCAGCCGGGAAATGCTACTGTCACCGTTTGCCACAGCAGGACAAAAGATCTGGCAGTTCATACGCTCCGCGCTGATATATTAATTACCGCTATGGGAATAGCCCGTTTTATCAAAAGCGAAATGGTCAGGGACGGAGTAATTATCCTTGATGTGGGAACAAACGAGATAATTGAAGAGGGAAAAACCTCTTATACCGGCGATGTAGATTACGAAGCCTGTTATGCAAAAGCAGCGGCTATCACACCGGTTCCGGGAGGCATTGGCAGTGTCACTACCGCCATGCTGTTAAAAAATGTAGTTAAGGCTTATGAATGGCAGCAATAAACGCTGCCTGCTGCTGATCAACCCGAGAGATCCGGTTTTACGAGTTCGTAATCAAGCTTACCGAGCCCAATCTTGGCAGCGTAGTTCAGTTGCTGTAGAGGATCTACATCTTTGTAAAGATTTCTGAACGGTTCTCCTTCTTCTCCTTTGATCACAGAATTATAGATCTTTCTGGCTTGGGCAGTTAGATCGAAACTTGCCTTGTCAATAGCTACAGGGTCTGAGGAGAGCAGAATCCCGATATCTTCAACAACAGCATTATCAGATAGCCCGAAACAATCACAATGGGGTGTGATATCCAGCAGAAAATTGCAGTAGAAGATCTTTCTTTTCAGATATTCGACTGCACCCAGGGCTGTTTCGGCAACTTTTTCCGCCATATTCTCTGGTGTTTCGTTCCAGAGGATCTTTAAGGCACCGGTAGGACAAGCTGTTATACATTCAGCACATCCGATACAGATATTATTATCAAGCTGAAAGATGTTATCTTCCCAGGTAATGGCGTTTACGGGGCAGATCTGAGAACACTTTCGGCATTTAATACATTTCTTTTCCAGGTATTTCGGTTTGACATCGGCATGCATTAACTGTTTTTGTTTACGGGTAGCCAGACCCATTGCCAGATTCTTGACTGCCCCTCCGAAACCAATAGCCAGATGCCCCTTAAAATGAGAGACACATATCATACTGTCGATATCTTCCAGCATTCCCGCCAGAAACACCTTTTGAAAATGCTTTTTATCAATTGAGATCGCTCTTTGATACTGCCCCTTCAGTCCGTCGAGAATGACAAGCGGTGCCTGAACTACGGAATAATCAAAGCCGTGTTCTATCGCCAGTTCCAGATGCGTTGCCCCCTGCATCCTTCTCCCTGAATAAAGGGTATTGGTATCTCCGATTACCGGATAAGCTCCCTTTTCTTTCAAGAGATCAACAACTTTTCTAATATAGAGGGGCGAAACGAAAGTTGTATTGCCGTCTTCTCCGAAATGAGTCTTGATACAAACCGTTTCTTTGGCCTGCAGCCAATCGATCCTGACCAATCTGATCAATTCAGTAAATTTTTCCAATAATCCTTTGTTTCCTTCTGCCCTTGAAGAGGCAAAATACACTTTACTCATCTGTTACTCCTTATCTCCAAAATCAAAACTAACTTCTTTCTCAACCTGTGCCACTTCACTGACCATAGCTTCTGATCCGCTAATCAATCTATGACTGTTTCTCAAGCAAATACTTTTAACCGGGCTATAAGATCTTCTATGATGTATCGTTATCCCATACAAACTTAGAGCGTCTATATGTTCCTTTGTCGGATACCCTTTGTTTTTCAGAAAATTGTAATCAGGATGAACCTGGTGCAGATCTCTCATAATCCTGTCTCTGGTTACCTTTGCCAGGATCGAGGCTGCTGCAATGGAGGCATATTTGCTGTCACCTTTAACGATACCTCTGGCACAGGGCAATCCTGACGGTACCCGGTTACCGTCAATTAAGACCAAGTCCGGTTCAAATCTAAGTTTACCAACAGCTTCTTTCATCCCTTGCAGGGTAGCAGCCAGAATATTTAACCGGTCAATCTCTTCTGATGATACAATAACAATACTGTAGTCGAGAGAGGAAATCAAGACTTGCTCATAAAAATAATCCCGTTTCTTCTCTGCTATTTTCTTGGAATCATTCAATCCCGGTATCATCTTTTCCGGATGGAGAATACAAGCTGCTACTACCAATGGTCCTGCTAAGGGACCTCTCCCTGCTTCATCTACGCCGGCAATCCTTCCGAATCTCTGATAAAGCAGTTTCTCATTGTAGTAGAGCATCGACATCTGTTGCTTAGCCCGAAAACTTTAGATTATTTGCAGGGTCAAAGTAAGGGCACTATTCATGCTTTTGGGTGAGGCAATACCTTTCCCGGCAATATCGTAGGCAGTACCATGATCTACCGATGCCCGGAAGAAGGGTAATCCCAGAGTAACATTGACTCCGCTTCCCTTAGCAAGCATTTTGAAAGGTATTAGACCCTGATCATGATAACAGGCAATAATCTGGCGGTATTCCGGTAATTTATATCTGAAGAATGAATCAGCAGGATAGGGACCATCGATAATGATTCCTTCTTTTGCAAGTTTCTCCAATGCCGAATTCAGTATTTCTTCTTCTCTGCCGAAAGCACCATCTTCCCCGCAATGGGGATTTAACGCTAACAGGGCTACTTTTCCTTCCTTATATCTCTGCCTGGTAAACTGATAGATCATTCTCATCTTGGGAATAATCAATTCCTCTTTTATCTGATCCGAAACTTTCTTGAGCGAGGTATGAGTTGTCAGTAAAGCAACATCAAGATCGGAAGAGACAAAATTCATGACAAAAACCGCTGTATTGAATTTCGCTGCCAAATACTCTGTATGTCCGATAAATGATGGATCGGATTTCCTGATCGCTGCCTTAGATACCGGAGAGGTTATCAGGGCATCCATTTGATAATCTTTAATATCTCTTACTGCTCTCTCTAATATTTGATAAGAAACCCTGTCTGAATTATCATTAGGTTTTCCCTTCTGTATATCGGCAGCGCTAATAATTACAGCGTAAAGCTGACAATTTCCGGTAACCTTAGAGGGATTATCAATAATCATGATCTTTTTCCTATCCTGCTCAGTTCCTGTAAGTGCTGCTTCGGAACGAATATAAGAAAAACCGGGCGGTAAGCATTTCTCACCATAGATAACTAAAGCCACCTTTTGAGGTATGGGATAGTTACTGATACAACTCCGTACGACTTCCGGGCCTATTCCAGCCGGATCACCGGTAGTTATGGCTATTGTTCGTCGAATTCTTTCCTCCTGTTTGTTCTGATTATTGTTCTATGTATATAGATTTATCTTGCTCTTACCTTGTCTGAAGATCCCGGTACTGTTAACGCTTCACCTCTCTCACATAACGGACATTCTTCCGGCTTGTAACTGACAATATTGAGTTTTAACAAGGACTCAGTTCTGACTCCGAAATCAACCTTCCCGCCACTACGATCTACCAACAAACCGATAGCCGTAAGCTCAATTTCCTTCCTCTTCAAAAAATCCATTACCTCTCTGACGCTTCCTCCGGTGGTAACAATATCTTCAATAATTATCGCTTTAGAACCGGGTTGAATATTGAATCCTTTGCGGATAATCATTTTCCCCTCATTCCTCTGACTGAAAACAAACTGCTTAGAGAGACTCTTAGCGACTTCATAACCAAGCACAATACCACCCATGGCAATACCGACAACAATGTCAGCTTCTATGTCCTGCAATTTTTCGGCTAATTTACGGCAGAGAATTGTGATCTGCTCCGGATTTTGAATAATTCTTATCTTCTCGATATATTTATCACTATGCAATCCGGAAGTAAGCTGGAAATGTCCACTCTGAAAAGCTCCGTTCTCTTCAAGGATTTCTATGATCTCCTCATCTCCGGATTCAAATTCGGTTTCCAGTGATAACGCTTTCAACAGTTCCTCAGCCTGAACATAGTGGTCAAGGTGCACCTTCATCTTGATACCTTTTACTACATTGCTGAAAATCTCTCCGGTATATTCATCGGTCAGGATTACATCAATGCCGTTCTCCAGCAGGTAGTTCTTGGCTAAATTAGCTTCTACCGAATCATTATAAGTCTTAATTGTTTTGTAACTCTCCATTGTCATCTCCCGGTTTATTCTAACTTAAAGATATCTTTAGAAGCTTAGTTGTCAATAGTTTTGTCTCTTTCCGGATTAATATCCATGTTTCAATGATCTCCGTTTTATCCTCTCAGCCTGCTGGAGAATTATAAGTGTTATTCTTGTTCGTTCTCTTTGCTTGCTTCGGTGATGGCTGGGAATAGATCATGTTTTCCATCATGCTATTCCATCCGCAGGCTTTCTCGTACAACAAGTTGGCAACTTGTTTCTTTTCCGCAAATTACCAATATGCGGTACTTTCCCTACTCTGCTTCCGCAGATTTTCTTTTCCGGTATTAAAAGTAACGGTGATCCAAAAAACCGTACGAAAATATGCTTCGGAGCTACTGTCTGACGAACGAAACCATTTTCGTAGAGACGGGGTACGCCCGTCTTGGTGTAGATAAAGTGAATAATTCTGATCTTCTATGCTTCATCTCACTTTGTTATCGATCTGTACTTTTGTTGCAGCCGGCAGCCTTTCTTTGTTACTTTCTTTTCACCGCCGAAAAGAAAGAAGGTAAAAAAATATAAGCATTCATAACCTTCTCCCGCATTTCCGATATCAGGAAGCGAAAGTCTCACTTCCGCTCAGGCGGGACATGCCCCGCCTCTACAATGAAACTATCAGTTTATCTGGACTGATTCGTTTTTTTGGTAGTTAACAGGATTTTCGTATTCTGGCAAGCTGGAGCTTGCCAGCCCGTTAAAAGCATCCGTTTCAGAAGCTAAAAAAGTAGGGCAATACACGACAACCCTCCTGCTTGCTCTGCTTCTTGCAGGCTTTTCACTTTTCTGCGAAGCTTTGCCATCCGCAGGCTTTCTCGTACAACAAGTTGGCAACTTGTTTCTTTTCCGCAAGTTACCAATTTGCGGTACTTTCCCTACTCTGCTTCCGCAGGTTTTCTTTTCCGGTATTAAAAGTAACGGTGATCCAAAAAACCGTACGAAAATATGCTTCGGAGCTACTGTCTGACGAACGAAACCATTTTCGTAGAGACGGGGCACGCCTGTCTTGGTGTAGATAAAGTGAATATTTCTGATCTTCTATGCTTCATCTCACTTTGTTATCGATCTGTACTTTTGTTGCAGCCGGCAGCCTTTCTTTGTTACTATCTTTGTGCTGTTACCAAGAAAGCAAGAAAAAAGCCCGAGCAAAACCCGGGCTTTTTCCTTTTTTTGATTATTACAGCGATGACTCTCTTACTTCATCATCAACATCTTCTTAGTGCTGGTATATCTACCGCTCTTCATTCTATAGAAATAAATCCCGCTCGCAATCTCCCGGTCAGAATCATCACGTCCGTTCCAGAGAAGCTGATGCTCTCCTGCTTCACGATGCTCATTAACGAGGGTCTTAACTCGCTGACCGCGGGTGTTGAATATCTCGACAGTGACATGATCGGCTTCCTGTAAGGTGAAGCTTATCGTCGTCTCAGGATTGAACGGATTCGGATAATTCCTCTGAAGTCCTGTTACATATGGTACTGAAGTTACATCATCGGTGGTTGTGATCACCACATTTACCTCATTGGAAGGTTCAGATTCACCAAAGTCATAGAGAGCCGTTACATAGTAAACATAGCTGCCGGTAGCAAGCTCTTGATCGAGGTACTCGGTCTCAGTTACCGGATCGGTGTTAAGCATCACATCGTCGCGATAGACATTGTAACCTATCAGTTCCCGGGTGGCTGCCGGTGCCGGATATACTCCGCTTAAAGCTACTGAACTCTTTTCTGACACCTGTATTTCAGGAGCTCTGCTTGTGCGGTAGGTTACCGGTGCTATCTCTGCTATTCTACCGTCCGGATAGAGAACTACCGCTCTGATCAGGTATGCTTCTGTCCAGCTGCCCCATGTTTGACTGGTAGCATCGAAATCCCAGGAACGACCGTTGTTAAGATCACCGTCATAACCGAGGAAAGTCGTACTGTTGATCGATCCGAAACCGACTACAAAATCTCCGTCAACAAGGATATTCTCACCAGAGACGTCAACATCGATCCATTCTTCGTCTGCCGCTGCCGTAAGAGCTGTAAAGAGTACATCAGTGCCCGGTTCAGTCCCTGCCCAGTTATAGACCTCAGCATTGAACTCATTATCTCCGGCTTGGATTGTAGTGAAGTAACGCAAGGTAAGGATTTGACAAGCCTCTGAAGGCGACATCTGGGTTGCCATGGTAAATCCGTTATAACTGTAAGCTCCGGTAGTTGCTCCGTCATTGTCATAGATCAGCTCTTCAGTAGTGCCGCCGGAAGTTCCGGGTGCATCCCACATGAGATGAACATCAAGTGCTTGAATCTCGTAAGTAAGATTCTCCGGGGGATAAGCTTCGGGTTCCGCTTCGGTAGTGAATGACCAAATCGGACAATCTTCAGCATCGCCGCGTTGCAGAGAGTTTCTCTTTGAAGCTCTTGTTAAATTGTCAGCATATCTGACCGGGGCATCGGTAGTAGGAATTACCTGCCAGTAATAGGTTATATCATAATCGAAGGCAAAAGGATGCTCTTCAAAGTAATGATCACCGGGACCACCCTCGATATATGCCTGATAAGGATCATCATTGGTATCACCTGTCCACATATTGACAATGAAACCGATGGGATCGGTAAACAGAGGATCGGAAGTATATGTCCAGCCAATCGGGGTATCAATCGCTACCTCCATTGCTTCATCTTCCGGGATCGGGGAGTGAGCAACAGTTGGATTAGGTGATATAGCGGTTTCAGGTGTTGCTTCCACGGTATTGGAAGGATCTGATTCTCCTAAATCATAGACTGCTGTTACATAATATGAATACGTCACATCATTGACGACATCGGTGTCTTCAAACTCAGTCTCCGTGACTAAGTCAGCATTTATCATAACATCATCCCTGTAAACATTAAAGCCCAAGAGCTCCAGGCGAAGACTGCTGTTTTGGATTGCATTTCGTTCTGCTGCTCTTCTGTTGACTGCTCTGACAACAGGCATATCCGGAACATCCCAGTCCAGATTGACGACAGCATCCCCGGCTGCGGCAGTTAGATTTTCCGGTGGATAAAGAACCGGGGGAGGAGCATCATCTCCTATGAACAGCGTGATATTCGGAGCCTCAGTATTCGGGCCAAGCCCGTCGGTCATATCATAAGGATCGAAGGGACTGGTAACGGTGTCCGTTCTGGCGTATCTTGTTCTGTCGGGATAGGCAGGTGTATCGGTATAATAGAAATGATCGGAAGAGCTGTAGTAAACTGTATCCATCGGTCTTTCTGCCATTATGATCAGATTACCGCCTGTATATTGAAAAACGGGATCAAGGGGTATGATAATACTATTCTCACCTCCCGGAAGATCAATATTTCCGTCAAATACCATCTCTAACTGACCGGCATTGACCCAGCCATCGGTAAGATTTGCTTGAGTAGTATTTCCCATCCAGATTCTTATCGGCATATTGGTCAGATTGGAAGAGAAGCTATTATAATAGCTGATGGAAAGAATGGTCCCTTCAGCAACGTTGATCTCGTTTTCCATGTAGATAGTCTGCGTTACACTGTTACGGTAGTAGAAGTTAAACGGGATATAATTAACCGTTGTAACTCCGTCTCCAATGTTAATGATATCCATATCTTGGGGAAAGATAGTGATCATGGTTGCGTCTGTCTCATCATTATCGGGATTTTGGTCTCCTGCTAATTCAACTCTTCCGTAAAGTTCGAATGAACCTGTAACTGCCGGAGTCCATTCCAATGTGTGCAGAGCTTCATCACCGGCAGGAAGAGGTACATCTATCTGGATAGTAGCTAATTCCATATCAGGAGCTTGCATTAATTTAACCATATAGCTCCCCTGATCAGAGATACCGGCATTCTGAACCGCAATCTGAAATTCGAGAAGTTCACCAACACTTCCCATCCCGGGACCGGAGATGCTTACTGCTGCTAAGTCTTCCGTCAACGGTACATACTCATCTGCTCCGATACAGGGTGTATTCGGATCCCTTGGTTCTCCGTCAATATCATCATCGATTCCCGGAATAGGAACGCCCCCCCCAAATAATTGCATTCCCTGAGCATGTAAATCAGTCATAGAAACATACATGGGGTCTCCCTGGCGTGATTCTGTATCATTGCCGGGAGGCATATTAGTATTCTGAAGGGCAGATAAATCGGCTAAAGCCAAACCGTAATAAACGAAATTATCGCCATTGCTGAAATAGTTATTGTTGTTCATCATATAGGGTGTATTGGTACTGTCGATATAGATGGCATAACCTGTACCGCCGGCAGTATAAGCAAAGGAATTGTTACGGATATCAAGATCGGTAACGGTGCTGACTCTGATATTCAGTGCTGCTCCATTGCCAACATCAACATTTAAGCTGTTAAAGACAATGTCCAGGTTACTCACTGTTCCCAAAATTCTGATCCCGCCGCCAAAAGCTCCGGTATTTCGGAAACCGCCGCCGATCATATTATTAACGATCTGGGAACGTTGGTCTGCTAATGTTTCACCATTGGAGAAATAGATTCCGTACTGACCGGGGTGTCTTATAATATTCTTGGAGACCAGGAATGGTCCATGAACATGATTCAGCCAAATACCGGATCCGAGAGTTGTTGTCGGAGTTTCAGAACGAATATTAATTGTGTTTCCTGTCACCATCGGTGCATGAATGTAATTGAGATAGAACCCGTGATAATAAGCATTGTTGATAACATTATCGCTGATCTCCACATCCATCAGATGATTGGCACTTTCTCCGTTCAATCTGAGGGCTGCGTATCCGTCATTAAATGTATTCCCGCTGATCAGGATATTATCTACGGTATGACCTGTTCCGGTCCATACGTTGCTGTTTGAAGATACGATATGAACATAATTCGAGGAGGTTGTCTGGATATTGTTAAAAACATTATTCGTTATCTGAATATCTTCCGATTGATTCTGGATGTGGAAATTGAAACCGAAACCGGCATTCTCTCCAATAGTAAATGTCATATTGTTAAATCTTAGATGCTTAGCTCCATCAAGCTTGATTAGATGACGAATATTGGTATCATCAGGTTCATAAGAGAGGACAATAGCAGCAGGATCATCACCGCTACCGGTAAATGTTATTGGATTATCACTGGATGTTCCCGGAATATTACCGATCAGCAGCTGCTCCTGATAAACACCGGGAGCTACCTGAAACACTGTCGGTCCGTCAACCCCTACAAGAGAGAGAGTACTCATGGCTGACGAGAAACTCATGAAATCACCTGTTCCGTCCGGATTGATCTCATACGTACCGGATAGGGAATCACCAACATAGACATTAAGGAATGGAGTTGTATTGTTATCGGGAACTTCATCTCCCGCCAAAACTACTTCTCCATAAAGTATCGCTGCCCCTTCTTCTCCCGGGGTCCAGGTGAGCACGAATTCTTCCGTCTCTCCCTGTTCTATAGGTGTCCCGGCAGCCGTATCAAGCTCTATATTATCATGTTTCATCAGTTTTACCGTATAATTTGATTGCGTATTCATTCCGTAATTAGCAATCGTAATCGTATACTCTGCCGGTTCTCCCACGCTTGGACTGACAGGTCCGTCAATACTCAAAGCTGCCAGATCATCATTGTAAGAACCCTCGATTCCGAGATGATAGATACGCCAGTGATTGATATTCCAGGTACTTGTTCCCCAGCTTCGAAACCTTAACTGAATGATTTGATTCTGAAAAGGGATCAGTGATAATGTTAACAATTCACCACCGTCAGATCCCCAATCTATTCCGTTATCATGAGTCCATAAAACGTGAGCAGTTCCATCTACCAGAACGGCTATCTCAAATGCTTCATCTACATAACTTGTGTAGTAATTTGCAAACTGGGTTACGTGTAAATCTCCGGCATTACCTGGCAGCGTTATCGGTGGTGAAGTAGCAGACATATTATAATCTGTCTGGGTTGGACTCCAGTAGAATTGCAGATAACCGGATGTAATTGACCAGTGTGAATCCAGAGTCCAGTTACCCGGATCCGGATCAAAATCCTCTTCCCAAAGATAGACTTGACCACTTAAAAGCGAAATCATACCTATCATTAGCAAAGTTAATAGTAATGTAAAATGCTTTACTCTCATAAATCTACTCCTTGTAGTTTTGTCTGGTAAATATTCATTTTTAAGCCCTCTTGAGGACTTCTCATACATATACCTGTCTTAAGAACTATAAAGGCTTTTTTGCGTTCAACTTGTGTTATCTAACCTCTAATTAATTAAGGGTAACAGATAACCTGCCACTTAAATAGGACTTATATGTCAGTAAGTATATGTGTCAAGCTTTTTCCCGGACAAAAACTCTACAAATCTAATCAGAATGACATATATGAACTTATTAATCCTCAAACCTGAGCTATACCGGAGAATGATAAGCTGCCTGCTTATCTCTACATATTAAAAGAGCCCGAAGAATTATTACAGTCTCCGGGCTCTTAAGAATTGTATATCGTATGATTATTATTTCATCATCAGCATTTTCTTCGTGCTTGTATATCTGCCGCTTTTCATACGATAGAAGTAAACACCACTGGCAACATTGCGGTTTTGTTCATCACGTCCGTTCCAGAATACCTGGTGTTCACCTGCCTGCTTGAATTCGTTGACCAGGGATCTGATCATCTGACCCCGGCTGTTGTATATTTCGAGGATAACAAACTCATCACTCTCTAAAGTGAACTTGATCGTAGTATCAGGGTTGAACGGATTCGGATAATTACCGCGCAGCTCTGTTACTAACGGCGTAATTGTTACATCATCGGCATCTACGGTAGTTATGTTTACCATATTGGAAGGACTTGATTCTCCCTGCTCATATACAGCAGTGACATAATAGGTATAGGTCTCTCCGGCAACTACATCACTGTCTTCATATTCGGTCTCAGTCACCGGATCAGCAGAGATCATAATCTCATTACGATAGACGTTGTAACCGATAAGATCCGCACCATGCGGCATTGGTTCTTCCCAGGAAAGGATATTCATCATCTCGCCGGCAGATCCGGAGAGATTTTGCGGTGGATATAGGGCATAAGGAGTAGCTTCAACAACATTCGAGGGTGCAGAGGTACCGGCAGCATAAACAGCTCTTACGAAATACTCATAAGTCACTCCGCCTGTTACTCCGCTGTCCTCGTATTCTGTTTCAGTGACAAGCAGCGGATGGATTAGCTGTCCGTTCCGATAGACTTTGTAACCGGAAACGGTCAAGCCGTGTCCTGTCGGTTCTTCCCAGGCAAGAGCAACCAGATTTTCCCCACCTGCTGCACTAAGGTTATGCGGTGGAATGAAAGCAAAAGGTGTAGCTTCTACCTGATTGGAAGCGTTGGATTCACCAACGTTATACACTGCAGTTACGTAATATTGATATGTTACTCCGCTCTCGACGCCAAGATCAACATATTGGGCATTAGTTACTATTGTTGGATTAATAAGGGTTCCGTTGCGATAGATATTATAACCTTGTAGTGCAACTCTTTGCGGCAGAGGAGCTCTCCAGTTAAGAGAAACTCTGTTCTCTCCGGCAACTGCAGCGAGGTTTCTCGGTGGATGCAGCGTATAGGGAGTTACCTGAACCGTGTTGGAAGCTTGAGATTCACCATGGTTATAGACAGCAGTAACATAATACTGATAAGTTGTTCCACCTTGAACGTTGCTATCGGTATATGTAGTATTCGCAGAAGTCTGGGTGAAGATTACCGACCCGTTTCGATAGATATTGTATCCGGTCAGGGTAATCTGTCTCAGCTCTCTCTCATTTCCTGCTCTTGTTTGGGAAAGCGTTCCTCTTACAGGAGGTGAAAGATCGGGAGCCTGCCAACTGAGGAATACTTCATTCTCGCCTGCCGCAGCAGACAGTCCGTGCGGTGGTACAAGAGTATATGGTGAAGCCTGAACAGTATTGGAGGGATTCGATTCCCCGTAGATACCGTAATGGGTTATCGTTGTGACATAATAAGTGTAGTTAACGAAGTTAACGACATCAGTGTCTTCATAAGAAGTTTCGGTCAACGGTTGAGGATTGATTAAGACACCATTGCGATATACGTTATAACCCATCGTATTTCTTAAGTCATGGCGATTTGTTCCGGCAGGCGGTGACCATTCCAGAGTAATTGTTTCTATCCCGGCTTGAGCAGATAAATTCTGAGGCGGGTTCGGTACAACCGGTGCAGCCTGCCATTCAACATCATCGAGGATCAGCACAGAATAGTTTTGATCTGCCTGGAGTTTGAAGGCAATATGCTGGGCTTCTGTTGCTGAGGGGAATTCAACGCCATACTGCCTGTAAACAGAGTTCTGTTCGATGTAGATGGTCTCGACAGCCTGGAAGGTAGCTGCATCGTGTGGGTTAGACATTACCCCAACAACGACGTTACCTGAACGTCCCGGTAGTGAGAATTTCGCCCAGAATCTGAGATAATTATCAGCGAAATTATCAACCGGCGGAGTGATTAACATCAGATCCATCAAATGATTCGGACCGGTTGACATCTGTACCTGATTCGGCGGAGTGACAGGACTATTCGCCCCGGTTCCACCCGCCCAGGTTTTAACAAAGGCATTGACTGATGTTGATTGAACAATCGAAGTCCAGCCTGCGGGCAGTAGTGGTGTTGTCACTGCATCAAATGGTTCATAGAAGTCAGGCAGCGGTACAACTGTCTCAAATGACCATACCGGACAATCTTCGGCAAAGATGTAATCATCTTCTCTCACCGTTCTGCTCAGAGCGGTAAGCAGAATTCTTTCCCCGGTTAGAGAAACAACATAGGGAATAACCTGCCAGAAGTATTCGGTATCATAATCCAAAGGTTCAGTTATCTGATATGAGGTCACATTACCGATATCCAGCATTTCTTCATCATCTGCCCAATAACCGAACATATAGCCGTCAGGAGTTGGTCCTTCAGTGCTTGCTGTCCATTGGAAGTTAATATTATGAATAGGAAGATTCTCAGCTCCGTCAGCAGGATAAACAACTGTTGCCGGTAATGGCGGTAACTGGTAGAAATAAGCGGTCACCGTTACCTCTTCTATCATGAGTACTTCAATAGCCTGATCAAAGACCTCTACCCCGTTAACAATCCATTTCTCGAATTCCCAATGGGTATCGGGAACAGCATTGAACTCAACAGTTGTGGCATCGGCAATCTCAAATTCCTGATATGCGCTAACTTCTACCCCATCAACAATAACACTCCCGTAACCGACGATATCTACGGTAAGAGGATGATATAATTCCTGAGAATCGAAAGTCCAGACAGGTGAGTTTTCAGCCAATATCAGACTGTTATCATCCCATTTGTAAATATAGGGAACTACCTGCCAATGATAGGTTGAATTGTACAGCAAGAGATCTTCCGGAGTATAAGCGGTTAACTCACCCAAATCAATCATTTCGGGAACATCTTCCTCCGATGACCAGTAGGCAAACAGGAAACCGTCTGCCGGAGGACCTTGATCAGAGGCATTCCAATCAAAGCTCATATCGACCGGTATCTCTATTGCTCCGTCTTCCGGATATACCGCTACAGCCGGATAAGGTGGTAATTGATAGAAGTATGCCGTTGCTGTCAGGTCAGCGGTGATTTGCAGTTCTGCCTCCGGGGCAAATATCTCTTCATCTCCGATAACCCATTTCTCAAATCCCCAATGTTCTGCCGGGTCAGCAAACAACTCGACCAGGTCTCCATCCAGATAGAGGTTTTCTCCAGCTTCCGGGACTGTAGTTCCTTCTCCGACAATCACAATGTTAAGGGCATATTGAGCGATGGTTGTGAATTCCCATACCGGGATATCAGCAGCTTGTATTTGTTCATCATTGATCGTTATGTAGGGAACTACCTGCCAGTTATAGAGGGTTGCATATTCCAAGCCTTCAACTTCATAAGTAGTATTCGCTCCTACGTCGATCATTTCTCTTGATTCATCTCCGGTTATCCAATAATTGAACAGGTAACCTTCCGGTTCCGCTCCGCTGAGATCTGCTTCCCACTCAAAGGTCAGATCGATCATCAGATCAGTTTCACCATCCTGAGGATTTACGGCAAAAGCCGGAAGCGGTAACAGATAGAAATGAGCAGTGGCTGTCACATTGGAAGTCATAACAACTTCTGTTGCTACTTCCAGGATATCAACGCCGTCGATAACCCATTTCTTGAATCCCCAGTTCTCTGCGGGAACTGCAGCTAAATCTACTACTGTTCCATCTTCATATATATGGATTCCGGGTTCCGGAACTGTGACACCTTCCCCTTCGACAACAATCTCCAGAGCGAAGGTCTCGATTGTCGTAAATGACCAGACAGGACAATCTTCGGCTTCGACATAAGCTTCTCCTACAATAACATAGGGTATGACCTGCCAGTTATAAAGTGTGAAGTACTCCAGACCTGCTGCCTGGTATGTTGTCTCGTCACTGAGATCCATCATTACCGGCTCTTCTTCTCCCTCAATCCAGTAATTGAAGAGGTAACCGTCCGGAACTGCACCTTCTCCGCTATAAGCCCATTCGAAGGTCAGTTCGGTCAGAACTCCCATCTCATCTTCTTCCGGGTATATAACGGCTGCGGGAAGCGGTAACAGATAGAAATGAGCGGTAGCCGTCAAATCAGCATCTACCATGATCTCTGTTGCTGCTTCATAATCTTCTGTTCCGTTGATTACCCATTTCTCGAAAGCCCAGCCTTCAGCCGGGAATGCTTCGATATTGACGATACTTCCATTGAGATAGAGATGTTCTCCGGCTTCCGGTTCGGTAGTACCTTCACCGGCTACAGCTATCGTCAGGGTGTACTGAGCGATAGTAGTAAATGCCCAAACCGGAGTATCGACAGCTTCAACTCTCTCCTCATTTATGGTTATATAGGGAATAACCTCCCAGTTATAAAGGGTATCATATTCCAGACCTTCTGCTTCATAAGTAGTAGCCTCACCGACATCAATCATTTCCCGCAGATCATTGCCTGCAACCCAGTAGGCAAAGAGATACCCTTCCGGTTCTGCACCTTCGACGTTGGCTTCCCATTCAAAGGTCAGATCTATCATTACGTCAGTTTCATCTTCCGGCGGGTAGATCGCTGTTGCTGCAAGCGGCATCTCGTAGAAATGAGCAGTTGCGGTTGCATCAGCAGTAATGACTATTTCAGTTTCAGCAGCAAATTCCTCGACTCCGTCAATGACCCATTTTTCAAAACCCCAATCTGCGTTGGGTATAGCCAGCAGTTCAACTGTTGAATCAACCAGCCGGATAAATTCAGCCGGAAATTCGGTTACCAATACTTCATCAACTTCGACTGCTCCCTCTCCCTCGATAAGAACAGTTAAGGTATAAAGCTCTTCTTCTGTTGTAAACGACCAGACAGGGCAGTTTTCAATTTCAACAACCTCTTCATCTATTATAACGTAGGGTATTACCTGCCATTCATACTCCGTGTCGAATTCCAGCGGTTCAGGAACCTGATATGTTGTTTCTGTTCCGACATCAATCATCACCGGTTCTGTATCCGAAGCGAGCCAATAATTAAAGAAATAACCATGAGGAGGTGATCCTGCCGGGTCATGTTCCCATTGGAAAGTTAAATCCACCGGAACATCTGTATCTCCGTCACCGGGGAATATTGCCAACGCGGGAAGTGGTGGAACTTGCTCGAAATGGGCAATGGCTACAGTGTTAGCAGTAATTGTTAATAATACTTCTTCATCAAAATCATCTACTCCGTCCACAACCCACTTATCAAATGCCCAAAACTCTGCTGCTTCGGCAATGAGAGTGACCTGAGTATTGTCGGTAAAATTAGCCTGATAGGGGAATGAAGTTATTACTGTACCGTTTACCTCAACCGACCCTTCTCCGTCAATATCTACGGTTAGAGAATATACCCCTGCCGGAGCATCTTCGGTTGTGAATGACCAGACCGGACAATCGACTGCCTCAATCCTATCTTCATCTATCTCAATATAGGGGATAACCTGCCAGTTATAAACAGCTTCATAAACCAAGCCTGTCACTCCGTAACTGGTGTCTGCACCGACATCTATCATTACAGGCTGCGGTGCCGAAGCTAACCAGTAATTGAAATAATATCCGTCCGGAACCGGGGCTGTTCCATTATTAGGTGTCCATTCGAAAGTAAGATCAATAAGCTGATCGACAGCTCCGTCTGCCGGAGCAACAGCTGTAGCTGCCAGAGGAGGCATTGGAACAAAGTGAGCAACTGCTTGTTTATCTTCATCCATCGTAATAATGGTTTCTTCGCTTAGAATCTCAAGATCAGCTATACCTTCCTGACTTACGATCCATTTCTCAAAGAGCCATAATGCTGACGGTTCAGCCGTCAGAGTTACCTCTGCCCCATCCTGGAAAGTATATTCAGCAGGATAATCAGCTATCTCATCTCCGTCGATTAATACGCTTCCTTCTCCAACCTTATCTACCGTCAGAGCAACCGCACCGATCGTTCCGAAGGTCCAGACCGGAGTATCTTCTGCTTCAATGATACTTTCATCGAGTTCCGATACTATATAGGGTATTACCTGCCAGTTGTATTCGGTTCCGTATAACAGGGGTTCCGCCGGTTGATAAGTTGTATCTTCACCAACATCGATCATTTCCAGATCACGCACCTCATTTTCGTCTTCTTCTACCCAATAGCCGAAGAGATAACCTGCAGGCAGAGCTCCTTCCGCCGGTGCATCCCACTCGAATTCCACCTCAATGAGAACTTCAGTCTCTCCATCGGGAGGATAAACGGCGACTGCCGGATGAGGAGGAAGTTGTCTGAAATGAACAACAATATCTTTATTCTCGGTCATTGTTACGGTAAGTTCTTCCGTACCGTCAACTACTTCGATATCATTTACAACCCATTTATCGAATACCCAGAGAGGTACGGGTATCGCATTGAGTTCTATAACGGTATCTTCGGCAATATAGGCAAAATACGGAAGAGCTAACTCAACCTCATCAACTTCCACTGAACCCTGACCGATAACATCAATCGTCAGGACAAAAATATCATCAGGGATATCTTCGGTGGTGAAAGCCCAGACAGGAGAATCCTCGGCATAATATTTTATCCCGTCGATCTCGACATAGGGTACAACCTGCCAGTTATAATCCCTTTCATAGAAAAGAGTTTCTGCAACCTGAAAAACCGTCGCACCTTCCAGATCAAGCATTTCCGGCTGTTCAACTTCTGCTGACCAGTAATTGAAGAGATAGCCGTCAGGTACAGGACCTTCGGCAGCTGCTTCCCAGGAAAACTCCGGATCAATCACAACATCTTCTGCTCCGGGGAGAGGCACTAAGGCAACAGCCGGTAAGGGGAGCTCAGGTACGGTTCTGAAAGTCCATACCTCTGGATCTTCAGTAAGGATATAATCAACTATATCACGCTCTTCTTCAGCATCAGCCGGAATAATATAGGGAACTACCTGCCATTCATATACTGTATAATAATCAAGATCATCAGGAACAATAAATTCCGTTACATTTCCTACGTCTTCCAAATCCTCTGTTCTTACCGGGTCATCTTCAGCTTCCCAGTATCCGAAAAGATAACCGTCAGGAGCAGGACCTTCAATGTTAGCTTCCCAGGCAAAGGTCAGACCAACCTCTACCCCGTCGGCTTCGTCAAGAGGATAAACTGCTGCAGCCGGAAGAGGGGGTAATTGCTCGAAGTGAGCCGTAACTGTTTTATCGGCGTCCATTATTACATCTATTTCCAAATCGGTGTTTTCTAAATCATCTACTCCAGCCTGTGCAATAACCCATTTGGAGAATGTCCAATCGGTCTCTGCCTGAGCTTCTAATGATAGCAGTGTTCCGTCCGGATAAGCCTCGATGAAAGGTAATTCTATCCCAATATCATCTATCAAAACAGAACCTTCTCCGGCAATCTCGATCGTCAGCAAGAACGGTTCCGCTGCTGTCGTGAATGACAGGATTTCGGTATCTTCGGCATGGATCTGGTCAATGATTTCCCTCTCTTCTCCACCATTTACAGTTGTAACATAGGGAATTACCTGCCATTCATATTCGGTAGAATAAGCTAAGGCGACGTCAGGGGTAAATTCTGTTACATCACCAACATCAGTCAGATCTTCTATCCTTCCCGGTTCTTCGGCAACTTCCCAATAACCGAACAGATAACCGTCAGGTGCAGGTCCGTCTAAATCGGGCTGCCAGGTGAAGGTCAGATCGACAGGGATATCAAGCGCTTCATCCTCAGGATAGAAAGTGATTGCCGGTAAAGGAGGAAGCTGCTCAAAATAACCGGTTACCTCTTTATCGGCTGTCATCGTAATATTTATCTGCAGATCGGTCTCTTCCACATCCAGTTCACCGGCTTCACTGATCACCCATTTTACGAAATCCCAATCCGCCGCCGGTGTTGCTGCTAAAGTGACCACTTCATTCGGATTGAATTCCAGAACTTCAGGAAAAGTCTCAATTTCTACCGTGTTGACGGCAATTGTCCCCTCTCCTGCCTTGTTGACGGTAAGAATATTGGGTTCTTCTTTTGTCGTAAATGTCCAGACCGGAGGATCAACAGCCGGCAATGTATCGTCTTCACGGCTTAGGCTGTTGCTGCTCAGAACCGGCAGATTCTCCCTTCTACCGTCAGACAGGTTGATATATGGAATAACCTGCCAGCTGTATTCTGTATCATAAACCAAATCTTCGGCGACGGTATATTGAGTATCTCCTCCCAGATCGTCCATCTCCGGTTGAACATCCGTAGATAACCAGTAGTTGAAGAGATATCCGTCGGGAGCAGGTCCGGTAATATCCGGAGACCATTGCAAGACCAGACCGGTTATCTCGACATCCGTTGCTCCGTTAGCCGGTAGCGGATTGATTGCTGCCAGGGGGGGCTGTCTCTTGAAATGGACAGAAGCTGTTTTATTGGCATTCATCATTACCATGATTTGTGGTGTGGTCTGCTCTATATCTGCTTCCCCGTCCTGACTGATTATCCATTTCTCAAATGCCCAGTCAGCTGCCGGGTTTGCCAGCAGGGTTACATTAGTGTTCAAACCGAAATTCTGGATATGAGGATAAGCTGCTACCGGGGTTCCGTTTACCGAAACCGTTCCCTCACCTACCGGCTGATTAACCGTCAGGGCAACTTGCTGCGCTGCTGTCCGAAATAAGGTGGTTGGTGGATCGTCAGGGACCAGATAACCATCCCTGCTGCCTGAAACTCTCGTTTCAGTCAGAGCCGGAAGCAGTACTCTTTCCCCTCTCCCTACAAGGATATAAGGGACAACTCTCCAGCGATACCAGGTGTTGAACTGAAGATCTTCCGTTACTGTATATTGGGTAACATCGCCGACATCGAGCAGATCAGGTACAGTTGCCCCGATCCAGTAATTAAACAGGTAACCGTCCGGTTCCGGTCCGGTATCTGCAGGCTGCCAGAGAAAGGTCAGATCTACCGGAATATTGGCAGCATTATGTACGGGATAAACCACTACGGCATTGTCCGGTGGAAGAGGTTCAAAGAAATGTGCTATGGCTGTCTTTTCTGTATCCATCGTAATCTGGATCTCAGGAGTTGTCAGTTCCAGATCATCTTCACCGTCCTCACTGAGAACCCACTTCACAAATACCCAGCCTGCAGCGGGTACAGCCTCTAACTCGACAATAGTTCCCAGAGCATAACCGGCGTTATAGGGAACTGCTACCGGATTACCGTTAACCTCGATCGTGCCCTCTCCATCATCAGCTATATCAATACTCAGGGTATGGATCTCCGGGGGAATACCCTCTCCGGAAGCAACCACATCTTTCATCTCCATATAACCGTTACCGGCTTCCGGACCGACCGCTGCTACCCAGCGTACTTCCATTGTATCGCCGCTGCGGGTAGCAGTCCAGGGAATTTCGATCGTATCATTATACCAGACAGCTCCTGAGGCATCAAGCGAGTAATAGTTGCCAATATCGGGTGCAGTTTCTACCCAGGTTCCCTCATCTACCCTATATTCGGTGTACCAGTGACGGGGACCCGCTTGCTCCAGGTTAAAGAAAGGAGGACCACCCTCCTGATACTGTCTCCTCATTGAGAAATCTACAACTATACTTCCACTGACCTCAGTGAGTGGGAAGGCGATATACATATAGCGTCCGGTTGCCCAGTCATTGGAATAGTAAATCCCGCCTGCTGCTCCCAGATTTCCGACATCAGGTCCGTAAGACATGTCGTCTTCGGCCGAATTTGAGTCGAAGAGAAGTACTGGTGGTAAAGCCAAAACTAAAGCTAATTCATTCAGCCGGAATTGAGGGCTTGTTCCACCTACAATAGCAAATTCTTTATTGACTACATAGCCTGTTGTAGTTTGAACCAGCTCTATTCGTATTATCTCTCCACCAGACCAAGGTTCATCAAAATTACCCATATTCCACTGTAACATGAATCTTCCTTGATCCGGATCCATAGCTGCAGAACAACCAGGACCAGGAAATACTTGAATATCATGTGGTCGAGCAACCATCCATACTGCATATTCAATCGTTCCTTCTTCAGGATAAACTACATTATCCGGATAAGAGCCTCCAATATCATACAACTCTACCAATACCGGTTTCAATTGTCCGTACAAATTCATTGTAAAAAACATTGCTATAGCAATGAACATGATAAGAATTCCCTTTTTCATAACATACCTCTCTTTTTTTTGTATAAGTGTCTGGGGACAGCAGATGCTGTGCAAACAAAGCAAAAGCGTGCCGCTGCCCTGCATTTTTTCCATGACCAATCGTCATTCCTCTAAATCAATTGTCAAGAATTATGTTGGAAATGTTTATCTGTCTGACAATTCTTCCCTGTCTATCTCTTCAATCCGGAATTGACACCAGTTTTTTTTCGGAGTGGCGGCCGGGAAGAGATAATCCTATCTTTGAAGCTAATCCATCGGCTGTTTTTATCATTGAACAGGATGATAAGCAGACCCTGTATTCCGCAAACTACCACTTTGCGGTACATAACTTGCTCTGCTTCCGCAGGATTTTCACTTTTCTTCGAAGCTATTCCCTCCGCAGGTTTTATCGTACAACAAGTTGGCAACTTGTTTCTTTTCCGCAAATTACCAATTTGCGGTACATTACTTGCTCTGCATCCGCAGGCTTTTTCTTTTTTCTTCCTGCTATTCCATCCGCAGGTTTTCTCGTACAACAAGTTGGCAACTTGTTTCTTTTCCGCAAATTACCAATTTGCGGTACATTACCTGCTCAGCTTCCGTAGG
>Ga0334887_1000533_pt1 | contig 60183 bp, 49 predicted proteins | sample GraSluR1_MG_10_FD_207217 | JGI IMG/M metagenome (GOLD analysis project Ga0334887, IMG submission 207217) | Sludge microbial communities from methane-producing bioreactor in Wageningen University, Netherlands - Granular Sludge_18_07-R1 | ecosystem: Engineered > Bioreactor > Anaerobic >...
CTTGACAGATGCTACATTGACATTGATGCACGACTTGTGTGATTTCTGGTTTCATAGCGCCATTTCTTGATTCGAGATGGCTGCATTATATCACCCTGCGCGGAATTATTCTTTTACGAACCCTAATTGTGGTACACCCGTACCCAAGCCTGCCGGCTTGGAAGTCGATCAAAGGGTGGAGAAGGTCAAAGGTGATGTTGCCGGCCTTGTCGCCGGTGCGGGAGCAACGACCGCAGGATTCAATGTTCAACGCAAATGTGAAGCAAGATGTGCGTACGGTGGCGTCCGGTGGCACAGTGACAGGCGCTATCCTGGGAAGCAAGGATAGTCACATCCACGTGGGGGAGGAACGAAACCCACCACGAGACAGTCTATAACAGCCCACAAACAGTCGACTGTCACCTTATTGTCACTTTACGGGTGGGCCTGGCCGACCGCCTGCATTTGCCTGTGGTGGCCACCGGGGACGTCCATTACCTTTACCCGGAACAGCGCGAAGTCCACGACGTCCTCACCTGCATCCGCCATCACGTCACCCTGGAGGACGCGGGCGACCTGCTGCGGCCCAACGACGAATACCGTTTCCGTACACCCGATGAAATGGCCGCTTTGTTCGCCAACGTGCCGGCAGCGATCACGAACACGCGCGTCATCGCCGAACGCTGTGCTTCTGCGGCGACCTTTCTGCCGAACGGCGCACAGATACTCCCCAAGTTCCCCACGCCGGATGGCAGCGCCGCCAGTGCTTACCTACGTCGTTTGTGCGTGGCTGCACTTCGTGACCGCTATGTGGACACCGCACGTGCCTTGTCTCAACTGGAACACGAGTTAACCATCATCCACGCGATGCACCTGGACGACTACTTCCTCACCGTGTGGGACATCGTGCGCTTCGCCCGCGAACACGGCATCCGTTGCCAGGGCCGGGGCAGCGCGGCCAACTCGCTGGTGGCCTACTTGCTGGACATCACACCGATTGATCCATTGGCCGCCGACCTGGTGTTCGAACGCTTCCTGTCGCCGGAACGCCGCAGCCCGCCCGACATCGATCTCGACATCGCTGCCGACCGCCGCAAGGAAGTGATCCAATATGTGATGCAAGTTTACGGCCCCGATCACGCGGCGATGGCTTGTATGTTTGTGACCTTCCGCGCCCGTTCCGCCGTGCGCGACGTGGGCCGCGCGTTGGGCCTGCCCCCCGCGCTGCTGGAACGCCTGGTCGGGGCGCTGGATGTCAACGATCCACAAAGCGTAACCTCATCGCCCACACTGCAAGCAGCAATGGGCGCAGAATTGTCCAGCCCCTTGTTCCAACACCTGCTGCGCCTGGTGCCGCAACTCGACGGCCTGCCGCGCCACCTGGGCATCCACAACGGTGGCATGGTGCTCTCCGAGCCGCCGCTGGATACACTGATCCCCCTGGAACCGGCGACGCTGCCGGGCCGCATCGTGACGCAGTGGGACAAGGAAGGGCTGGAAGACGCGGGGTACGTCAAGGTGGACTTGCTGGGGCTGCGAATGCTGTCGGCCATCGAGGACGCGGTGTGCATCGTGGCGGCAATGACCGGCGAGCGCCCTGGATTGGAACGGCTGACCTTCGACGATCCGGCGGTCTACGATATGCTGTGCCGGGGCGAGACCATCGGCGTGTTCCAATTGGAGAGCCGCGCACAGGCCGAGTTGGTGCGCAACTTCCGGCCCCGGTGTTTCGCCGACCTGACGGTGGAGATCGCGCTGATCCGCCCCGGGCCGTTGCAAGCCAACGTCGTGCGCCCCTATCTGCGACGGCGCTATGGACAAGAGCCGGTGCGCTATATCCACCCCTTGCTCAAGCCTGCCTTGAAGGAAACCCTAGGCGTGATGATCTTCCAGGAACAGGTGCTCAAAGTCGCCCGCGACCTGGCCGGGTTTACACCCGGTGAGGCCGAACAGTTACGGCGCTGCCTGGGCCGCAAGCGTGCTGAGGCGGCGCTGCAACAGTTCAAGGTGCAGTTCCTCGCCGGCGCACAGGCTAACGGCGTGTCACAGAAAATCGCCGAGACGGTGTTTACGCAGTTACAGGCGTTTGGCAGCTACGCCTTTCCCAAGAGCCACGCGGCAGCCTTCGCCGCGCTGACCTATCACTCGGCGTGGCTGCGCTGCTACCACCCGGTGGCCTTCTTCGCCGGGCTGCTGCGCCACCAGCCGATGGGTTTCTACTCGCCGCGCGTGATCGTGGACGAGGCGCGGCGCTGCGGAATCCAGATTTTTGGCGCAGACGTGCAAGCGTCGGACGTTTCGGCGACGGCGGACGGTGACGGCATTCGCCTGGGACTGGCAGCAGTGTCAGGCGTGGGAGAGAGCGGTGGGGCGCAGATCGTCGCCGCGCGGGAATACGGGCCGTTCACCTCGCTGACCGATTTCTGCCAGCGCACGTGCCTGGGAAGACGCGCGGTCGAGGCGTTGATCTTGGGCGAGGATTTCGACGGGTGGCGTATCCCACGGCGACAGTTGGTGTGGAACCTGGGATCGGCAATGGAAACCATCGGCGGTCCGCCGCAGTTGGACATCGTCGAACCGGGGACGCGCCCGGCTTTCGCGCGGGCGACTGACACCGAACGCCTGTGGATGGAAGTGGCAACGACGGGCGTAACGGCGCAGGGACACCTGGTGCAGACCGTGGCGCAGACCTTGCGCGCGATGGGCGTGACGCCGGTAGCGGAGCTATCCCGCTGGCCCGACGGGACGAAACTGCGCGTGGGCGGGGTGATCATTGCCCGGCAGCGCCCGCCGACGGCGCGGGGCACGGCGTTCATCGCGTTGGAAGACGAGGGTGGCGTGGTCAATGTGATCCTGCGCCCAGAGGTGTTTGCGGCGTATCGCGAGGTGCTGCGAAGTAGATTCGTGGTGATCGAAGGGACGTTGCAGTGGCAGGGCCGGGTGTGTGGCGTGGTGGGGGAGCGGGTGTTGGCGGTGGAGGAGTGAGAATACTGCACAAGGGTCCTGGATGTCTGGAGTTATAATTTCTAGTCTGGGGTGGAATGCGTGATACAATATCGATAGCGCTTAAGGAGGATGCGGTCAGTGGTAGAGGCTAGGTCAAACATCCCTGGCCTGATAGCCGACTCCACATCGTGCATTGGCCGAGAACGGGAGTTGGCCCAGGTGTGGGAGCAACTGGGTATCGCGTTGCGGTCGCGTGCGCGCGCCGTGGTGGTGACCGGCGAACCCGGCATCGGCAAAACGCGCCTGCTGACCGAAGTGGCCGCGCGCGCCGCCCACGCCGGACTGACGGTGCTGCACGGCGGCGCTTCCGAAGCTGCTGGAATGCCTCCTTACTTGCCCTTTTTGGAAGCCCTCGGTCACCATATTCACACCATTCCCGCGGGAGTGCTCTGCGAGCAGGCCGGCTCCGATGCGACCATCCTGACCAGCCTCTTCCCTGAACTCGGCGCGCGGCTGGAAACGCTGCCCGCTGCTTACATTTTGCCCGCAGATCAGGCACGCCTGCGCTTATACCAGGCCGTCAGCGCCTTTCTGGCGGCGATTGCCGCAGATGACGGCCTCGTGCTCATCTTCGACGATCTCCAGTGGACTGACAGCAGCAGCCTTGATTTGATCGCGCATGTGATCCGGCAGCAGCCAACGGCGCGCTTGTTATTCCTGATCGCGTGCCGGTCGGGCGACATCGCACTCAATCCTGCCCTGGAACGTGCGCTGGCCGAGCTGAATCATCTGCGGGCATTGACCACCGTCGCATTAGCCCCGCTGATCGAGGCAGAGATCGCCGCGCTGGCGACGGCGTACCTCGGTGGGCCGGTCGAGCCGGCGACGAGCCGGTTGCTCCACGCGCACAGTGAAGGCAACCCCTTCTTTGCCGAGGAATTGCTGTGCGCCTGGGTGGAGAGCAAGGCGCTCGCCCAGCCGGGCAGCGGTGCTGCCTGGACGTTGACCCTGCCGCTGCACGAGACCCTGCCACCGAGCATCGCCAGCGCCATCCGCCTGCGCTTGATCCGCCTTGCGCCGGAGGTGGTGGATCAACTGCGTGTGGCCTCGGTCGTCGGCGGGACTTTCGATGTGAACTTGTTGGCGCAAGTGCAAAATGCCGCCCCTGACGCGATTGAGGAGTACCTGTTGGCCGCCGAACGCGCCGGATTGGTACGCGGCGACCGGGCAGGCCAGTATACATTCAGCCACGAGAAAGTGCGTGAATGCTTGTATAGTGAAGTGAGCAGCACCCGCCGCCAGATGTTGCACGGTCAAATCGGTCTGGCGTTGGAGGGTGATCATAGTGCGAAGGATGCGCGGCGGCTGGCCGATCTTGCATTCCATTTCGCCAACAGCCGTGACAGTGAGCGTGGTGTTCGTTATTTACAGCGCGCCGCCGAAGAAGCGCTGCGTACCTATGCGCCACAGCAGGCACTCATCCACTTACAAACGGCATTGGCGTTGCTCAAACGCGATGACGCGCAACGTAGCGACCCGCGTCGGGGCCCTCTTTTGCTGGCGCTTGGGGAAGCGGCGCTGATGGCCGCCGACGAAAGCGCTGCCGGGGCAGCTTTTGCGGAAGCGCAAACCTGGTTCGCGCATCAAGGAGACTGTGTCGCCGCCGCGCGTGCAGCGTATGGGTGTGGGATCGCGCACTGGCGTTTGGATGAAGCTGAAACCGCTCGGCAGGCGCTTGAAACAGCTCTGGCCTTGCTCAATACTGTGTATCATCCCGAACCCATCGCCGTGCAGATTCTCGTCGCGTTGGCGAATTTGCTCGGTGTGGTGCTAGGGTGTCAGGATGAGGCGCTCCGGTATGGCGAGCGCGCTTTGGAAATCGCCCAGCAGTTGGCAGATGGCGCCTTGCAAGCCAGCGCCGGTCGCACGGTCGGCTTCTTGCTGGTGCGTGACAACGATCTGGCCGCCGGAATTCCGCTGCTGGAGCAGTCGTTGGCGCAGGCGCAGCGGGGCGACGATCCTGTGGAAGCCGCCGCGTGTTGCGCTTATCTGGCGCAGGCCTATTGCTGGTCGACCGCGTTCGAACGCTCGCGCGAGGTGAGTTTGCTGCGTGAGACGTACACGCGGACCTACCCCCAACCTCACCAGCAAAGCTACGTGTATACCTGGCTGGCTTTCCTCAGCGTTCTACGTGGCGCGTGGGCAGAGGCTGAGGAATACCTGGCGCTGGCCGAGCCGGCTGTGGATTGTGTTGCCAGCCTCGAACCTCGCGCCTTTTTCCAACAGGTGCGAGGATTTCTGGCGTTCCAACAAGGCGATTACCGGCAGGCCGAGGTTGCGCTGCGCGCCGGGATCGATATTTTCCGCACGTAAGACCCTGGCGAGTTGTTGCTGTGCCTGGGGTTGTTCGGACTGACTTTGGCGGCTAACGGCAAACACCGCGAAGCCCGCGCGTGTATGGCCGAGCAGGAAAGCCTTATCAACACATTGGCGGCCGGTTCGCTTTCGGCGCTATCGGCGCGTGGGTGTGTGGCATTGGCGAGGGTCCGCATGGGCGATGTGGAGCGAGCTGCCGGTTATTATGCCAACTTGCTGGCCTGCCAGGGACAACATCACTGGTTCCTGGTGGACCGGATTCTGGGCGAGATCGCCCAGACGTTGCACATCAGCGCCAGCACGGTCGCCAAGCACCTCACTGCGGTCTTCGGCAAAACCGGCTGTGAAAACCGTGTGGCTTCGACCACGTTTGCCTTCCAGCACGAACTGGCTTGATAACTTCTTCAAAATTAGCCTACTTCAACGCTTAAGGCGGATCATAATCCGCCGTCCCCGCAGCGCTGGATTGTGGTCCGGCCAGGCATTTTCGTCATCGGTGCTGAGCGAAGCTTATAGGGGCTCGTCCGTAGTAGGCCAATAGCAATTTATTGCTATTACCCTACCTCTTACAAGATTCCAACCTCAGCAAATCGGCAAATTTGGCCGATGTATTGGCGCGCGCCTTATGCTACACTGAAGTAAACGCCCACTGGAGGCAGCTATGTATGTCATCGTGTGCACCTATCGCGCCCGCGCCGATCAAGAAGACGCCATTGTCGCCCTGCACGAGAGTTGGGAACGCGATCAAAGTATGCGGATCCAAGGCTATCTGTCCGGTGAATTGCTGTGTGTGACACAGGATTCCCGGGTGTTTCTGGACATCGCGTGTTACGACAGCGCGACGACGGCGCACGCTGTGGCCGCCGACCCGGAACACATCGCCTGGCGGCAGAGGCTGGCAAGTCTGACGGAGGAGGGGATGCTGGATGGCGAGTATCGTTGCATCTGGCAATCTGAGAGCAGGAGGTGAAAGATGGCGCCCACGCTTTAAGTCGGCAACCAGACCCTCAGCGCCGCCGACTGCGACCTCTTCCGATTCAATCTATCGAGCAAGGAGGTGAAGGATGTGTGACTGGATGAACCATCAGCGGATCGTTTCTGGCGCGGTTGCTCAAGTGAAATGGCTGGTGAGGGTTTTTGTGTTGGCCGTGATACTCATCGCGGCGGCCACGATACGTATAGGCTTTGGACGTTTCGCTAATCTGGTCGCCGGATTATTTATTGCGACGGTTACAGTGTCTTGGGCCATCGCTTGGCGGAGAAGCAAAGAAACGGTCCGCTTCTTGCCCAGGATCATCGGGTTGGCGGTGGTCTGCTCAGCAGGGCTGTTGCTGATTTTTATCTCGGCAGACACACCGCCCTTCACCTTACCGTCGGAACCTCCCAGCTTTGTGCCCAATGGAACGGGGCGTATTGCTTTTACGGAACGATGGCAGATTTATGTGATGAACGCGGATGGCACTGGAAAAACCTCTCTCACCAGCGACGAGGATGAGGCCTACTTTCCTGTCTGGTCGCCTGACGGAGATCAGCTTGCCTTTGAAGCACGAAACGAAATCTACGTGATGAACGCCGACGGCACGAACCCCACTCGCCTCACCAATAACCTGGCCGCTTCTAACTCGGGTCCCGTTTGGTCTCCTGATGGAGGGCGCATCGCTTTTCTGTCAGATCGGCATGGCGTCTGGGAAGTCTATGTGATGAGCGCCGATGGCACCAAGCAAACCCGCCTCACGCACAACTACCAGAACAACAAGTGTACTCCGGCCTGGTCGCCTGATGGACAACATCTCGCTTTCGTCTCACGCCACAGTGACGGCAGCTCTGGAATCTACATCGTCAAGGCGGACGGAACGGAGCCAATCCACCTGGCGCGGGACACGAGGTACAAACTAAAGCATACCTGGCGGGCGGCCTGGTCGCCTGATGGTAAGCAACTCGCTTTCATCGGCCAAGATGGCATATACGTGATGGACGCCGATGGGACGCACCGAACCCGACTCACCGATCTCAGGTCTGGCTCATACTCGTGTAACGATCTGGTCTGGTCGCCTGATGGACAGCACATCGCTTTTGTGTCCGGTGGGAACAGTGACAATGTCTATGTGATGGACGCTGATGGCGCACATCAGACGCGCCTCACGAACTATCAGAATTATCCTGACCAGAACTATGCCCTGATTCTCGACCTCGTCTGGTCGCCCGATGGCAGGCGTATTGCCTACGATGCTGGCGCGCCGAGAGGACTTAACGTGATGGACTTGGACGGCGCCAATCACATCCACCTTGGATCAGGCGGAAGACCTGTCTGGGCGCCGTGAGACGCGCTCCATTGGCGCGGTTTAGCTCAGGGCGACCGTTGTATCTTGCGTGAAACAAACGGAGGAGGTGTTGGATGAAAAGCAAGTGGACGTTAACAGGTAGTCTGGCAGCGGTCCTTCTGTTGGCCCTGGTTGCGGGAGCAGGTCAAGCCCAGGAACCGCGCCCACAGAGAGCCATGCGTGTCGAGGCAATTCTGGACACCGCTGCTTCGGCCCCACTCGGCACAGCTTTCACCTATCAAGGCCAGCTCAAAAACAATGGCCAACCGGTCAACGCCGACTGTTCCCTGGCCTTCCGTCTCTACGATGCGGCGCAGGATGGGGTCCAGGTGGGCAACCCTATCACCCGCACGGTGTCTGTCACCGACGGGCTGTTCACCGTGGCGCTGGATTTCGGCGTGAGTGCCTTCACCGGCGACGCACGTTGGCTCGGGATTCGCGTGCAGTGTCCCGGCGACGCCAACTACACCGACCTGGCCCGCCAGCCAATCACCGCTGCGCCTTACGCGCTCTACGCGCTTGGCGCGCCGTGGGACGGGCTGCGTGGTGTCCCGGCGGGTTTTGCCGATGGGATTGATGACGTTTCGATCGTTGTGAGCGGCACGCAGGTGTACGCGGGAGAAGGATTGGTGCGACTTGCCAGCGGTGATGCCGTCACGCTCAGTCTGGGCGCGCCGTACCGCCTGCCGCAGACGTGTGCGAACGGCCAGATCGCCGAGTGGAACGGCGTGCTGTGGGTTTGCGGGGACGACGATGTGAGCGCGGGTGGCGGTGACATCACCGCCGTCTACGCCGGAGCAGGATTGAGCGGCGGTGGAGCCAGCGGTGACGTGACGATGACGGTGGCTTTCGCCGGTTCGGGAAGCGCCAATACCGTCCCCCACAGTGATCACGATCACCTGGGGCAGACGTGGATGGGCAACAATAATCCTTTGGTCATCACCGGCGCCTTCGGCCCGCCGTACTATGCGCCCCTGATATTGGGCAATACCGCTCCTGGAGGCACTGGTCTCCGCGTAGAATCGGCAGGTTCGGCCGGTGTATATGTAGGTTCGGCGGGCGACGATGGCGTGTATGTGCATCAAGCTGGCGCTCCCTCCGCAACGGTCGTCTCAACCCGAACTAACGGTTTCGAGGTTGCCGGAGCGGAAGCATACGGACTGTACGTCGGCCGGGCGGACCGCGCCGGTGTAGTTGTGAACTCGGCGGGCCTCAGTGGCTTTTCTATCAATTCGGCGAACTATGGCTTGAGTGTCGGTTCGGCATACGCACACGGTGTGTGGGTAATCTCGGCACACCAAATGGGCATATACGTGGGTTCGGCAGGCGAGGACGGCGTATTGGTAGGGTTTGCGGCTATGGACGGCGTAGACGCCACCTCAACATCTGCGGAACACTATGGCGGCCGTTTTCGCAATTCCGCTTCCGGCGGTGCTGGTCTATACGCCCGCGGCGGCAGCAACACGGCGGCCGACCTCGTCCTCGGCGGCGCCAGTGACAGTTATGACGACGGACGCATCATGACCGACCCTGCCTACGCCAGCAGCGACCTGTTCCTCATCAGCAACGACGCCGTCCAGATCGACCTGGACAACGACAATGACGAAAACGGCAACTTCTATATCCTCAACGGCGCCAACACGACCGTCTTTTCGATCAACGAGAGCGGCGATATGACCGCTATAGGGACCAAGTCTGCCGTCGTGACTACAAAAGACTACGGGCAGCGCAAGCTCTACGCGGTCGAAAGTTCGGAAAATTGGTTCGAGGATTTCGGCGCGGCGCACCTCGTGAACGGCCAGGCTACGGTGACGATTGAGCCGATCTTTGCGCAAACAGTCAACCTGACCGAGACCTACCACGTGTTCCTCACCCCCCTGGGCGACTGCGCGCTTTATGTAGCCGAGAAAACCGCGCAAGCGTTTACCGTCAAGGCGATGGGCGGGCAGACGTGCAGCATCGCCTTCGATTACCGCATCGTTGCCAGACGGCTGGGCTATGAGACGCTGCGGCTGGAAGCGGTCACGCCAGTTGAGATGGGTGATGCACAATGAAGCGCGTACACATCATCGGTCTCGTTGTGTTAGCTATCACCCTTGCCGTGGGCTGGTCTGCCATGGCGCAGGGCGGCGGCGCTTCGGCTAAGCTCAGTGCGGGCTACGACCTTTTCTGGTGGACGGCGGATGGCGGTGGGGGTATTAGTAGCGAGGGGGACTACACTCTGGGCGGCACAATCGGCCAACCGGATGCGGGCGTGTTGAGGGATGGCGACTACGCGTTGGTCGGCGGCTTTTGGAACTGCAGATCAGGCGGCGTTACGCAGCACCATATCTACCTGCCGCTCATTCTTTCCGGTTTCATAGATACCGCCGAGGTCACTAATCTTGGAGATCCTCGCTTCAACGCGAGCGGCTGTGGCAACGTAACGACAACTGGATCCATGGTCAAGGGAGAAGCGTCGTTGAGTGTTGCCAATGCTGCAACTTGGCAAACGGGTCATGGTATCCGGGTCCATCGCGCTGGTGATGATTTCCTCGTACATAACGCGGATTCTGATTGGGTACTCCCTCCAGATGCGCCCGGTGGCACAGGCGTCGTTCATGATGTGGCGGACAAGATCGAGGGTGATGCATCTGTTCGTTGTAGTTATGATGCTGACGGAGATGATGCCGCTGATCCTGTCAGCTTGTGTGAAGTGGACCTCGGTGGGCCAATCGCTATGGGTTTTGACGAGTTGCGCTTTTGGATCAAGTCCTCAGAGGCTACCAGTGCCGACCGTCTTCGCATCCGAATCCTCAGAATAGACGATCCTCTGAATCCCTATGATTGCGCTGCCCCCATCTTGCACGGCCGCTGCCCAACGTTCGAGCTCGATATTCCTCCTCTTGATGCAAACACCTGGAGCGAGGTGTATGTTGAACTGAAGAGAAAGACCGGCAATGGGCTTGTGGATCATTTTTCCGGTGGACACCGCATCGTCGCCTTGGATTGCAGAGAGCAATGCGACGGGATCGTGATACACCTGGATGACATTTGGCTGCTCAAGGATCTCGTTGCAGCGGTTGTTGAGATTCAAGAGATGCCGGGCGGCAGAGCAACTTTCCAGCTCAACCGAGCGGCTGGCCGCACCGTGCCTGATGAGACGGTCTACCATGACGATACAGTTGCGGTTAGAACTTGGTTACAGGAAGCTGACAGGCCTGGCGGGGCTGCTCTCTTTGCACCCGCAGGAGTCTACTACATCAATCAGGTCGACCTTTTCGGTGTTGGGGGTGCAGAAGGTTCCTATAGCCTGCCCCTCTACAACGACACCCATCTCAGGTGCGCCGGCCAAACTATAACGACATTCAAAAACACAGGCCGGTCGGCGACCGGGCCAGCCGCCATGTTCCGCGCCGCTGCACCCGCCCCGGCAAACATTGTGATTGAGAATTGCGGCTTTGATTGGAACGGATGGAACTCGCAAGACTTTGCGAGCATGGTCATCATCACACCCCACACTGAGCCGGAAGCGGCGACTCAGAATATCTATATTCGCCGCAACAAGTTCTTTGATTCCAATCTGCCGGGGATAGAAGGCTGCGATTTCGGGCAGGACGAGTGCGCTACTCGTCAACGTCATCATATCCTGGTACAGAGGGTTGATGGAGTATGGATTGAGCACAACCTGATGTCCGGGGGTGGGCGTATCAAGGCTGGCGGTGCAGGCTTGGGGCGGAATATGTACATCCGGCACAATGTCCTCGACTTGGTCAACGACAACGGCATTACGATAGTGGAGTACAATCTAGCAGAGACGACTACCAGTACCACGGAACACATAGAGATCACCGACAACACAATCACCAATCCGGTAACTTCAGGGATCTTTTTCGGGGCGGACGGCGAAGAGGCCGGGCTTTCCGAAGGCATGGTCTTACGCGACGTGGTGATTGCCAGGAACCACATCTCCGGGTTCTTTGTCGGGGCCGGCATCGTCGGCCAATTACCGCGCACGACGGAGGACGTTCAGATTGTTGATAACTTGATCATAAACGCTCGGGACACGGACATCAGCGGCTTTGTTAGCGGGATCCTCCTCAATCAGCAAAGTCCTGAAGTGGGTCCGGCCACGGACCTTTACATTGAAGGAAACACAGTGCTTGCCTCCGGGACTCACTCAGTCCTCAATGTCGGAGGGATCGTATTGCGCACGGCGAATCGCATCAGCGGTTTAACGGTGTCGGGTAACGAGGTACGCTGTGATGGCTGTCCCATTGACATACGCTTTGACGCACTCATTGCAGGCATCTGGCTCTGGTTCGGCGACTTTGAGCATGTCACTATCCACAATAATCGGGTTGTTCGCGCCAATAATGCGCTCCAGCTCGGAAGCTCCGCGACGGTCACGGATGCGAGCATCGAGGATAACGAATTCCTTGACTCTGTGAACCCATTGATAGGGCAAATTACGCTCTCCACTGATTCGGGAGACACGGTCGAGGCGCGGATTGCCGGAAATCGCATCCATGGAGGAGCGGGCTATGGCATTTTGTGTAGTGGCAGTGGCACTTTTTTGCTGACGGATCTCCAGATGAATGACATAGCTGATAACGCCAGAGGGGACATCTGGGGGTGCTCCTATTGATACAATCCCGATCTTGAACTCGAAGGAGGTGTGTGATGAAAGGGCGACGAATTCTCGTATGTGTATTGGCACTGGGGCTGCTCTTGGCGCTGGCAGTGGGGCTGAGCCAGGCTCAGGGGTTTGGCCCAGAAGATGGCGATCTTGCACAAATGGAGGCCGCTGTAGCAGCACGGGTAATGGGCAGCATTCCCATTCAGGGACACCTGGCTGACGATCAGGGTAACCCAATAGATGGTTCCCATCCTATGACCTTTCGTCTCTACAATAGCAGTTCTCTTGGAGCAACGGCCCTATGTACAGACACTGATACATTGGACATCGACAATGGGCTGTTCAGCACCTACATCAGTGACTGCGATGAATATGTGACCGGACAGCAACTTTTTATAGGCATTGAGGTCGGAAGCGATGGTGAAATGATACCACGTCAGCCCCTTTATACCGTGCCTTATGCCCTGAGCCTGCGACCGGGAGCTGTCATCAGTGGCAGTAAGAGTGGCAGCATCTTGCTCGTAGAAAATACCGATGGAGGAACCGACAGCTACGCTATATGGGGCCAAAGCAGCGGCGGTGGCTTCGGTGTGGTTGGACGTAGCGATAGTGGACCCGCAGTCTACGGGTGGAGCCTGAGCGGGTACGCCGGATACTTCGATGGCGATGTGAGTCAGTCCAGGGCAGACGATGGATTGGTGAAGGCGGCCGTCTACGCCGATTGCGGAAATGCCGGGTCGTTCATTACCCGCTCATTCAACCATGTGAGTGGCACTATTACCATCGCAAATGGAGCGAGTGAAGGACGTTGCACCATAGATTTCGGCTTTCGGATAGATGATCGTTACTTTGTCGCCACGGCGTTCACTTCCGGGGTCGGTGCTGCTTCTCGGGGTGTCTCTTGCGACTGGGGTGCTGACAATGAGAAACTCGACTGCTTCCGTTGGAATGATGCCGGTACCGGGGCTAACGGCAAGATTATGGTACTGATTTACTGACCGGCCCCTATCAATACAGCACATTAAGGAGACAGTGCGATGAACAAACGCAAGACAATGGTGTTGGCTACTGTCCTTGTCTGCGGCCTGCTGCTAACCGGCAGCACCCTCGCTATGTCCTCCACCAACTACCGCCTGGATTGGTTCACCCCATTGACCGGGAGCGGCGGTGGTCCGGCCGAGTCGGCCCACTATGCGGTCAACCTGACCGTGGGACAAGCGGCCATCGGCGCTGCCGCTAGCTCGAGTTACCAGGCCTGCCTGGGTTATTGGTGTGGGGTAGGGAGGTCGTGGCGGGTTTGCCTGCCGCTGGTTCTTTCCGGTTTCGTCGATACCGCCCAGGTTATTCCGCATATCATCAGTCCGGTGGACGGCACGAGCTACGTGTTCGGTCAGCCGGTTGAGTTCAGGGCGGTCGATGACGCCCACATCTGCGGTTTCAGTCCCTATGACGTCAAGTGGCATTTCCGGTTTCGCAGGCCCGATCAGGAGGAGTGGGATAACATCCCGGCCTACCAGTTCAGCGCCGACCGGCTTCTGCAGAATTGGGTGATCCTCGTGCGTGGCGAGTACGAGGTCACGGCCGAGATCTGCTGCGGGCCTTTTTTCTGCGCCGAGTCGCCACCGGTCAGCTTCACGGTGGACTACCAGGATCCCCCTGTCGCCGGCGAGACACACCCCAATTTCGCTAACTATGACTGGATCGACTGGGCCGACCCGGAGAATGACAGCCACGTTACAACGGCGCACTTTAACATGTTCTGGAATACTCAACTAATTCCTGATGACGAAACGCTTGACGAAACGCTGGGGTTCCTGGAGTGTGTCTGGGCCACACTGGATCGCGAGATGCTGTCGCCTCTGGACGACGCCTCAATCTACCGGCATTACGAGGACTATGATCCTCTCACCCGTATCACAGTCCTGGCTGGTTGGCCTGGCGGCGGCGGCCATAGCCAACCGCAGGGGTTAGGCTATGGTTCAGGAATTGGGACTCGGAACTGGGTGCTGGCCCACGAGCTTTTTCACGTCTTTGACTATGCCGGCAACCCGCTGCACAACAAGCCCTGGTTCGACCAATACCGCCAGACGAATAATGCCTACATTTTCTTCCATGAAGCTACCACCGGCGTCGAACAGACCATGGCCAGGGACGCGTTCACGGTGTGGGGCTACCGCACCGACGACTGGCCATACTGGGTACCCCTCGACCTTGGCCTTCTCGAGTTGGACTATAATGCGCGACCCTTTTGGGCTTACCTGATCAACAACTATGGCTTTGAGCCTCGGCTTACCTGGGAAGGACCGCCGACTATCGACGCCTGCCAGCCAGACACGCAGACCGGCCACCCTCCCCACAACTTCAAGCTGTTTGAGGCCTGGAACGCAGAGGTCCGGAATGCTGTCCGTGAAGAGCTAGGGCCTGGGGCGGCGCTGGCGGACTATGGGGGTCAATGTCCCAGTTGGCATCGAAACCCGGACTGGGAACAGCGAATGTTCCTCTACAACGGCGAAATCCGTCCGCCCTGCCTGCAGACGCTGGAGTACGAGATGGCCGTCCTGGAGGAAATGAGCGGCAGCCGTTTTCCCGTCGCCGGGACTCCCCTGGAGGAGTCGCTGATGCTGGACTTTGCGGTCAAGTTTGCCGAGGCGTTTCCCCCGACCAGCCTCCTCAGCGGTATGCCGACCGTCGTCTCGTGCGACTTGACAGGGATCACCTTTGCCCGAGGTTTTGAGGAGGTACACGATCCGGAGGACCCGGCTGACGCTTGCGCCGAGTACGGTGCGCCGCCGGTGATCACTCCTCCCCTTCCGATCTGCGCCGAGGCTGCCGCTCTCAACGAACATGACTTCTACGCCCGTATCAAGTTCAACATCAAGGAGGATCGGGCCAAGTTCCTGCGCATTCAGGCCAACGACGACGCCACGGTCTATGTGGATGGCAAGGCCGTTATCGGGGATACTGACCCCGAGGACCAGGACCTCGACAATCCGGACATGAGCTTTCCGAACGCCTCCGCAACCTACGCGGACCAGAACGAAAGCGGATGGTTCATTCACGCGCCCGTATCGAACATCTTCCCCGTCGGCGATCCCCGCGCGCGTACATTCGAGATCGAGTGGGTGAACCGGGGAGACGGTCTGGGGAATGCCGACGCGCTGTGCGATCCCGATCGCAGCCGTTACCTGCTGACGTTGGAGTGGTACAATGCCTTCAGCCACACATTCGGGCCGATCGGTCCAGACCAGGTCGAGGTGCTCAGCGCCGAGTTCTGGCCGGGACAGGGCAGCGGCAATCCGGGCTTTGTGCCTCCGCCCATCTACAATGGCGACTACGCTCCGCTCTTGAAAGAGATCCAGTTGCGGCCGGTATCAGAGGGGGAGCGACCGTTCCTGCTGCCTTCCCTGGGCGTACACTACCACCCGGTCCAATGCCCGGTCGGATATACCGGCGATCTCGAAGTCACTATACGCGACGACCGGCTTACCCATACTGAGCCATCGGTTCATCTGATGGTGATCAAGGAGCCGGAAACGGTGCAGTGGACGCCAGGCGTGGTTGAGGAGGTGGGCGATGCGTATGCGATCTCGCTCGATTGCAGAAGTGGTGGCCAGCCGGCCACGTATGGTGGTGATCCAGCCTTTCTTCTGGTGACTGTCCGCCGTACTCTACACTGCGATCCGGCGAACGACTCGTGTGATCCACCGGAATATGCATGCGATCCAGACAATCCGGGCCTGTGTGATCCGCCGGTCAACCCGTATGGCACAATGGGCGTGATCCACTACACCATAATCATCGCTCAAGCGGCGCCCATCTTGCGCACCCACCTGCCAACACCCTGGATGGCACGACCGGTCAGCCGGACGCCGATGCGTTGAGCGGCGGGACCTATACGCTTGCGGGCGGCTTTTGGCAAGGAAGCGTGACCATGGATAACACCTGTCGCATCTATTTGCCACTTGTGCTGCGTCAGGTTCCGTAGGGTGATTCAGCTATGTGCGGCAGGTGAGCTATACCATTAGTCCGCCTGCTGCAAAACACCAAGTTAAAGAAAGGAGCAAAAGGATGAAAGAACTTCGTACCGAAATCGAGATTCAGGCATCGCCTGAACAAGTCTGGCAAGTCCTCAGTGATCTCGCCAGGTGGCCGGAATGGAATCCGTTCATTCACCATGCCATTGGAAAAGCTCAAGTAGGCGAGGCCGTGGACATCACGGTCCGCTCAAACTCCAAAGAGATGACCTTGCACTGCACGGTCGTCAAAGTAGAGCCAAACCGGGAGTTGTGCTGGAAGTATCACGTCCTTTCTCCGGGTCTTTTTCGCGGCGAACATCGGTTCACGCTTGAACCGCTGGGAACAAACAAGGTCCGTTTCGTTGACCGGGAGATATTCAATGGCTTGCTCGTTCCTCTGCAAGCCAAAGACATAGACACCAACTCCAGGCGCGGCTTTGAGGCAATGGACAAGGCGCTCAAAGCAAGAGCAGAGCAGTAAGGAGATGAGAAAATGACACCCGAAGAGATGAAAGCAGCTTTGACCACAATGTTGGACGATTTCTGGCACAAGGAAGACGTAGAAGCGGCTTATGCGATCTACGCGGACGACGTCGTCTTTCAACGCATCCCCTTCCCACCTGTGATGGGCAAGGCCGCCAATATGGAAGCCGATGCGGGCATGTTGGCGGCGTTCAGCAGCAATTACTTGACCATCGACGAGATCATCATCGAAGGCGATGCGGCCTCCGTTCGCTGGACGTGGGAGGCGACCCACAGCGGCGTTTCGCCGTCGCTGGGTATTCCCCCGACCGGCAAGCGCGTCAGTATGGTGGGGTGTAGCGTCTACCACTTCAAGGATGGCAAGATCGTGGAGCAGTGGGAATACAGCGACATACTGGGCCTGCTACAGCAACTCGGGGTGATTCCCGCCCTGGGTTAGCACCGGTCTAGTGGCGGTTGGATGCGGAGAAATAACGTGGAGGTGACGGGATGGAACGAGCGGATTGGCTGAAACAGATGCAGAGCAGGGCGGAGGCGTTGTACGACCGTTTTTCGCCCAGATATTGGGTGACGTGGGGGCTGGGCGAGGATGAGACACATCAGCAATATCTGCAAAAGTTTCTGAAGCGAGTCGTCCCGGGCGGTGCGATTCTCTCAGCGGCGTGTGGGGCAGGCCGCTATGATGGCCTGCTGCTGGACGCCGGCCATCCCGTGATCGGCATCGACCAGTCAGCGGGGGTGCTGGCGCGGGCGAAGGAGCACTTCCCGGAAGTGCGATACGAAAAGATGGCGCTTCAGGACATGCATTTCCGGGAGATGTTTGATGGGATCATCTGCATGGACGCGATGGAGCACATCCCCCCGGAGGATTATCCTGGGATCCTGCGCGGCTTCCAGGAAGCATTGAAGCCGGGTGGAGTGCTGTACTTTACGGCGGACCGGGAAGAGGAACCCGATTTCGACTTGGAGATGTACTACGAGCGAGCGAAAGCGTCAGGCCTTCCGGTTGTCTTTGGCGAAGTGGTGGACGAGGCAGCCTTCGAGCAGGCGATGGAGCAGACGGAGGTGTCCGACGAGCTGACAGATAGGGCGGTATACCATTATTACCCGCCGCTGGCGAAAGTGCGCGAATGGATAGACCAGGCCGGCCTGGCGATTGAGGAGGAAGGCGCGGGCAGTGGCTTTCACCATTTCGTGGTGCGGAAAAGGTAAGAAACCAAGGAAGCGAAGCGATGAAGCTTGCCTTGCCTGCCCCGAGCAAAGCCGAGGGGCGCACAGCGAAGGGAATCTCGTTCAGTAGTGGGTAAATCCGGATTCTGAGCGGAGCGCAGAATGACCGGCTGAGCAATTACGTTTATCCAGCCATTCGACTAATTCTTGGAGGATGAGTATGGAAGATACCCTGATGCGCCGCGCATCCAGGCTGATGTTCCGTGTTATGGCGTACCGGCCGCCGCCGATCCGGGTTCCGTTGCCGGGTCTCATCCTGACTGACGTTACGGTCGTCAACCCAGGAGAAGTGCGGTGCCCGCACCAGACAGTGGTTGTCGAGGGCGACCGCATTGTGCGTATAACTTTCGACCCGCCGCCGCTGGTCAAGTCGCCGCCTCAGGTAGACGGTGCGGGGACGTGGGTTCTGCCCGGATTGATCGATATGCACGTCCACATTCCCCCGTTGAGCAGGGAACTGGTCAATCTGCTGTTTCTGGCCTACGGCGTCACGACCGTCCGCGAGACGGGCGACGTCGACGGCAGCACATGGGAAGCGCGCCGCCGTATCCAGGGCGGCCGCATCCCCGGTCCGCGCATCTTCGCCAGCGGGCCGGTGTTGGACGGCGACCCGCCGTTCCTGTTTACGTCGTGGAAGGTGCGGAACGCAGCGGAGGCGCGTCAGGCCGTCGCGGCCCTGGCCCAACAAGGCGCGGATTTTATCAAGGTGCATCACAAGCTCTCTACTGAAGCGCTGGTCGCCATCCGGGAAGCCGCAGCCGAGCATGGCCTGCGGGTTGTGGGTCACATCCCGGAGTCCGTGCCCTTCGAAGCAGCGCACGTCTGGGATGTTCAACATCTGGACGGCGTCGTGCCCTACCCGCAGCCTTCCGAAACACTGCTGGACGTTCAAAAGAAATGGCGCGACCTGGACCCGGCCCGGATCGAGTTCTACGTCAGAACGTCTGTTGAGCAGGGATTAGTGCATACGCCAACCCTGGTCACGTCTGAAGCGTTGATTCGCATGGCCGATCCACACGCCGCTGACGACCCGGCGGTGCACTTGCTGCCGAGGTACTACCGGGACGGTGTATGGGACCGGCGCACGATGCCGCTCTTTCACTCTTTCACGGATGAGACATTGGACGTGATGAAACAAGGCATGAAACGCGGGCAGGAAATCGTCCGCCGTCTCGACGAGGCCGGTGTGCGTCTGCACCTGGGCACGGATACAGTCGGGATGCCGTTCACCGTCCCAGGTGAAAGTCTGCACCGAGAATTCCGTTTGATGGTCGAAACGGGCTTGAGCCGAGAGGCGGTCTGGAAGGCCGGGACGAGCGCCGCCGGCGCGTCGTTGGGTTTGCCACAGTTAGGTGTGGTGCAGACAGGCGCTCCGGCTGATTTGTTAATCTTCGAGCAAGACCCTACTGCCAGCCTGACGGCGCTTTCGACGCTGAAAGGCGTCGTGGCGGATGGACGATATTACGCCAAAACGTTCCTTGATGAGGCGCTCGCGCGTCACCGTGAACGGTTCGAGTGGCCTGCGCACGAAAAATTCACGCTCGCGTTCATCCGGCTCAGCCTGAAGATGATGGCTTCCAAACGTTAGAGGGTAGTATGACACAGATGAAGACAGTCTTTCACGCGTTGGCCGTCGTTTTGCTCGTCATCGCGACGGAAGTTTTTACATCGGATGGACAGACCCGGGAAAAGCTGACCCCACAAGGGGCGATTTACTACGTCGCCCCATCCGGCGACGATGACAATGCCGGCGATCTCGCCCATCCCTGGCAGACGATCCAGAAAGCGGCGGATACGCTGGTCGCGGGTGATACCGTCTACATCCGGGCGGGTGTCTACAACGAGCAAGTCATCCCGCAGCATTCAGGCAGCGCCGGGCAGCCCATCACCTACGCGGTTTATCCCGGCGAGACGGCGACGCTTGATGGCAGCGGCATTACACTGCAAGATGATTTGGATGGGGTATTCAATGTTGCGGGAAGAAGTCACATCGTCGTTTCTGGGTTGCGCGTGATCAATGCCGGGCCGTATGGCAACAATGCAGGCATCATGCTCCTCAACTCTGACTACATCACGGTTGAGAACAACAGCACCTACAACACCAACTCATCCGGCATCGGCGTCTGGGGCAGCAACAATATCGTCGTCAAAGGCAACCGGGTTGAGGAGGCCGGTGGTGGAGGATACCAGGAATGTATTACCGTCGCCGGAACTGACACGTTTGAGGTCTTCGGCAACGAGGTATTCGACTGTCACAAGGAAGGCATTGACGCCAAGGATGGCGCTTCCAACGGCCAGATTTATCGCAATCACGTCCATCACATCGAAGCGGTGGGCATTTACGTGGACGCCTGGGATAAGGATACGCACGACATCGCCGTGTTTCAGAACGTGGTACACGACGTATCGAACAGCGACGGCTTCGCGGTGGCCTCTGAGGCCGGGGGAACGCTGCGCAACGTCGCGCTCTACAACAACATCGCCTATCACAACCGGTACATCGGCTTCGCCGTGACCACCAACGGCGACAGCGGGCCAATGAACGGCATCACCATCATCAACAACACCGTCTACGACAACGGCTGGACCGTCTGGGGCGGCGGCATCGCGGTAGACAACCCGAACGCGCAGAACGTCGTGGTGCGCAATAACATCGTCAGTCAGAACCTCTACTTCCAACTCGCTGTCGGCGACGGAGTACCGACGCAAACCCTCACCATAGATCACAATCTGATTGACGGTTTTCGCGGAACCGAGGGCGAAATCTACGGCGACGTCGCGGTGGTAGGCGATCCGCTGTTCACCAATCCTGCCAGCGCCAACTTTCGCCTGCGGGAAGGTTCTCCGGCCATAGATACCGGTTCGTCTTTGGATGCGCCCGTTGTAGACTTCGACGGCCGCGCCCGGCCGCTGGACGGGGACGACGACGGTGTGATGGATTACGACATCGGCGCCTACGAGACGCCGTTTTATTCTAAACGGGTGTATTTACCGGCTATTCTGAGAGGCTATTGAGCAAGGCGCGATAAAATCGCCAACCGGAGGGAGGAACGATGTACAACAAGACCTTGAAGTTACTTGTATCGGTAGGTGTGGCCGCATTGGCCCTGGCGCTTCTGCTGGCGACTGTCAGTAAGAACGGCAGCGGCGCTTATCAGCCGGTTATGGCGCTCGATCTCAATCCGGCCTGGGCCTTCGCACAGCCGCTTACGCTGCCTTTCCACATTTACCTGCCGGCGGTTATGCGCACCTATGACCCTGCGTGTGCGGGAGAAGCGCCGGTTCTGATGTGGGCGACGAGTGAGGAGGCGGTGCTTTTGCGCTGGCGTCGCGGGTGCGGATGCAGCGGCGCGGCAACGTTCAACGTTTACCGGGGGCGACAACTTCTGGCCGCCGACATCGCCAAAGTCACGGACGAAGCGGCGGCGCTCGCCGTGCTGGGGCCGGATTGGGCCTGGATCACGGCGCACTATCCCGACGTCACCACCGTCGCCGAGTTGTACGCTATGCTGGACGACAATCCCCTGCTGGCCGACCAGCTCGCCAACACCCACTACCGGGTGGCGCTGGTGTTAGGCCGGGGCTACCTGGACGAGACGGCGACGCCCGGCTCGACCTACGAATACCGGGTGGAAGTCGTCCAGAGCGGTGGCACGCAACTCCTCGGTCCGGTCACCATCACGGCCGGGCAGATAACCCCGCTCGATCCACCGGCTGATTTACAGGCCGTCGCCGTCATCAGCCCGGCGCTGCAAGTCTCGTCCGACTGGGCCATAGCGCAGCAGAATCGTAAGGCTGACCGGAAGATTTACCTGACCTGGGACATACCCGGCGGTATAACTGTGGAGAGCTGGCCGTCCACCTGGAACGCCAGCTACGACGTCTTCCGCGCCGATAGCGCGCGCGGCCCATACGTGCGCATCAATGTGCAGCCCGGCGGTGAAGACCAGCCGGTACTCCCTATGCCGGCGACCACACCATCCACCACGACCACATACCTGGAATACGACTATTTCTACCTGGACGCTGATCCGGCGTTGGCCTACGGCGAGACGTACTATTACCGCGTCGCCGCGCGCGACCTACTCGGCCAACCGCGCCGTTGGCCCACCGACACGGTTCAATTCAGCGATGCGATCAGCGCCGCGCCGGTGGACACCATGCCGCCGGAAACCCCGCAAGACTTGACGGCGACGCCGCTCACGGCCTCCATCGTGCTCACGTGGACGCCACAAGTCGTCGACACAACCGGCTACCGGCTTTACCGCTCGACCAATATGACCGCCAGCGTGACCGTCACTGCGTGCAGCGCTGCGCCGGAGACGTGTTGGTCGCAGATTGCCGAGACGGCGCAGAGTGCCTTCACCGACGCCGACGTGGTGACGCATACGGTCTACTGGTACCGCGTGCGCGCTGTGGACGCGTCCGGCAACCTGAGCGCCTGGTCCGAGCCGGTCTACGGTAAAGTGTACGACCGCATCCCGCCGTGCGCGCCGCACGTGACAGTCGAAGGGACGAGGATTATCGTGGAAAGTTGCCCGGAAGCCCCGGACGTGGCGCGGCACCTGCTGTACTGCTCCTTCGACGGCGGGCCGGAGATGATGATCGCCACCGTACCCACTGCGACCGGCGGTATCCACGTTGACCTGCGCGAGTATTACACGCCGCCCTATCCACTCGCGCCGGTCTGCTGGGTGCAATCGGTAGATCAGAGCGGCAACCGCAGCGCATTGGTCGCTGCACAGGTCGGCCTGATATGTCCGACCGCCCCCATCACGCCGATGACGCCCATCATCATGGATATCACGACGCTTACCGGCGGTGTGTATGGGTGGACGGCGCAGGTGCAGTGGGAGACCGAGCCATCGCCGCTCCTGCAGGAATTCCGCATCTACCGCTACAGCGAGGAGGATAATGTGCCGGTCGTTTACACGACTACGCCCGATAACAGCCGTTTCCTCGACGAGCAGGTCAAGCCGAGCCAGGTCTACTCCTACGTCGTGAGCGCAGTGCGAAATGCGTACACGTGTTCCGGGCAGGCCATGCCGGAGGTGGAAACGCACTCGCAGCCCCGGCTCTACGAGGTCAAACCGCCGCTCGATTGTTGCCCGCGTGAGCCGTTCGACCTCGTCTGGGATCCGTCGTCAGGTTTTCGGCCCGGCGAGGGGACGTATCTCCAATGGCACAACCCGCTCCGTCCGGGGCAGGAGTTTATGCTGGCGATCATCTATCGCAGCCTGAGCGAGGACGGCGATTACGTCGCCATCACCCCCGCGTTCAGCACGCAATTGCACTATCTCGATGCAGACGCCGAGCATCCGTTCTACTGGTACGTGGTTGTGATGCTCGACATGGCGACGGGCGAGGTGATCGCCAAAACCCCGCCGTGGAGTCCGGCGACCGCTGCGCAGGCGACAGATGCAGCAGTGGCCGCAGTCGGAGACCGGCCTGAGCGCGAGGGGCGCCGGGCGGCCAGGCTGTGGTCGCTCCTTGAAGACGACGCGCGTGCGGCGCCAACGCTCCACGCTCCGCTCAATCAGTGGCAAGGCGCGCCGGTCGCCGACACGTTCATCGTCGGCACCCTGCCCGACAACAACTACGGCGACCAACCCACTTTCATCGTGGGCTTTCAATCCGACACCGTCAATCCGACGACTGCCGCGCTGGTGCGATTCGATCTGTCGGCCATTCCCATCGGCGCGACGATCAACTCCGCCACGTTCGGCGCGTATCTGGAGGCGACCAGCGGGCTGGAGAGCGTCACTGTCAGCCTGGCGCGGGTGACTTCGCCGTGGGAGGAGATGACGGTGACCGCAAACACTGCTCCTACACTTGGTGAAAATTATGCGACGCAACTCGTCGGTTCGGCGCTTGATACCTGGTACACCTGGGACGTGACGAACCTGGTCCGAGCATGGCAGTCAGGCGTGGCGGACAACTACGGCTTGGCGTTGTACAGCGGCCCGCCGACCCACAGCCGCCGCTTTTCCTCGCGTGAAGGCACCCAGCCGCCCTACCTGCTGGTGGACTACACCCCACTGCCGTCCTACCTGCTCTTCGGCGCCGGCATGGCCGATGCTTTCATCGTCGAAGTGCAGGAATATGCCCCTGGCTCGACGTTGGAAAACCTCTCCGGTTACGGCCAGCTCACGGTGGGTGGAGCGCCGCTGAACAGCTACGTCTACACCGTGTCCTTCAGCAACGTGAGATCCTATGCGAACGGCGTCGTCTATGCAGGCGAAATCTCCGTGCCGCTGGTCACACCGCTTGAAGTGCAATACCCAGGCGGCCTGCACTACTTCATCGAAACGCTCACCGTGAACGAAGTCCAGGGCCGGGGCAATGTCTCGCAGGTGCTCCCGGCGGGGACGATCCTGCACTTCGGGGGGACGCCGTACACCCCGTTGACGCTCAACAACGCTACCATCTTTCCGAACTTGACCTTTACCGTCGCGCGCCCGGCCTGGGCCTCCAGTTGCAGCGATCCCACGCCGACTTTCTACTTCGAGATGAACCCGCTGCCGCTGCGCATCGTCCCGCTGGGGCAGGTCACGTTCAACCATCTGCGCATCGAATTGGGCGATACCTGCACACAATACGAAGAGCGTTTCTCCGGCGGCAGCCGCCCGGTCTACCCCAATGCCAACGCCAACGACGGCTTCCTGTACAACGTCGTCTACACCGCGACGCAGCCGGCCGTCATCCACCCCGACGGGATGTCCGGCGCATTTCACGCCAACCCGCCGCTTGCATACGCGACGGCTGCGCCCTACGAATTCGCCCTCACGGTCAACGGCCCGATCACCTTCACTCTATCCGCCAATCAGATCGCTGACGGCGCTCTGCACGACGTTGATCTCGTTTTCACTTACTACACGACTCACACAGTGAGTATGGATCAGCCGCTCCTCGACCCGATCCAAGGGTACGTGGGCAGCGCGACCCTTCTGCAGATCGGCCCGGGTGGCTCTCTGTACGGGATCGTCCGTACGTCTCTCATGCCCAACTGGGAAATGTGGCCTATCCTATGGGCCGGCGGCGCGTTCGACCTGCGCAACTGGATCAACACGCTCTACATCCCGCCGCTCCAGACGCCGGGCCTGCCGGCGGAGGCCGCGCAGGCGAGTTGGCCGGATGACCCGCTCATCCAGCCGGGGCTGAACATCAACATCGGGCCGGAGACCTCCACCTACGACTTCACCTGGTACCACTGCGACGCGCGCACGCCCATCACGTTCCCCGAAGGCATCCAGACCGATCTCTACGTGCGGCGCGGCGGCGTGTCGGACTCGATCACCGCGACCATCGAACTGGGCGGGGGCGGCGTCTCGACCTCTCTGTACGGCTACACGACGACGCTCAAAACTCTCCGCGCCACGTTCTGCGACAACCTCCCCTGGCGCACCGACATTGCCGGTGACCTCGACCTGCCCTGGCCCGCCGACGTCGTCGTGCCGCTGACCGATATGCGCCTGAGCGCCAAAGGCTGCGTCGCGTCGAGCGCCGTGCGCGAAGCGCCGCTCACGCTCGGCTACTGGCAGACGACGCTCCATCCCACCGCTGCCGAGTTCCGCCCGCACGATGCTCCGCCGCCGACACACCTGCTCTGGTTGCTCGGCAAGGTGGATGTGCCGCACCTGTCCACATCCGGCACACTGGGCAGCGAGTTGGAACCGATCCCGCTCGAAACGAGCTTTATGCCGGACGGCACGTTCCACGCCTTCCACCTCGTTTACGACCAGGCGCACTATGGCTTCGACGGCTTCGATTTCCTGTTGAGCGAGGTGCGGCTGAACGACTGGACGCCCGCCGCGGTCGAGCCGCCTGAGTGGCAGGCTTCTGCGACGCTCGTGGAGCCGCCCCTGTGCGGTGACGATCCCTTCGACAGCCGCGGATTCGTCGCGCTGGCGGGCAACCTGATCGTGCCTTATTTCGGCACGCTAGAAGGACCATCCGGCGCGCGGCCCGAACTGCGCGTGCTCGGTTGGGATGATTACATCGGGTTCACCGAGCGGCCCAAAGCGAAACGCATCTGGGATCTGCTCGTCGCGGAACACACCTACGACTTCGATCTGGTCTACGCCCATCACCACACCCTGCATACCGGCGTCTTTGTCGATTTCCGTCAAGACGACTTCACCGTGGTCAACTTCGATTCGGCGGCGGTCATCAGCCCGACGCAGACCGGCATCTACCTGGGCATCTCGTCGGGGACAGCGGCCTTGCGCGCGCTGGCCGAGACGACGATCACGCCCTTGCCCGCCACGCTGGCAGACCCGCTCCGCAGCACGATGGTCCAGCAATGGGTCCCCAAAATCTGGGGTGACACAGTCCTGGGCGAGCAGTATGTTGATGTGTTAGAACAAATCTGGGATGACACGTATCACTTCACCGCCACGACGGGTCAAATCAACAGCCTGGGAAAAGACGTTCCCGACGAGCCAACCGGCGGCAGGACGGCCGAGTGGCTGGAGCGGGTGACGACGCTGAAGCAAATCCGCGGCGAAATCGAGCTGGAGGGCGTCTACGACGGCGGAGCGTTGATCGACACCGACCTGCGGCGGCTGCTCGTCTCCACCTGGTTCGAGGCCCGCAACCCGAAGAAGAACCAATGGATCGTGCGCATCGATCCGCTGAGCTTCGAGATCAATCCCAGGGGCGACTACATTCTCTACGGCAAAAACATCGCCGTCCAGGTGGACGGCTACGGCGAGGTCAAAGGCGACGCTATGCTGTCGCTGAATCTGCCGCAAGAGCATCTGGAAGGCGGCGTGATCTTGTACGATCTCGATCTCAATCCGGGGAAGGTCAAACGAGCCGGGGCAGTCTTTGGCGTCGGGGCGGACCTGGGCTACCTGGGAGCCTTGGTGGATGCCGACATCAACGGGGAGGTGTGGGGCGGAGCGTTCCTGTTCGGCGTCATCGAGGGCGCAAGCCCGGTGCTCAAGGCAATGGGCTTTGCCGATTTGCTGGATAACGTCGGTATAACCGGTGAAGGCTCGTTCGCCGGTGGGTATATACGGGTGTACGGCGCTGCACCGCTTTACAACATAGGCTGTCTGTTCCGGGTCAGCGTCGGCGGCGAGGTAGCAGCCTGGTATTTTGCCCCCATTGACACCCAATCAGAATGGGATCGTTATGGTGGACGGCTGAGAGGCTACGTCTACGGCACGGCGCTGTGCATCGTCTCCGCGCGCGGCGATGTGACGCTGGAGTTGGTCAAGCCCGGCCTTGCCGACCCAACCACCCACAGCTTTCTAGGGCAACTATGGGTGGCGGGCGGCGTCGGATTCTGCGAGCCGAACGAGTGGGACGCCTGGGATAACCGCTGGTGGAACGACAACTGGTGTTACACCTGCGGAGCGTTGGTGGACCTGAACTACAACAACGACAAGGCCAATGACTGGAGCTGGGAATACGACGCAGAATGTGAGTAGATTTACTGCAAAATCGGCGATTCATGTTCCCGCGCGCTCTGTCAGCAGGTCAAGCAGCGTGTTCAACAGAATGTCCCGGCGTTCTGACCCGTTGCCACCGCTGCCGACCGGCGTTCCTGACGCCTCGTTGGCGGCGCGCGTGGCCTCGCGTTGTTCCTGGCTCAAGCCGCTATTCTTCCCGCCTTGCGGCGTGACACCCGGTTCCGGTGTGTTCATCACCACGCCTTGATCGGCGTAGAATTCGTTTAGTTGCGCGTTTGTCAAGGCCAGCGCAATGATCGCTTCCAGTTGCACCAGCGTCATCGTTTCGACGATTTGAGTCTGGAGAGCGGCGGTCTCTTCGGCGGCGGCGGTGGAATCTGCGGTCAGCGCCAGCAGCACCTGCCAGTAGAGTTTCAGCTCTGCCGCTTGCGCCGGTGTGATTGCGTTCGCGGTCCCTTCCGGGCGCAAGGTGCCCAGGGCCAACTGGTTGCGCACGCTGAGCGCATCCGCATAGTCGTCACGGAGAACCGTTGCCAGCACGCCCTCAGTCTCCGTTCTCACCTCCGGTGTCGCCGTCGCCGCCTTAGACACCGCCGGGGATGCCGGAGTCGCCGTCCCTTCCGCGACCATCATCGGCGCAGATGACGTATTCCCGCACCCACTCAGGAGCGCGGTCAATAGCAAACTTGAAACCACAATGCCCGCCACAATATTCTTCTGCATCGCCTTATTTTCCTTGTTCAGTCTTTACTGCCGGGCTTCCAAGAACGTGATCACCGCATCGAGCAAGGCGGTGCTCAAACCGCCGCTGTTGCCGCTGCCGCCGCCGTTTTCCGCCTGGCGCGTCGCGCGTTCATCGGCGCTGAGACCACGTCCGGCGCCCATCCCGCCGCCCGCGCCTGCCCCGGCTCCGGCTCCGGTTCCCACGGTGATCCCCTGGCTCTCGGCCCAGGCGCGCAGATCGTCCTGCGTCAGGCGCAGCGCGCTGATCGCTTCCAGTTGGGCCAGGGTCAACGTCTCTTCGATCTGTGACAACAAAGCGTCGACCTCTGCCGTCGCCGCCGCGCCGCTGCGCGCCGTTCCGCGTAGCGCCTGCCACAAGGGCAACAGGCTTTTCGCCTGTGCGGGCGTGACTTCATTGGCCGTCCCTTCCAGATTCAGGATGCCGAGCGCCAGTTGATTGCGCACGGTGAGCGCATTGGCATAGTCCACGTTGAGCGTAGCGCTGGCATACGTGTCACCGCCGGTCACGGCAGGCGCGGGCGTCGCCGCACCCGAAGCGCAGCCCGCCAAAGCGAGCACCATCAAAATCAGACCTAATCCCTTGTACCAGTTTTTCATCTTTTTTCTCTCCATCCACTTTATCAGTTTTGTTCGACTTACTCCCGCCGCAGCGCCTCAATCGGATCTAACTGCGCCGCTTGGGTGGCGGGATAATACCCGAAGAAGATGCCCACCGCCGCCGCCGCGCCAAAGGCCAGCGGGATCGAGGCGGGCACCAATTCCGTCCGCATCGCGCCCAATTCTCCAAAGAGATACGCGCCGCCAATCCCCGCCACCACGCCGACAAGGCCCCCCGCCAGGCTCAAGATGACGGCCTCCAGCAGAAATTGCAGCCGCACCGCGCCGGGCGGCGCGCCCAACGCCTGCCGCAAGCCAATCTCGCGCGTCCGCTCGGTGACGCTGACCAGCATAATGTTCATAATCCCGATGCCGCCGACCACCAACGAGACGCCGGCCACCCAGGCCAGCAGATTGCGGAACGCGGCGGTCGTCGCTTCCTGCGTGGCGATAATGTCTTGCTGCGTCTGCACGCTGAAGTCGGGGCTGGACGGGTCGACGTCGTGGCGCTCAGCCAACAGCGACGTGATCTGGGCGATGACGCTGTCCATTTTCTCGCGGCTTTCTACTTTGACGTAGGCCGTGCGGATGCGGTCGCTGCCGACGGACATCGCCGCAAATTTCTGGAAGACGACGGTGAGCGGGATGTAGACCCGGCCATCGTAATCCACGTCGGCGATGACGCCCTTCGGTTCCATCACGCCGACCACCGTGAAGCGCGTCGCGCCAATGGTGAGCGTTTGCCCAAAAGGATCCTCCGCGCCAAACAGGTCTTGCGCGATGCCGTAGCCGAGCACGGCGACTTTGGTTTTGCGCTCGTTTTCTTCCGCCGTGAAAAAGCGCCCGCTCGCCAAGCCATAATCGCGCACGGTAGGGAAATCCGGCGTCGTTCCCAGGATCGAAATCCCTTCCCACGCGCCACTGCCCCCCTTGATGTCCTGGGTGCTGAACTGTTCCGCCGAGACGCCAACGATGCCGCGCACGTTCTCCGCGATAGCGAGCGCGTCCGCGTAGACGAACGTGCGCGCCGCGCCGGGCGTCCCGCGCAGTGGCCCGACGATCAGAAGGTCGGCCCCTAACGAGTTGATCTGCTCGGCAATGGCAGCCTCGGCCCCGGCGCTGACGGCCAGCATGATGATGACGGAGCCGACGCCGATGATGACGCCCAACGTTGTCAAGAATGAGCGAACTTTGTTGAGCGTTAGCCCTTCCCAGGCGATGCCTAGTGTTTCCCAGAACGTCATGCGGCGACTCCTGTGGCTGTCGCGCTGCCCATGCACTTGCTGTCGCCGCTCAGGCCGTCGGAAACAATCAGCCCGTCGTGCAGGCAGATGACGCGCTGCGCGTGAGCGGCAATGTCCGGCTCGTGTGTGACCATCAAAATGGTGACACCGCGCGCGTGCAAATCGTGGAGCAGCGCCATAATCTCCGCGCTGGAGTGGCTGTCCAGGTTGCCGGTCGGTTCGTCTGCCAGAATGAGCGGCGGTTGGTTGACCAGCGCCCGCGCAATGGCGACGCGCTGCTGCTGCCCGCCGGAAAGCTGATTGGGCCGGTGCTCCAGCCGATCGCCGAGTCCCACCGATTCCAGCGCGGCGACTGCGCGTTCTTCGCGTTCGGCGATGCTCAATCGATCTTCCATGCGGTACATCAACGGCAGCATCACATTTTTGAGCGCCGACAAGCGCGGCAGCAGATTGAACGATTGGAAGACGAAGCCGATTTTGCGATTGCGCACGTCGGCCAGGTCTTCCTTATCCAAGTCACTCACATCTTCGCCGTCCAGCCAGTACAAGCCGGCGGTGGGCCGGTCGAGACAGCCCAGAATGTTCATCAGGGTGGATTTGCCGGAACCGGACGCGCCCATAATCGCCGTAAATTCGCCCTTGCCAATCGTGAGATCGACGCCCGCGAGCGCGTGGACGGCAATCTCCCCGCTGCCGTACACCTTCTCCAACCCCTCTACCTGAATCAACGCCTCATCCATATCCCCTCACATCCCATTATCCGTAATTCGTAACTCGCCTACTCCGTCGCCACCGTCCCAGTGCTGATCACCTCACCCTGTTCCAGACCGCTCAGGATTTGTACGTTGGCAAAGTCGCGCAATCCCACTTTGACGGGGCGGAGCTTCAAATCATCGTTCTCATCGACAACAAAGACTGCGAATTGGCCGGGCGCGAGTTCGCGCAATGCCTGCACCGGAATCAGCAAGGTCTTGTAGGCTTCTCCGGCGATGATTTCCACTTCCGCCGTCAGACCGACCGGCAAGGTGAAAGACGTTTCGAGTGGATCGAGGCGCGCCCAGGCCTGCACGGCCGGCGTGTTGCTGACCGTGACCAGGGCCGGGTCGATGCGTGTGACTGCACCACTGAACTTTTGATTCGGCAGCGCGTCGAAAAGCACACTCACTTTGTGCCCGACGGCGACTTTGTCCAGATCGCTTTCTTCTAGGTAGAAACGCACATCCAGCGTATCAACATTTACCAACTTGAAAATGGGACTTGTGCCCACGGCTTCACCTACGTTGGCCGCTACCGATACCACGGTCATCGTGGCCGGCGCGGTTAGGGTGAGGTTTTCGAGCGTCAGCCGGGCCGTCGCCAGCGCCAGTTCGGCCTGTCGCACGGACCATTCGGCGGCTTGCACTTCCGCGCCGGTTTGGGCTGTGTCCACGGCTTGTTGCGCGGTCAGGAGTTTGGCCTGCGCCGTCTGGAGCGCGCCGTTGTCGTTCAGGTTCAACACGGCCAGGTTGTAATTCGCCCGCGCGACTTGCAGGTCAGCTTTGGCTTTGTCCAGAGTGCGGAGCGTGGCGGCGCGGTCGTTTTCCAGTATCTTGGCCCGATCCTTGACCGTCAGCTCCCAATCGCGCGCCGGATCCCATGCCGCGTCATACGCCGCCTGCGCCAGCGCGAGCTGCGCGGTGGCTTGTTCCAGGTTGACGCGCGCCGGGGTGAGCCGGTCGCCACCGTATTGGCTGCTCTTGACGAGCGCGTCGTAGGCGGTTTGCGCGGCCTCGAGGTTGACCTCGGCAATTGCCAGCGTTGGTGTGACGGCGCGGCGCGCGGTTTCCAGTTTGACCTGCGCCTGCGCCAGGTTCAGTTCCGCCTGGGCGACCTGAAGCGTGACCACCGTATCATCCAGACGCGCCAGGACTTGCCCGGCAACGACGCGGTCGCCAACTGCGACAGGCAGCTCGACCAGGACGCCACCGCTGCGAAAGCCCAAGCTGATTTCCGCGCCGGACATCAGATTGCCACTCCCGATGGCGGTGATGACGATGTCGCCTTTGCGCACTGTCGTCGTCTGCAAAGCGGGGGCGGCCGGCGCTTCGGCAGCCGTCAAGTAGCGCGTATAGTAGAAGTATCCCGCTGCGCTTACCGCGACGATCACGATCAGGCTGACCAACCAGGCGCGGCGGCGTTTAGCCCTTTTGTTGACCTTTGATTTCATTTTCCCCTCTCTCCCCACAAATCTGATGTGTCTAGCGCCAGAGTTGCACCCCGGTTAGCAGCAGAGTGTTCGTACATGCACCGCCGCCATTGAATCCTACGCCGGGTTGAATCTGTCCACCGCCGATGACGGCATTTTGGAAGTTGCCAATCAGTGTGTGATTCGTTGTGCTATTGTCGACGGTCAACGCGGCAAAGCCGACGATGTGATAGAAGTAGTCCGTGTCGGGCGTGGGCCAGTTGCCGTTGTGACTGCCGTCGGGCGGTTCTCCTGGGATGACGAACCCCAGTCTTGTCATGTCGCGGATCGGGTAGATGACGTCGAATACCGGCACATAAGCGACTTTGTCGGTCCCGGCGTAGAAGTTCATAATGGTCAACATGCCACTTGTCTTGCCACCGGTGCTGCCGTGGATAAAGTCGCCGTTGATGAAGCCGGGCACTCCTGCCAGAATCGGGAAGGGGTAGGGACAATCCAGAATCCCGTCTCGGTTTTTGTCTTCACCGGCAAAGCCGGCTAACCCATCATCGACGGATTTGCTGGCGATGCTGCCGCAGCCCGAGGCGTCTGCGCTGCGCTCGAAGGAACGGTTGAGCGCGGCATCGGCTGCCAGATAGTCAGTGTTGTAGATGTAGTTGAGGTTCAACCAGCCGCGCTGTGAATTGGGACTGGTCGGGTCGCCGATACAAAGCGTGTTGTTCGGGTCGCGACAGAACGCGCCATCGAGGTTGTCGGCCACGCGGAAGGTTTCTCCCGGCGATAAGGTTTCGACCACTTGCAGGGGTACGCCAATGGGCAATATGCCGCCGGTGAATTGCCTGATCGGCCCGGTCATCGCCACAGCTTCTCCCGGCGCAACGATATGAGGCTGCCCCACCAGTTTCAGGAAAGTGGTCGTATCGGTTGTGACCAATGTGGCTTCGATGCCGGTCGCGTTGTCAGGAATCCCGGCGCCCCATCCGACACGCCCTAGGCGTGCTTCGGCGGCATCGACGTACCAGCCCTCAAGTTGCGCGTTCTCTCCTAGTGGATCAATGCCGTTATCGCGGGCGAACTTCACCATCTCAGCCGCGATTGCATGATCGGCGGCCAGGCGGTCTACCGATTCGCACTGGCTGATGTAGGTCGCCAACAATCTGGTTCCGGCCATAGCTATGGCATCGGCTGTGTTTTGCGCCTGCCGCCGCGCGCTGTAAAGCCGCCCACCGTCGATTGCCAGGCCAGCGAACGCGCCCATAGCCATCAATGCAAAAGCCAATATAACGAGAGCTTGCCCATGTTCTTTCTTCATTTTTCACCTCTTCGCTATCCCACTAAAATCCAGTAATATCGTTTCTCTTTGAGAGCGGATTATCCCTTTCTGATAGGGGATGAGGCAAGCTTGACGCTTGCCTCATCTTTCGGTATCCCGATTGACTTCGACGCTTACGGCTGCGTATTCAGGCAATCCGCGGCATTGAACATTGGACGATCCGCGCGCGCATTCCCTCTGCCCGTGGCACCGTTGCCGCCACGATAACCACTGCCGTCCAACGGCTGCGTGCCATCGAGTTGGTAGCCATTCCCGGCCCCTTGCGCGGTCCATGGCGCGTTGAGCTGCGTCAGCAGATCCGTCGCCATCTGCGCCAACATGGTATCGGCCTGCTCCTGGGTAAAGCGACCAGCGGCAACTGCTTCCGCCAGCGCTTCGGTGCGCACGGCCAACACGACATCCACGATATCTTGTAAGGTCACGCCGGCCTGCGCCGCCAGGTCCGCGTAAGTCTGCCCGTTCTGCAACGCAGCGACTACATCCACGACGGCCATCCCTGTTACTTCAGCCGTCGCCTCGACCAGGGAGACGCCGCCGGTGAGCCAGCCGCCCTGCTGCGCGCCGCGCGAGGCAAAAGCGTTGCCCGTGCCGGTATTCGCATTAGTGCGCGGCGCTTGCGCGGGAGGGCGTCCGCCCTGGGCAGCCACCAACGTGGGCAATGCCAACGCCAACAAACTCACCACGACCACCATCAACAAACCTTTCTTCACCATCTCAAACCTCCTACGGTATGTGTTTTGTTTACGTTTTGAGTATAGCGTTCTTGTGTGAAGACTTGATGAAGAGTCTGTGGAGATTTGAGGAATTCCCCACGCTATTCAGCAGATGTCGCTCTCCATCGCCATATTCCTGGTTAGGACCGCCGTCCGCCGCGTTGTCCGCCAGATGCTTGCGCGCTGCCACTGCCGCGCTCGCCTGTGCTGCCAATGATGACATCATAAGCTGCCTGGGTCATGTATTGCGGGGCGTAGGTTTCACCAGTTTGTTGCTGCAACGTTTTGACAAACGAACGCAGGTGATTGCGTGACCCTTTGAGCAGATTGGCGTAGACCTGCAGGATATCCGCCTTGTCAGTTTGCTGACTGCCTTCCTCCAGATCAAGGATGTCAATTTCTTCGATGGCAGCGCCTACCTTTAGCGCCTCGTCCAACGATTGGCGGCCCTGGGTTGTCAGTTACTCGTACAGAGCTTGCAGTGTTGGATCGGTGAAGACACCCACCGCATTCCCCGCAGCCGGATCATCCAAACCATAGCGTTCCAGTAATCCCAGAACGGCGGCAGCATGGGATGATTCACTGTTAGCGATATTCTGAAAAATGGGCAATCCCCAAACCTCGAACAGCGTGAGATAAACATCGTGCGCCAACTTCTCCTCTTCGCGCATATAACGTAAGGAAGCGGCTTCTGTTTCGGTAAGGCCGGTGACGGGCAAGGGCGCAGCCACAGTGTTGTTGTTTTCACCAGATGCGCCAATATTGTCCTCCACGATTTCCGGCATCACGTCTGCGATGGAGGCTGATTTGGTCGTCACGCCCACCAGGGCAGGCGCGGTGACGGCTTCCGTTGTTGCTTCGGTCGATAGGGCAACCACGGCCGGCGCGGGTATGGCGCCACAAGCAGAAACGATCAACCCAACCACCAATATTGCAAACAGCCTATAATGCCTAATACGATTTTTCATTGTTCAGACTCCTTTTCAGTTTGAGATTGTTTACAGTATATCGAATAAGTATGAAGTTTTTATGAACAATTCGTGTGGAATCGTTGAAATTCAGCTTCTCTGGATCGACGATGTCCAGTGTGGTGCAGCCTGACATTCCCCAGCGCCCCCCCCCCTGGGAACTGGTCAGGTGCAGGAGTATGTAGTTGTTCACTGACAAGTTGGTTGTTGTTTGAAAGAGTTTTCGAATGGCAATCAAGCGTGGTCGGTCAGTGTTGAGATAAAGGCGAGGCTCGCCCCTCCCCCGCACACCCGCGTTGCCTCCCTGCACACCGCCATCTCCTCCGCCGACGCATACACCACCACGATGCTCCCATCGTCCTGCCGCTGCCACCTCCCCGCCGGCACCGCCAGCCCTGGCGTCCGCGCCTCGTCCGGCGGAATCACCACCCGCAGCGGAAACCGTGCGTCATCGCCTATAACCATCATCACCCACGCCCGCACATCGCCGCCCGCCTGGTGATACTCCGTCACATCGTTGCCCTCCGGGACGCGCACCGGCGTCACCCGCGCCGACAACGCCGCCAACCGCGTGGCGTTCAGCGTCCCGGCTTTGTCCGCATCCAGCGCCGCGAAAATGCGCGTATACGGCAACAACCGCGCCAACCATTGTCCCGGCAATGTCCGCCCCGCACCGGCCAAGGCTACGACGTCAACCAAGTCACCCGCCGCCTGCCACAGTAGCAGTGCATCCAGTTCTGCTTCCACGATGAACAAGGGACGGTCACCTTGCAGCATCTCAGCGCCGTACAACGCGATCTGTCCCCCGCGCGGGCCACCGTACTTACCTCCGTTATCAGCCGTGGCCGGGGCATCGCCCACAATGAATCGTGTTTGCATATTTCTCTCCTGTGTTTGATATGTTTTTTGACAGGATTGACAAGATGAACAGGATGAAGAAATCTTTCGCAATCCTGAAAATCCTGTAAATCCTGTCCAAAGAAACCAACCGCGTCCCTACTGTTATGCTATTGTGTCGCGTGCCAGGCAACACAAAAGGGGAGGACCCTGGATTACTCCCGAGTCCTCCCCTTTTGCTCTCGAACCAGGCCACTGCTCTGATTCAAGCGCCGCAGGCTTGAAGGCTTCCTGCGGTTCGGAGCGTTTAGCCCCAGACCTTGTGGAGCGCAACTTACGCACTCTGTATACTTCTAGTATATCACACTGGATATAGCGATTTCAAGTACGTTGTTCGTGCAAAGTGCAGTGGTGGTTGTCGCCTAGAATTGAGCACCGCCGCACGCCACGTTGCGCTCGCGCTTCAGGAAGCCACGGGAGGACCGGGCTATCCCAGCGGGCCGTCTCGCGCTGCCCCACCACTTCGCCGTCGTTGTACTTTTCCTTGTTGCATCCTATGCATTCCTCAGTCCTACTGCACCGCTTGCATCGCGTCGATGGTAATGCTCTGGTTGAGAGTGGTGTTGGAGTAGGCATTGCCAGCCATATGCGAACTTCACCGCTTGTATTATTGTGATTGTTGCTTCCCGTATTTATCGTCAGAGCAACAGTCACAATACTAAGCGCAAACAGGCAAAATGATTCGTCGGCGAGTTACGAATTTTTCGTCACTCGCTGCCGGATTTTTCGTCACTCAGTGCCGGATATATCCTGTGCCGCTAATGGCGTTTTTTGCTGACCTTTTTGCACAAGAGGATTGTCATTGCTGATGAAGGACTACAGAGGCGACGACCAAGACAAACAGGCGGTTGTCCAATTGTCACTTGACGTTAGGGTTTGTGCCACCTGCTGTGAGATACCGGCAGGCTTCGCCTCACGATTGAACAGTGTTCAGAAAATGGCGGCGTCGGCCTCGTCCTTGACAAGTTAGCTACTGTCATTTTTTGGATGTGTGTGGACAGTGGTGGATTGTAGCCGCTTCCCATGCACGTTGTCGGGGGTTATGGTCGACGGGATAGCGTGATTTTGCGCTAAAGTGGGATGATATCCGTTGCCGTTGCGCTCAGACCGCTGTCCATTGACTATGCGGATCAGATCCTTGAAGACGGTGTACCCAGCGCCGAGTATCGAGGTGGCTTTCGTCAGGCCATCGGTGACGGCGCTCTTGCGGGCGTCGGTGTGCGGCGCACCGCCTTTGACCACAGCCTTACCGTCACAGGCGAAGATCGGCTCGGACCAGGTGGCCGGACTGCCCTCGTTCCAGTTCCAATCGTGGGTAAGGGCGCACCACTCGGCTCGTGGGCAACCCTTCTCACCGTCCAGGCGATACTGCAATGCGACCTCGGTGATGATCTACTGGCTGCCGTTCTTGAGATCGCACGCCTCGAAGGGGCTGTGGGTGTAACGCCAGCCAAAGCCGCACGGCCCGAAGACTTCGTTGAGTCGTTCGATGACGTAGGCAGCCTTGATGCTGGTCAACTCGAATCCCCGGCTGGTATCGCTGTTGAGAGAAGCTTCGGGGAATGGGACCCTGAAGGCCTGAATCTGATCTTGGGTCAACATCGTAACATCTTCCGAATTTGGTTTTTGAGTGGGGGGAAAAAGGGCCGCTCCCGCTGAGGGGAACGGCCCATCTCTTCTTCTCACGTGTGAGAAATGACACTGTGTTGCACAGTCTGCCGGGAGGCGCTAGGGTGTGCATCCTGGCAAGGGGGGCACTTATCGAGGAACTTCTCAACAGTAATGCCGTCTCGCAGTGATTCAGGAGGTTTGTGTTACTAATACATCTTGGCGTAAATACTTGACGGTATAGGATTGACAAATAGCAGAGTCTCGGTTCGCTCGGGCGAAAACGAAAGGCGTTGTTGAATGCCTGATCCGAAAGCCATCGAAATCACCTTATCTGGAAAGAACAAGCGGCCTTGGAACGGTGGGTACGGCGGTATACTACGCCGCAGCAAATCGCCTTGCGCGCGGATCATTCTGGCTGCCGAGTAAGGTTAGACGAATAATGTGATCCATGCTGAACAAGGCGTTACTGTCAACACAGTGCGCTTGTGGCATAAGCGGTGGGTGGTAGTGTTGGCCTTTGTCGAATACTATAACCGCACGATGGCCAACATTCAAATGGACCTATCAAGGCAAATCGCTCACGGCTTAGCCGGTAAGCAATTTATGCCAAGATGTACTAACCTTAAGATCGGGCCACTGCACCACAAGGATCACGATCAGAATGACTACATTGATCAGGATGCCAAAAGCCCCCTGATCATCGAGTCGCTGCAAGTGCCCATTCCACAGCAGGATATACAGCATAGCGGACAGTACAGCCGCAGCCACGACCGCCGAGCGCCCCCAGCCTTGCCCGGCTAGTATTGCCACACCGCCAACGACAAAGCCGATGACTGCTAGGACCAACAGAACGCTCGCCAGCTTTCTGATGGCTTCGTCCCCAAGAAATCTCGAAAACGCCCACGCGCCATCGGGCCAGGTCAGTCCAGGCTGAAGCTCGAAGGCTTCCTGACTTTGCCCCAGGTACAACAAGTGAACCAAACCGTGCAAGGCGATGAATATGCCAAAAATGATCCTAAGCATGGGACGTCTCCTTTTTACTGTTGAGTTCCATTCTCAGAAGTTCATGCCCGAAACCGGCGATGAACGTGATCATGTACAGGGCGACTGCCGAAAACAAAAAGACCATGGCCGCGCTCTCCACGCTTGCAGGGTCCGGGATCCCAGGAAAATAGCCGAAAATCCCTATCTCCAACGTGATCAGCATGGCGACGATGACCAGTACAAGTGTAACGATCCAGAGCCTGGACAGGAACGACCACGTCCTGCGCGGCAGCACTTTGCGCCACCAGGTCAGCGGCTTGCCCATACGCGTGGCAAAAGCCCAGGCCGGGATAAGGAGAAAGGCCTGGCCGATGCCGCCGCCCACTAGGAAGCTCAGGATAAACAGCCCTAGGAAAACCGTGCGACCGTGTTTGGTGGGCAAAAACCAGATCGACCAAATTACCATCGCCGCCCCCACGATCATCGACACGATGCCGGTGATCAGGAAATTCGGGATGAGGGTGAAGGCAAGCTCTCCGCCCCGGGGCCAGAGTCTTTGTGCTTCCCCAATCGCAAGGATGAAGAGGCCATCGGTGGGTTTGTTGCCCTGCAAGATTTCAAAGAGACCGTGGTTCATACCGGAGAACAATCCGGAGAACACACCAATGGTCGTGACGATAATGCGTGTCGCGTTGAGGTTTTGGAAAGATGCGCTCTCCTTTGTCATGGGTAGAGACCTTCTTGGGGTCAAATCACTTGAGACAATTTCAGCAGACATTTTTATCCTCCTAAATTTCTGATTGTTGTTCACAGATTACAGACAAAAAGACGAACCCCCGTTGGTGTAGGTGCCGGATCAGTCCAATGAGGCCTGCCTGGTCGGCGTGGATTGTGAACATCGTAGTCCGGGCGTCCACTCGCGCTACCGTTATGTGAAGTGGGCTGGTGGCATTGAAGGCACTTTCATCCACCTGACCCTGCACCTCGATTCGATAGGTACAGACAACGTGCATGGTCTACTACTCCTTGATCCAGTTAAACCCCTCCGGTGACATCTTCATCTTACCCCAACACAAAGCGGCGCAGACCACACAAAGATGTAGTCTGCGCCGCAAAAAAGATGTAGTTTTCAGACAGAGCTCAGAGGATCCGCAGTTGGCTCGCCGTTTCAATGGCCTGTGTGCGGTTGTTCACACTTAGCTTACCATAGACAGCCTTGACGTGGAAACGCACCGTGTTCAAAGAGATAAACAGCCTGGCGGCGATCTCTTTGTACTTCAACCCCTCGGCCATTGCACGCAGCACTTCCAATTCGCGATCGCTCAAAGGCTCGATCAGAGCCGGCGTCTCGAGCGGTGCGCTCAGGGTAGGCGAGCGCGCCGGGGAAAAAGCAGCCAGGATGCGCTTCACGTAGGCCGGTTGGACGTTCCCTATCTGCTGCTGTTTGACCAGGTTCGCCAGCGCCTCGGCCACAGGCAAGCCCTGTTCGACAAAGACGCCGATGAAGCCTTCTGGTTCGGCCAGTTCCAAAACGCGGGTATAATCCGCCTGGCCAGCCGGGTGATCCCCTATTATTGTGTGCATTTGTGCGCGCAGCAAGAGCGCTTCCAGCGCTACGGGGATATATTGATCCTGAAGTGCTCTAGCGATTAGGTCGTCTGCCAACTCGATCCCGGATCGCAAGCCGGTCAGATCGCGCCTGGCTTGAGCCTGGTACGAGAGAATGCGCAGACTGCTGTTGTACAGCAACCCCAACGCGTGGGTAATGCTCTGATCGGGCGGGAGAGCGGGAAAAGAGAAACCGTCCCGGAAGGAGAAGCCTTGTCCTTGTAGCGCCATCTGCGCTTCAGCGAGCCGATGTTGCGCCAGATAGAGGCGCACCTGTTGAGAAATCATCTCCTGCCGGGCATAGTCAGGGGCTTGCACCGGCATTAGCTCGACGGCTTGCTGGACCTCGCGGGCGGCAGTCTCCAGATTTCCCTCGATTTGGGCCAGCCGTGAGAGGAGCACATGGCAAGAAATCACGCCCGTGTTGTATCCGCCCAACGTGCTCAATTGCAGGGCGCGGAGCATATGTTGCCGCGCCTGCTCTATTCGCAGCCATTGGTAATAGACCTCTCCAAACACGCCATAGATGACGGCGCAAATGGGGTGCAGCGCACCGGAGCGTTCGACGCGGGCGCTTGTCGCAGTTGCAATCTCGGAGGCCAACCGCAATTGACCATGCTCGAAAGCCATCCCGGCCAGACCGGTCGTGCTCATCATTTCGGCGACGAGGTTTTCTGCCACCCGGCCATGCTGAATTGCCGCCTGATAAGCTTCGACGGCGCGGGAGTAATCCCCCATTAACTGGTAGAAACTCGCCAGTCCCCAATACACCAAGCCCCGCACGCGGCTATCATGCTCCGGTGCGATTTCCAGCGCCTGAGTCGCCATAGCGATGCCCTTCTCGGCATGGCCCTGTTTGTAGTGCAGTATCAAGGATTGCATGACAAGCCACTCAGCCCTGACAGAAGCGTTTTCTTGAGGTTGATGCCCCGGCTGAAAGTCTCCCAGGCTCGCCTGCAACTTTTCCAGGTGTGGGGATGCCTGAACGTAGTCGCCACGTAGTAAATGCATCCAGGCGAAGGCCAGGTTGGTCCTGGCGCTTTGCGAATCCCATTCCGGAGGAATCGTCTGTACCCAACCGTACACCGTCTTGGCGTATCCCTGCATAATCATGCGCATAGCGTGATTTTCGAGCAGGTCTACAGCCGCTGCATAGTCTTGTGCGGCCAAAGCGTGTTCGATGGCTTCACTTACCATTCCTGCATGAGCATACCAATGGCTGGCCCGTTGATGCAATTCGACCATAGTGTCTTTGTGGAGCGTGTTTTGCAGATCGCGTAACAAATCGGCGAACAACTGGTGGTAGTGATACCACTGCCCCTCGTCATCCAGCGCGATCAGGAACAGATTGGCGTTGAATAACCGTTCCAGCACGGCGCGGCTATCTACACGCCCGGTGACTGCGTCACATAGATCACCATTCAGCCTATACAGGATAGAGGTTTGGAGCAAAAAACGCCGGATCTCTTCCGGCTGACGGTTGAGCACTTCTTCAGTCAGATAATTCAAAATGAAGCGGTGACTGCCACTCAGAGAGGCTATGAAATCGGAGGCATCAGCCTGGTCACGGATGGATAAACCGGCCAATTGCAGCCCGGCGATCCAGCCTTCGGTTTTGTTTCCAAGGATAGTGATGTCTGCCGGGGAAAGCGACAGCCCCATCATTTCGTTCAGAAAAAGGCGGGCTTCGTCGCCGGTGAAGCGCAAGTCTTCCGCTCGAATCTCGGCCAGTTGATTGTTCGCCCGCAGCCGGGCCAGCGGCAACGGAGGATCTTCGCGGGTGATCAGGATCAGGTGCAGGGATTGGGGCAGATTGCTTACCAAATCGGCCAGGACTTCGAGAATGAAAGGCTCCTGGATCACCTGAAAATCATCCAGCACCAGCAAAAACCGGTCCGACCGGGCGAGGATGTCGTTGATGAGGGTCGCGCTGATGACCTTGCCGGGAGGAAGCTGCCCGGCGCGGAGTACGCCCTCGATCTCCCGGCCCAGGTTTGGGTCGATCTTCCGCAAAGCGGCGACGAGGTAGATGAAGAAGCATCCGGGGTCGTCGTCGGCGGAGTCGAGGGAGAGCCAGGTCACCGGGTATCCCAACCTGTTTACCCATTCGCCGATGCAGGTTGTCTTGCCAAAGCCTGGTGGGGCAGAGACGAGCGTCAGCTTGCCCGAATCGAATCCCGCGTTCAGCCGCTCGAACAGACGCGGGCGCGGAACCCACTCGGGCCGGAGGGTGGGGATATGGAATTTGGTTTGGAGTAGGGGCGTTTCCATACGCCAAGTATATCATGGCCCCGCTTTAAGGACAATAAATCGAATGCATTCTGCGGCTCGTGTGCTCATTGAGCACGCGAGCCGCAAATCCGTTTTATCGACCTCGCAGAAGGTATAGGGTCACGGCGGTGGAGAGCACGGTCAAGTAGGGTGTCACTTGATGTAACTTGTGCACGATTGCCGGCATTGCCTTATCGCTTGGGATGCTCAACGCACCGCCAGTGCCCATGGTGCCCAGAAAGAACAGGCCGGTCACAATGACTGCCAGGACCTCAACTGCGCTCAGTGCTCCCGCCTGATTGATCCGGTGGACGGTGACTCCGAGCAAAACGATTGCCGCTAACGCGACCAGTTTGTGAACCGTAAAGACGATTGTACTGTACGGTTTGCCGGATCGGCTCAACCAGTAACCGGAAAGAATTATAACGAGAAAGCCCGCTCCCATGCTGACGACTTTCATTTGATTGGTGTTCATCTTAACTCCTTTAGCTTCAGTTTTGTATTTAGCCTGTTGCTTGTATCTGACTTTCGGTCTCCTTCAGAGCAGTGTCCATCTCGTTAGCAAGCAATTCTCCGCTCATAAGCAGTTCAGAGAATCTCTTCACAAAGCGGGCCGCTGGAGCACCGTCAACGATATCGTGATTGAAGGTTATGGTCAGACAGAGGTGTTCCCGGGATTCGAGTTGCCCATTACTGACACAGGGTCTTTCTACGATTCCTCCCACAGCGACACCGACCGTAGCTCCGCCGACAATTGGAATTGCCCATAACGCCTGATTCTTTTTGCCGAACATGCCGATTGCAGTGACTCCAACTGCGCCATAACGTTCCATCATGCTTGTATTCTTTGATGCGATTTTGACAAATATGCGGAAAAGAAAGCTTGGGATGAATCTCAGCCAAGTGATTCCGGCAAGCCCTCCAAGACCATCGCCAGCGTGTTCCTGCGCGGCTCTGATCTCCTTATGGATTTGCCAGTACGTTTTGGATTGCGCGGTCCGGATACCGAGATTCTCGGGCACGATCTCCCCGTTGATTTCCCGTTCCACCAGGACACTTATCGTGACATCGTCAAGGATTACAAGACCCCTGCCCTTGCGGAATGCGTTGAAGTTTGGATGTTCGGAAACGACTTTGGCAAGGCAAGTGGTTACATACGCTGTCAGCGATGGGTTTTCTCCCTTTTGCTTCTTGATCTCCTGTAGCAATCGGCGCGGTTTCGATATGTCAACTTCGGTGATGGTATGGATGTTGTTTTGTTCACGCCCAACGGAAGCGGACGCGGCCACCATTTGCCGATTGATCGAGAAGGGAACAATCCGGTAACCCTGTTTCTTGTTCACTTCAACGCCTTGTCTCGTCATGATATGTTTGTCCTGCCTATTTCTTGCTCCGCTCAATCACCACGCTATCTGTGTATAAGGTTTGAGTCCTACCACAGCTTCGACTACCTCTGGCGTCAGCTTCAACAGCGTGAATAGTTGTTCCGCGCCGGGCGGCAACATTCGCGCCACCATCGGATTGTCGGCTTTGAAGCGCGCCTTTGTTTCAGCATCGTCTTCCACTGCGACCGGGCCACGCATCCGTACCTGCGCATTGTCCTGGAACCTGGTCCATACCAGTTCAGCCTGAGGGTGTGCGGCGATTTCGGCTACCTTGCGCGTGGTCTTGAAAGTGAAGAAATACACAGCATCCCCGTACACGGTGTATGCGGCCAACGGGCGCGCACGCGGCACATTGTCCGTTCCCAACGTCGCCAGATGCGCAAACTTGACGTCCTTGATAAATTCGATCACTTGGTCACGATTTTCCATAATTTCCCTCCTAGATTTGTGTTTCCTTTGCTCGTGCGCTAACTACGATTCGTAGTTTTCACCACGATTGACCGACACCAGCGGCAGGCCCAAATCGCGAATCCGTATCAGAATCCCGTGCAGCGCGGCTTGATCGACGATGGGACCACGCAACACTGTTTGGCCATTTTCCTCATAGCTCAAGCTCAAGCCTTCAAACCAGGAGGACCAACTGTCTCCTACGTGACCTTGGATTCGGATCTCATAGAATTGGGATTCACTCATTCATTCCGCCTATCTCATGGTGTCTATATTGGCTACAGTATAGCAGGCGGATGCCGGTTTGTCGGCACACAAAAGGGTAGTCTTGGGAGGAAATTCGGGTTAAGAGAAGTACCCGAAAGTGTAGTCGAGAGGATTGAGGCGTAGTATTCTTTACAGGAGACCCAGTTCCTGGGCACGTACGACGGCCTGGGTTCGGCTATGCACACCCAGTTTGCCATAGATGCCGCTGGTGTGTTTTTTGACGGTGTTGAGCGTGACAACCAAAGCTGTAGCAATTCTTTGGTTTGAGTATCCTTCACCGAGGAAATGCAGGACATCAAGCTCGCGCTCGGTCAGCGGTTCGACGAGGGCAGCGGATTCGGGGCGCAAGGGGGTGCGGAAGGTTTTTTCTCCCTCTGTCCCAAAAGCGACCAGCAATCCGCTTACATAATCCGGCGCGACGCCGCGAGCAGCAGCCTGCTGCAACAGCGTCGCCATCGGCGCGCCCAAGTCCACAAAGACACGCGCGTAGCCTTCCGGTTCGCCGATCGTGAGGGCCTTTTCCAGCGCGCTAAGGGCCTGGACTGTGTCACCTTGTAGCCGCCGGGCAATCGCCTGGAGAGCCAGAATCTCGATCAGGCGTCCGAATCGCCCCCCGGCCTCTGCCTCTTGGGCCGGTCGATCCAGAAGACGAAGAGCCTCATCCCATTTTTGTTGCTCGATGAACACGCGGGCCAGGAGTATTTGTCCCTGTTCGCGAAAGATAAGGGCGTTGGTTTCGCCTAGCCGGATCTCCGTCGCCTGGCGCGCGGCCTCCTTTGGGCCATCCTGGGCCAGGCGCAACCTGATCCGACAGCTATTGAGCATGCTGTCCAAACGGTCATAGTGCGGATGCTCCGCGCGGATCGCTTCTGCCTTTTGAAGCGCCTCAAGTGCGCCTGTGGCATCGTTCTGGGCCTGGAGGACGCTAGCCAGCGCCGTATAGCCGCCCACCATTTCATAGGGCTGCTGCCAGCCTTGCATCAGCTTGACCCCTTCCACGACGTGCTCCCTGGCGGCGATCAAGTCATTGCGTTCATAGCATATCTCGCCGAGTTTGACCAGGGCATATCCCACCGTACCAAGCTGCCGCAACCCGCGTGCCTCAGCCCATTGTAATGCTTCTTGGACAAGTTTAGCCGCCCCACGGAGTTGTCCCTGGATGACTCGCAAATCCGCCAGATCGCACAGTGACCGCACAACCATCCAGACATTGCCGGCGATTCGCCCGAGCCTGAGTTCCTCGGCCAGGGCCTGTCCAGCTTCTTTCAACTGACCTTCCGCATAATATGCGGTGGCGAGGGTGAAGAAAATGGTATTCCGCGGGATTACGTTGTCAGACGGCAGCAATGTGTCCGCTCGCAGGGCCAGTTCGATCGTTTGCGGCATATCGCTGTGCATCATGGCCATCATAGCTCGCATCGTGGTGACGTGCCCGAGTATCTCCCGGCTCTCGGGTGACAAGTCTTCAGGTGATATCTGCTGTTCGATCTGTCGCAGCAGTGGTTCCGCTGCATCTGCTCTACCAGCTAGAGTAAGAGGCCAGGCCTGGTGCACGCACAACCAGGGCCGACTACGTGCCAGGTCTTGGGGCAGGGTGTCAATCCAACGTAACAGCGTGGCCAACTCGCCGCGAGACACCATCGCCAACGAATTGCGCTCGATCAATTGCGCTACCCGCTCAAAGTCCTCGGCAGTCAGAGCGTGGTTCACAGCCTCGGTCGCCAATCCATTCCGCTCATACCATTTGCCGGCGCGGCGGTACAGTTCCCGGATGTGCTCCGGCGGATACGCTTTTCGCAAGAGATTGCCAAGCAAATCGGCGAACAAGCGATGATAGCGGTGCCAGTGATGTTCATCATCCAACGGGAGGATGAACAGATTGCGCAGCCTGAGATAGGCTAACATGGCCTCGCCATCATTTTCACCTGTGACGGCATTGCACAACGAGCCGCACAGGCGATCCAGAATGGATGTTTGCATCAGAAAGCGCCGCACCGGTTCCGGTTGGCGACGCACGACCTCTTCGATCAGATATTCCAGCACATAGTGGTGCTCCCCGGTGAAAGCGGTGATGAATTCGTGGGTATCCGCTCGATCCTGGAGTGAAAGGGCGGCGAGGTGCAGCCCCACGATCCATCCCTCGGTGCGAGACTCCAGGGTTGCGACGTCTTCTGTTGAAAGGTCCAGCCCCATCACCTGGTTGAGGAACTCGGCGGCTTCTTCTGCGGTAAAGCGCACATCGGTTTGACGCAGTTCGGTCAACTGGCCTCGTCCACGCAGCCGGGCGAGGGGCAGTGGTGGATCGGCACGGGTGATCAAAACCAGGTGCATGGTCGGGGGCAAGTGATCGAGCAAGAAGGTGAGCGCGTGGTGGATAGGCTGCGCCTGGATCAAATGGTAGTCATCCAGAACAAGCGCAAAGGTGGCAGGGACAGCTACCAGCTCGTTGATCAAGGTCGTCAGGAGCGCCTCGACCGGCGGAGGTTGGGGCTGAGAGGCCTGGAGCATCGCCAGAGCCGATTTCCCAACGTCGGCCCCGCCGAGACTGGGAAGCGATTGTAGGGCGGCGATGAAATAGCTCAGGAAGCGAGTAGAATCGTTGTCGTCCGGGTCGAGAGAGAGCCAAGCGGTAGGCAAATTGGTCTGCCTCAGCCAGTCGCTCACCAGCATCGTTTTCCCAAAGCCTGCCGGCGCCGAGACGAGGATCAGCTTGCGCGCCAGCCCCACGTTCAGCCGTTCGAACAGGCGCGGGCGCGTAACTCGCTCAGGCCGGATTGTTGGAATATAGAATTTAGTTTGCAGAAGGGGCGTTTCCATGTGGCAAGTATACTACAAGCTTGTCGCCAGACAATGCACCGCATTCACCAGCATAAGTTCCTCCCTATAAGCTTCAAGGGGATCGCCGGCCAAGCCGTTTAAATGGACTAATCGAGGCAAGCCTCTTATAGCTGAAACCGGTAAGAAGTTTATGCTAAGATGTACTGGCGAAATGTAAGTTTGACTAATCTTGCAAGCTCCTTATACTGGAAATAGGCACCTCTCCACAACAAAAGCCACCCACTCATAGGTATCTACCGTACGGTGCAACTGTAATTGAGCGCAATCGGTATGCATGGGCGGATATGCCCAACCGCAAAATGGGATAGGTCATCACACTCAAGGATGACCTTGTAAGAAATCGATCAGTTTTCTCACTAAAGTTTCGCGGATTACCCAAGTGGATAAGGAGGTAGCTGTATGTGGCGCACATTATCTCTAGCTGAACCAGCCGATGCCGTTAAAAAGCCCCCTGAAATCCAAAAGAATGTGGATTTCAGTTGGGGTGTCAAAATCCCGATGCGCGATGGCATCCATCTGAATGCTACAGTCTATAAGCCAAAAAGTGGAGACCCTACGCCCGTCATTTTTACCCTCACCCCATACATCTCGGACTCGTACCATGACCGCGCATACTATTTTGCTCAGCATGGCTATGCGTTTGCTCTGGTGGACTGTCGTGGGCGGGGCAATTCCGCAGGGGAGTTTGAACCGTTCATCCAGGAGCCTCGTGATGGCCATGACATTGTGGAATGGCTGGCAACCCAACCCTGGTGCAACGGTTCGGTGTCGATGTGGGGTGGGTCATACGCCGGTTTTGACCAATGGATGACCCTGAAAGAATTTCCACCACATCTGAGAACGATTGTGCCAGCGGCTGCGGCCTACGCCGCAGTAGACTTCCCATTCTACAAAAACATTTTCATGTCGTACGAGATCCAGTGGTTCACATTTACCAGCGGTGTGACCGGAAATGCCAATCTGTTTGGCGAACAAGCCTTCTGGATTGAGAAATTCCGTGAGATGTATCTGAACCATCGCCCTTTCAGCGAATTGGATCAGATCGTCGGCAATTGCACCACACATTTCCAGACCTGGCTCCAACATCCTACCCCGGATGCCTATTGGGATCGACTGGCGCTGTCGCCGGAAGATTACGACCGGATCAACATCCCCATTCTGACGATTACCGGTCACTATGACGGCGACCAACCGGGAGCTATGCACTACTATCAGCAGCATATACGGTCGGGCTCTCCGGCACGCGAACAGCACTACCTCATCATAGGCCCCTGGGACCATGCCGGAACACGAACCCCAAACAAGGAGTTCGGCGGGCTCAAGTTCGGGGATGCCTCTGTTCTTGACCTGAATCAGTTACATACAGAGTGGTATGACTGGATCCTCAAGGGTGGCCCTAAACCGGAATTCTTGAAACAGCGCGTTGCGTATTACCTGGCAGGCGCGGAGGAATGGAAGTATGCCGACAGCCTCGACGCTATCTCGAACGCAACGCTGCGCCTGCACTTGAATTCCATCCAGGGTTATGCCAACGATGTCTTCCACTCCGGTACATTGGAAGCGTCGCCGCCTACGGAGGCTCAGCCGGATACTTACGTTTACGATCCCCTTGACGTGCGCCCCGCCGATCTGGAACGCGAAGAGATCAAGAACGAATTCACCGATCAGCTGTATGCACTCAACCTGTTTGGCAACGGCCTGGTGTACCACAGCGCGCCGTTTGAGGCCGACACCGAAATCGCCGGCTTTCCCAAATTCGTCGTCTGGATGTCACTTGATGTGCCGGACACCGACTTTGCAATAACCATCTTCGAAATACTGTCCGACGGGACGAGTATCCAACTCACCTGGGATTTTCTAAGGGCGCGATATCGTGAATCGATGCGAGAAGAGAGACTGGTGACACCGGGAGAGATCAACCGTTACGAATTCAACGGCTCTTTCTTCTCCCGGCGCATCGCCAAAGGGAGCCGCCTACGGTTGCTTATCAACTCCCCCAATACTATCTATCTTCAGAAGAACTACAATAGCGGCGGTGTGGTCGCCGCGGAATCGGGCAAAGATGCACGCATAGCGCATGTGAATCTCTATCATGATACGGATCATCCCAGTTATCTGGAGTTGCCACTCGTTGGCTGTTAGGCAGCTGCCCGTCCAATCCAACAGAAGGACTAAATGAACAGCATAATCCGCAGTCTGATCATAGGGATTGCTCCGTTGTTGATGGGCCTATCTCTGGCTCTGAGGAGCATCCCAACCAACTCTTGCACCATACAAACCGGTGTGCTCTATGTCGCACCGACCGCACAGAGTAGCGGTGACTGCAGCGGTTGGGCAAATGCGTGCACCCTGCAATATGCCCTCTCCATTGCTGTTGACTGTAACGAAATTTGGGCCCAGGGGGGCATTCACAAACCCACTACCGATCCGGCTGACCCCGCCGCTACCTTTACCCTCAAAAACGATGTGGCCCTCTATGGTGGCTTTGCCGGTACGGAAACGCAGCGTGATCAGCGTGACTGGCTGGCCAACCTCACTGTCTTGAGTGGCGACATTGACAACAACGACATCACCGACCTCAACGGCGTAGTAACGGATACAGCCAATATCCAGGGTAACAACAGCTATCACGTGGTCACCGGTAGCGAGACGGACAACACCGCAGCGTTAGATGGCGTGATCATCACCGCTGGACAGGCAAATAGCTCCTTGGACTGGTTAGATACCTGTGGTGGCGGGATGTACAACGAGCGACAGGGGAGCCCAATGCTGTCCCACATTATCTTTAGCGGTAATACGGCCCGTTTTTGTGGTGGCGGTATGGTCAATTTTGCAAGCAGTCCAACGCTGATTGATGTTACTTTCAGCAGCAATATGGCCTATTCGGGCGGTGGGATGTTCACCATCGGCGGCAGCCCAACGCTGGATAAGACAAACATCGATGGCAATACAGCCACCGAATACGGCGGTGGGATGTACAACGATATTGGCAGCAGTCCGACACTGACCAATGTCATCTTTAGCAACAATACGGCTGGCCAGGGTGGTGGTGGGATACTCAACAGTGCTATCTACAGCTCAACCCTGACCGGCGTCGTCTTTATGCACAATGTAGCCAATTTTGGCGGCGGGATATACAACGAGGGTAGCAGCATAACGCTAACCAATGTTACCTTCAACAGCAATGCGGCCAATACTGGCGGTGGGGTGTACAACGGTTACAGCAGCAATCCGACACTGACCAACTGTATTCTATGGGGTAATACCGCCAGCAGCTCGGGGCCGCAAATCTACGACGGCGGCCTCAGCAACGCCACTGTTACCTACAGCGATGTGCAGGGGGGGTACTCCGGCACAGGCAATATCAACGCTGACCCACTCTTTGTGGATGCCACTAACGGCGACCTGCGCCTGCAAGAAATCTCTCCGGCCATAGACGCTGGTAACAATGCCGCCGTACCTGCGGGTGTCATCACTGATCTGGATGGCAAGCCGCGTTTTGTGGATGTTCTTTCCATACCGAACACCGGTGACGGCACGCCACCCATCGTGGATATGGGGGCATATGAGGTTTGGGTGGTTTCCTACTACGTATTCGTGCCGTTAGTGTCGAGAAATGTGCCATAATCTGGTTACGCCACCGACCTGCACCCCCTCCTAGACAATCACTTCAGATTGTGAGAAGCAAATCATATGAGAATCGTTGTCATCACTGATGTTCATGCAAATCTCCCGGCTCTGAAGGCCGCGCTCGAATCCATCCGCGCGGAGGGGTATGATGCACTCTTCCATACAGGAGATGCGATTGGGATTGGGCCGCACCCTGCGGAGTGTCTTGACTTGTTGCTCAACACGCCCAACATCCGCTTTGTCATCGGGAACCACGAGGCTTATTTCATCAACGATCTACCTGTACCCACGCCAACCTGGATGAGTGAAGGTGAGGTACAGCACCAGCATTGGACGCACTCGCGGCTGGATCCGCAACTGCGGTTAGTGCTTGGAGAATGGCCTTATGTTCTGGACGATGACTTCGACGGCGTTCGGACTGCCTTTGTGCATTACGGACTCGATCAATCTGGACAGGAGTTCCAGCCCTTCGTGAAAGATGCGCAGGCTACAGACTTGGAGAGGATGTTTTCAGCGCAAGACGTGACGCTTCTCTTCTACGGACACAATCACCACAAGTCAGATGTAATGGGACGAGCGAGGTATGTGAATCCTGGGTCTTTGGGGTATTACAGTCAAGCCATAGCGAGGTATTGCGTGGTGGAGTTCCAGCGAGGACAGTACACAGTCGATCATCGTCAGGTGCCATACGATGACACGGAGCTGTTCGGGGCATTCGAGCAGTGGGAGGTACCGGAGAGGGCATTCATTTATCGCGCATTCTTCGGTGGCCGTTCTCGAGCCGAGAAGGGAGGGGACGTCTAGTGTACTGGGGATTATCTTCTTACATGTGAGGAGACGCACTGATGCTGTCGAAAATCTGGCAATACAAAACCTTTATCTTGCTCGTGGTGGGCATTCTGGTGATCTTTGTGGGACGCACGTTATTGGTTGAGGGGTACAATGCGCCGTTGCTCTCCGATATCTTCATGGGCCTGGTCGCGCTCGGCTCGCTCGGAGTCGGTGTGACCTGTTTCCGTCATCTGCGCCCAGGCGACTGGCTCGCCGCCGCCGCTCTGGGCGCGCTGGTCGGCGTGGGGATGCGCTTCACCACGCTCTTCTCGGTCTATCCCTTCTTTGGTCTCGCGCGCGACAACACCGGGCAGGCGTTCGTGCGCGGCGCGCTTACATTCATCGCTGCGCTGGGTGGGCTGGTCATCATGCGCCAGGGTGGGCCGGTGCAACTCGCGGCGGCTAACGGCGAATGGCGGAAGTCCGGGCGCGATGTGCTCTTCGGGCTGGCGGTCGGCTTGCCGCTGGCGGCACTTAATGTCGCAGCTTTACAAATGACCGCGGGACATGGCATCGTCTGGCAAAACCCTTTCGCAGCGTTGTTAGATGCGCTGCAACCCGGTGTGGTCGAGGAGGTCATCTATCGCTTTGCCGCGTGGGGCTTGCTCTGGCTCATGCTGCGTCGCTCGCTCCCCAAACAGGCGGCTTCTGTGGCAGGACTGCTGGCACTGCTGGTCCACACCTACGCGCACTTCGACGCGCTCCTTGCCGAGGCGCCGCTGATCGCCCTGGGCATGGGACTGGTCATGGGCGTCATCTGGGGCCTACCGCCGTTCTTACTGGCGCGGCGGCGCAGCCTCGAAGCGGCGATGGCTTTCCACTGGATTCAGGATGTGGCGCGGTTCGTGGCCGGATTTTGATGTTACAACGCTCTTTGAACAGGATTTACAGGATGAACAAGATGAAAAATCCTGTTCATCCTGTCCCAAATAGTAAAACGCTTCCCACTAATGGTATAATGTGCTCATTCTGAACATCAGACGCCCACCGGATGCCCGCAATGCTTTTGCAAACCAAACCACAACGTCGAAAAATAGCAGAGAGTGAAGTGAGGTGATAAATGCGCATCACGATCTTTGGTGCGGGTTCCCAGGGTGACATCCAACCCTGTCTCCGGCTAGGCCAGGGTTTGCAGCAGGCCGGTTTGCCGGTGCTCTTGGCGGCCCCGCAGAATTTTGCCGGATTGGCGCAGAGCGTGGGGGTGCCCTTTCACCCTTTGCGCGGGGATGTGCAACAGATTATGGCGGGCGAAACCGGGCAAAAGTATATGGAGTCGGGCGGGGCGAATCCCCTTCAATCCATCCTGGCGATGCGCAAGATGCTTGGGCCGATTGCGCTGCACATGGCCGAAGATGCCCTGGAAGCCTGCAGCCAGGCCGATGCGCTCATCACCCTGGCTGTTTTTGCACCCTTCGGAGCCACCATCGCCGAGATTCGCGGCATCCCACTTGTGCTGATCGAACCGACGCCGGTGCTGCCCACTAGAGATTTCCCCGCTCCCGGCTGGCCTATCCAAAAGAATCTGGGCGGGTGGCACAACCGGTTGTCTGGATTCGCTATGCTGGAGGTCATCTGGCAGTGGTACCGGCCCTTTGTGAACGAATTTCGCCGGCGCTACAAGCTGCGGCCTTTGCGCAGCGCCGATTTTTATCACACCCTGACCTCTGTTCCTCTGTTGGGCGCGTACAGCCCGGCGGTCATCCCGCGTCCCGCCGATTGGCCGGGGAATGTTAACCTCACCGGGTACTGGTTCCAGCAGGCGCATTCCGGCTGGCAGCCTCCCGCCGACCTGCAAGCCTTTCTTGAGCAGGACGCGCCGCCTGTCTACGTCGGATTTGGCAGCATGGCGGGGCGCAATCCACGCCATTTCGCCGAGATTGTACTGGCCGCCCTGGCGCAAAGCGGACAGCGCGGTATCCTGGCGACTGGCTGGGGCGGGTTAGGGAGGCTGGGTGTCCCGGAAAATGTCTTTGTCCTGCAGGAAGCACCGCACGGCTGGCTGTTCCCGCGCATGGCAGCCGTTGTCCATCACGGCGGCGCGGGGACGACGGCGGAAGGGTTGCGCGCGGGGAAGCCTACCGTGATTGTCCCGTTTATCGTGGACCAACTCTTTTGGGGCAAGCGCGTCCAGGGCTTGGGCGCGGGGCCGGCGCCAATCGCCGCCAAAAAATTGACCTCCGCCATTTTAGCGGAAGCCATTCACGAAGCAGCCAGCGTCCCGGCCATCCGCGAGCGGGCCGCAGCGATTGGGAGCGCAATTCGCGCTGAAAGTGGCGTGCACAGCGCCGTCGCACTCATCCGGCAACACCTGGGAGCGTGAAGATGACCAACACGGGATATGAAGTTCTGCCTTTTCCCAAAATCCGCCGTCTGATGGAAGATGGCGGGCGGCTAGGCCGCGAGAAGCACCTGGTTCACGGTCTGTTCGAGATGGATGTGACCGAGGCGCGCCAGGCTATCCGTAAATATCGCGCCCGCACCGGTGAGAGCCTTTCGTTCATGGCGTTTGTCGTGGCCTGTGTGGGGCAGGCAGTGGAGCAGCACAAGCCCGTCCAGGCCTGCCGCGCCTGGGGTGAAAAGCTTGTCTTGTTCGATGACGTGGATGTCAATACCATGTTTGAGGTGGAGGTGGATGGGCAGAAAATCATCCGCCCGCATATCCTGCGCGCTGTCAACAAAAAAAGTCCACGCGAGATCCACGCTGAGATTCAGGCGTTCCAGGACAACCCGCAAGGCCGTGAAGCCAGGTTCATTGACTGGTTCGTATTGCTGCCTGGCTTCCTGCGGCGCTTCTTTTTGCGAATCCTGTTCAGAAACCCACACTGGCTGAAAGAGATGAACGGCACGCTCGCACTCACCTCGGTGGGGATGTTCGGCTCAGGCGGCGGATGGGGGCTTCCGGTTTCCAATCATACGCTCCAGATTACGCTCGGCGGCATTGCCAAACGCCCGGCTCTGGTCAACGGTCAATTGGAAAACCGCCAGGTGATGTGTGTGACCATCAGCTTTGATCATGATATCGTGGACGGCGCGCCGGCTGCCCGTTTTGCCCAAACCTTGAAGGAGCTTATCGAAGGACGGGCGCTGTTGAATGACCTAACTGCGAAATAAAGGCCGCGCCATTCGCACATCGAAGACTGCACCAGAGGCGTATGCGTGGTGATAGCATTTCGATTACACAGGTCGAATTTCCAGATAGGAAACTTCATTCCAATTTAGGGGAGGGTAGGATCCATGAAAAACAACGCATCTAGCAATATTTCCCCACGTTCCTGGGCCGTCATGGCAGCCCTGGCTCTGACCGGTCAGATCGCCTGGGCGGTGGAGAATGCCTGGTTCAACACGTTTGTTTATGATAAAATCACACCGGATCCGCGCCCGGTAGCGTGGATGGTAGCCGCCAGCGCCATCACTGCCACCTTGACGACGCTGCTGATGGGGACGCTCAGCGACCGGACTCGTTCCCGCTGGGGACGCAGACGCCCGTACATCCTGATCGGCTATGTGCTCTGGGGGCTGTCCACAATTCTTTTCCCAACGGTGGCGTACATCAAAACGGCCAGCCTTGCGGTGATTATGGTGGTCGTTGCCGATTCGGTGATGACCTTTTTCGGTTCTACGGCAAACGATGCGGCTTTCAGCGCCTGGACGACGGATATTGCCACCAGCGAGAGCCGCGGTCGGGTGGAGGGGGTGCTCAATTTGAGCATGTTCCTCGCGCAGATTGTATCCATGGTCGCCGCCGGGATTCTGATCGATTCCTTCGGCTACTTTGTCTTCTTCTACAGTCTGGGTGGGATTGTCATGGCTGTCGGGTTGGTGGCCGGTTATTTGCTGGAAGATGCACCGGCCATCGAGAGCGATGTTCCCCGCCCGCCATTTTGGCGGGAGTTCACAGAGCTTTTTAGGATCGATGTGCTAAAGGAAAACCGGGCCTTGTTCATCCTGTTGCTTTTCATCATGATCAGCAACATCGGCATGCAGGTTTCGATGCCCTACCTGATCATCTACCTGGAAAACTATGTTGGCGTCACCAAGACGGAATTCAGCATCATAGGCGGCGCGGTGATGCTGGGCAGCGCTATCTTTGCCATCCCCTTTGGCATCCTGGCGGATCGCTGGAACAAGCGGGTGATGAGCGCTGTCGCCATCGTGGCCAGCAGCCTGGGCGGGGTCTTGCTCTCGCTTGTGAGCACCTTGCCGCTGCTTGCACTCACCGGCCTGGTCTGGCAAGCGTTTGCGACCGCATCCGGGATCGCCTCGGTGGCCTGGCTAAAAGACCTGCTGCCGGAACAAAACCGGGGCAAATTCCTCGGCATCCGGATGATCTTTTGGATCGCCATCCCGATGGTGCTCGGCCCCTGGATCGGTTCAACTCTGATCCAGAATTTGGGGATTCCCACGGTCACTAACGGTGAGACCGGTTTTATTCCGGTTCCCATTATCTTTCAGGTTGGTTCTGTGATCGCCTTGCTCTCGTTGATCCCGCTTGGCTTCATCCGCCGAGACAAAAACGCATGAGCCGGGCAAGGGTCCTTCCAGGATATTGGCACAACCGCCTGGCTATCAATGCCGAAGTGGCGATATTCCATCAATGGGAACAGCTTGAAGCTTCGGGCAGCATTGAGAATTTCCGCATCGCTGCTGGCGAAGTGGAGGGATTTCGCGAAGGCTGGTTCTTTGCCGATTCAGATGCCTTCAAATGGCTGGACGCGGCTGCACGAGTCTATGCAACGCACCCAAACTCCCGTTTAGCCGCCTTGATGGATGATTTTATCGCGCTGATCGGCCGTGCCCAGAAGCCCGATGGCTATATCTATACCTACAACCAGATCCATTTTCCCGATTCACGCTGGACCAACCTGCAAATCGAGCACGAGCTGTACTGCCACGGCCATTTGATCGAGGCCGGTGTCTCGCATCACGAGGCTACCGGGCGCCATGACCTGCTCGAAATCGCCCGGCGGGCCGCCGACCGGATCGTGGCCGATTTCAAGGGTAAAGGGCCGGAGTATACCCCAGGGCACCAGGAGATCGAGATCGCCTTGCTGCGGTTGTACCGGCTAACCGGGCAGGCCGATTATCTGGATATGGCCAGGCAGTTCATCGAGCAGCGCGGACGCCAACGCGGATTCAGTCTTTCTATCTTGCAGCAGAATTCCAGAGCAGAAAAGCGGAAAGAGGTGGTCGAAAAGCGGCGGCAGGAGCACTTAGCCGCCCATCCTGAATTCACGCCATTCCAGGTTCCCGCCGGGAATGAGGCCAAAAAACCCTGGAACATTACGCCGCGCTATATGCTCAATGCCCTGAGCGGCAAATATTTGCAGCAACATACCCCGATCCGCGCCCAGACCGTCCCCGTCGGACACGCGGTCCGTTTTGCGTACCTGGAAACGGCAACCGCGATGTTGGCGCGGGAGACTGGCGACTTGTCCCTCGTTGCCACGCTTGAGCGCGCCTGGGACCACATGGTCTCCCGGAGGATGTACGTCACGGGCGGAATCGGCTCGCTGCCCGAGCTGGAAGGCTTTGGCAATGACTACGAACTGGACCCCGAGTTCGCTTATGCCGAGACCTGCGCGGCGCTGGGAAGTATGTTCTGGAACTGGGAGATGGTCCAGTTGACCGGCGAGGCCCGGTACAGCGATCTGTTTGAATGGCAGCTATACAACGCCACCGGCGTGGGCATGGGCGCTGAGGGCGCCACCTATCTCTATAACAACCCGCTGACGTGCAGAGGCGGCGTAACCCGTCAGGCGTGGTACGAGATTCCCTGCTGCCCATCCAACATCTCGCGCACGTGGGCCGACCTCGGAAAATATCTGTACACAAGTGACGCAAGGAATATCTGGGTGCACCAATATGTGAGCAGCGAGGCGATGCTTGAGGCGTGCGGCGGTGTGGAGATCAAGGTCGAAACCAGCCTCCCCTGGCAAGGAAATGTCCGGATCGCGGTCACGCCACGCGAAGCCCAGGAGTTCAGTCTGCACGTGCGCATTCCGTCCTGGGCGAAAAGTGTCTCATTGCAGGTCAATGGCGAGAGACAGGATTTCCCTATCTCAGACCCGGCAACCCGAGAGCAGGCCGCCTCCGGCTATGATCCGCGGGACAGTCGCTTCTACCAGATCCGGCGCATGTGGACACCTGGCGACGTGGTCGAGATCGATTTCAGCACAGACATCCAACTGCGACGGGCTAACCCCAAGGTCAAGGGACACGAGGGCAAGGTCGCCATCACCGCCGGCCTCCTGGTCTACTGCCTGGAGAGCGTGGATAACCACGAGGTAGATATTTTCAACGTCCAGCTCGATCCGACCTCTCTGGCCGAACGTTTCGATCCCGACCTGTTTGGCGGCGCAAGCGTGATCACTGCAAGAGCTGTGGACTCCACGCCATTGGTTTTCATTCCCTATCATCTTTGGGGCAACCGTGGCCCGTCGCAGATGACGGTCTGGGTGAACGTGTGAAGGTAAGGTTTCTGATGACTGACAAAAAGTGGCCCGTTGAGAAAGCAGTTAAATGGTATCAGACACAGCCCTGGCTGCGCGGCTGCAACTTTATCCCCAGTACGGCGATTAACCAATTGGAAATGTGGCAGGCCGCGACCTTCGACCTTGAAACGATCGACCGCGAGCTTGGCTGGGCGGCGGACCTGGGGCTGAACGCTATGCGCGTGTATTTGCACGATCTGGTCTGGCGCCAGGACCCGGTGGGATTCAAGGACCGCATCGCACAGTACCTGGCGGTGTCTGACCGGCACGGGATCAAGACAGTTTTTGTGCTGTTTGATGACTGCTGGCACGATAATCCCCAACTGGGAACACAGCCAACCCCGCGCCCGGGCGTGCATAATTCCGGCTGGGTCAAAGGTCCAGGGACAAAGGTGTTGAATGACCGGACCGAGTGGGGGAGGTTGGAGGATTACGTCAAGGATATTGTCGGCACATACGGTAATGATGAGCGAGTGGTCATCTGGGATCTCTACAACGAGCCGGGGAATAATTTCTTGATCTCTCTCAAACTCCCGGCGGTTTTACGCTCTGTAATGCTCGTCGGCCAGTTGGTCAAACATCTACTGGCGCCCGGCCCCACAGCGCGACTCCTGCGTCAGGCCTTTTCGTGGGCACGCGAGGTCAATCCGCGCCAGCCGCTGACCGCGGGTCTGTATTTCCTGCTGCCCTCGTTAGGCGCAAAGCTCAACCCGGTCTGCCTCGAGTTGAGTGATATTGTCACCTTCCATTCCTATTTCAGCTTAAAGGATACAGAGAGAATCGTCGCTGACCTGGCAAAGAGCGGACGGCCGCTGGTGTGTACCGAGTACCTGGCGCGCAGCACAGGGAGCACCTTTGAGGCCATCCTGCCGTATTTCAAAACCCACAAAATCGGGGCGATCAACTGGGGCCTGGTGGCAGGCAAAACCCAAACCATGTATTCCTGGCAAGACTATTATCCCGACGGGCAGGAACCTCCATTGTGGTTTCACGACATCCTGCGCCCGGATGGCACGCCGTACAGCCAGGCGGAAAAGGCCCTGATCCAAGAGATCACCTGACGTCGAACATAACGTTGTCCATTGGCGAGGATCGGCAATTCGTGAAAGCCGTTCTCCACCCCGCCGCCCGCGGGGTAGACGGCGACAAAGAAAGGCATCCAGTGATCCTGGACACAATCGCGGTACTGGTTTGCCGTTCCTGCACCGGGTTGTGTTGCCGAAACCAGCTCGCCATAGACGACAACTATAACCCCAATGTCAATCCGGTTATAAAGAGTCTCTGCTTCTGGAATCCCAAGAATGATGCAGTCGTTTGTCCATTGCGTAGTTGGACAGTCGCTTCGGTGGAGGGAACCGACCTTCTTACACGATCTACGACGGCAAGGCCAACCCGCTGCGCGAAGAGACTTATCGACTGCTGATGCGCTTGTGCACATCTCTGGCCCGCGTTTGCGCGGTCGCCCGCTACTCGACCGCATTGACATCCACATGGAAATCCCGCGCGTGGCCTACGACGAGCTGGCGCACGCCACCCGCGGCGAGCCTTCCGCCGTGATTCGCCCCCCCCGACTCGCGGCTGCATCGGCAATAGCATTTTTACACTGGTGAAAGTGTAGTTTGACCTAGCTACCGGACACTTTTTTAGAAAAGCGGTTGATTGACACGGAAAACCAGGTAAAGTAAAGGTGTCAACCACTTTACCGAAGGAGGTTTTCATGTCAACCAACCAACTCTATCATACTTGGTATA
>Ga0334887_1000535_pt1 | contig 60056 bp, 74 predicted proteins | sample GraSluR1_MG_10_FD_207217 | JGI IMG/M metagenome (GOLD analysis project Ga0334887, IMG submission 207217) | Sludge microbial communities from methane-producing bioreactor in Wageningen University, Netherlands - Granular Sludge_18_07-R1 | ecosystem: Engineered > Bioreactor > Anaerobic >...
CCGTCGAGCTCGTCACCCCCATCGCACTGGAAAAGGAACTCCGTTTCGCCATCCGCGAGGGCGGCAAGACAGTCGGTGCCGGAGTCGTCACCGAGATAATCGAATAAAGGGGAATTACAATGCGGCAGAGAATCAGGATATGCCTGAAAGCGTTTGATCACAGACTGCTCGACCAGTCCGTGAAAGAGATTGTCGATGCGGCGAAGAAGACAGGCGCCCAGGTGATCGGTCCCGTACCGCTACCGACAAGGATCCAGAAGTTCACAGTCTTGAGATCGCCGCACATCGATAAGAAGTCACGGGAACAGTTTGAGATCCGTACACATAAACGGTTGATGGACATCGTCGATCCCACACAGCAAACGGTTGATGCCCTTATGAAGCTCGAACTGGCGGCCGGTGTCGATGTGGAGATCAAATCCTAGGAGCAGGTTATGGCAGTCACAGACATACTGAACATAGAGGGTGCAAAGGTTGGGGAGATCGAGCTCAAGGACGAGATCTTCAACTGTGAGGTGAAAGAGCATCTTATCCACGACGTGGTCAAAATGCAGCTTGCCAGGCGCAGGAGAGGGACCGCCAAGACGAAAGGACGCAGCGAGGTCTCCGGCGGTGGCCGCAAGCCCTACAAGCAGAAGGGTACCGGTCAGGCCCGGCGCGGTTCTTCCCGCTCTCCCGTGATGGTCGGCGGCGGCACTATATTCGGGCCACAGCCGAGGGATTACGGCTATTCGTTGCCGAGGAAGGTCAGGAGAAGCGCTTTGCGCTCGGCTCTCACGGTGAGGAACGCGGGATCGAACATGAAGGTCCTCGACAAACTTGAGCTGGAGGGTATCAGCACGAAGACCTTTTTCGGGATCGTCAGGACGCTGAGCCTGACGAAGCCGCTCTTTATCATCGACAAGAAGGACGAGACGGTGGAGAAATCGGCCAGGAACATTCCCTACGTCAAGGTGCTGAGGGTAGACGGACTGAACGTTTACGATATAATCCGCTACGAGCAGCTCATCCTGACGGTGGACGCGGTGAAGAAAGTGGAAGAGGTGCTGGCATCATGAACGAATACGATATCATCCTGCGGCCGATCATTACCGAGAAGAGCACGCTGGTGAAGGATACGGGAAACCAGTACGTCTTTGAGGTTGCGAGAAGCGCAAACAAAATAGAGATAAGAAAGGCCGTGGAGAAACTCTTCAAGGTCAAGGTGGTTGATGTCCATGTAGCGAACATGGAAGGCAAGAAGAAGAGGCTCGGACGGTTTCATGGCAAGCGGTCGGACTGGAAGAAGGCCATTGTGAAGTTGAGTCCCAAGGACAAAATCACGATTTTTGAGGGTGCGTAAACATGGGCGTGAAAGAGTATAAACCTACATCCGCTGGCAGGCGCTTCATGAGCGGGCTTACCTTCGATGAGATATCGAAGGACAAGCCGGAGAAATCCCTGCTGAAACCCATAAAGAAGACGGGCGGACGGAATCACAGCGGGAAGATAACCACGAGACATATCGGCGGCGGACATAAACGGCGCCTGCGCATAATCGACTTCAAGCGCAACAAGTTCGAGATCACGGGGAAGGTGGCTGGTATCGAATACGACCCCAACCGCTCGGCGAACATCGCACTTATCCATTATGTCGACGGTGAGAAGCGCTACATCCTGGCCCCGCTCGGCGTGAAGGCCGGAGATACGGTGATCGCCAGCATGAAGCCTGACACGGAGATCAAGGAAGGCAACGCCCTTCCCCTGAAATACATCCCCCTCGGCACCTTCGTGCACAACATCGAGATGAAGCCCGGCAAGGGCGGGCAGATGGCGAGAAGTGCGGGGAGCTACGCGCAGATCGTGGCGAAGGAAGGCGAGTACGGACACTTAAGGCTCCCTTCCGGCGGCGTACGGCTGGTCAACCTTTCCTGCATGGCGACGATCGGACAGGTCGGCAACATCGATCACGAGAACATCACCATCGGCAAAGCGGGCAAGCCCCGGTGGCTCGGCACGAGGCCCACGGTTCGCGGCACCGCCATGAACCCTGTTGACCACCCTCTGGGCGGCGGCGAGGGCAGGTCCAAAGGCGGCAGGCATCCCTGCTCCCCCTGGGGCCAGCTGGCGAAGGGCAAGAAGACCCGGAAGAACAAACGGACAGACAAGTTTATCATTAAACTGAGAGGTTAGGAGGTTCCTGTGGCACGTTCCGTCAGAAAAGGGCCATTCTTAGAAGATAAGTTGGCGAAGAAGGTCGACGAGGCGAAGGAGACCAAGGGTTCGAAGGTGATCAAGACATGGTCGCGCCGTTCCACGATCACCCCTGATTTTGTGGGTCTGACCTTTGCGGTCCACAACGGCAGGAAGTTCATACCGGTTTTCGTAACCGAAGAAATGGTCGGCCACAAGCTCGGCGAGTTCTCACCGACACGGACCTTCCACAGCCATGCCGGCGACAGGAAATCGAAAGTGGCCAGGAAGAAGGATTGATACTATGGAAATCACGGCGAAGACTCGAATGATACGTATATCACCGCGGAAGGTGCGGATCGTCGCTGACCTGATCAGGAAGAAGAACGTCAACGAGGCTTCGGGGCTGTTGACATTTATGCCGCAGAAGGGCGCTTTTATACTGAAGAAGCTCCTCGACAGTGCGATAGCCAACGCCCGTCAGAAGAAATACGTCGACGTCGACAACCTGTACGTCAAGACCATCATGGTCGACGGCGGCCCGGTCCTGAAACGCTTCATGCCGAGGGCAATGGGGCGCGCAACGAAGATACGCAAGAGATTAAGCCATATAACGCTCATCCTGGATGAAGCATAGACTTGGAGGTTAAATGGGTCAGAAGACAAACCCTTTCGGTTTCAGGCTCGGGGTCATCAAGACCTGGGATTCCAAATGGTTCGCGGCACGGAATTACGCGAAGTTTCTCCATGAAGACCTGGTGATAAAGAAGTTTCTCAAGAAGAAACTGTACCAGGCCGGCATATCGAAGATAGAGATAGAACGTGCGGCCAACAAGGACAAACGGGCAAAGATAAACATCCATACGTCGAGGCCGGGCCTCGTGATAGGACGGAAGGGTGCCGAGGTCGAGAACCTGAAGCGCGAACTCCAGCGGATCACGGACAAGGAGGTCATCCTCAACATCACCGAGGTGAAGAGACCCGAGACGGATGCCCAGCTTGTCGCCGAGAACGTGGCGCTCCAGATCGAGCGCAGGGTTTCATTCAGACGGGCTATGAAAAAGAACGTCCAGCAGGCGCTTAAGTTCGGCGCCAAGGGCATCAAGGCCATGTGCGCCGGCCGACTTGGCGGCGCGGAGATGGCGCGGACCGAATGGTATCGCGAAGGCAGGGTTCCCCTGCAGACCATTCGCGCCGATATCGATTACGGGTATGCTGTCGCGTCCACGAAATATGGCGTGATCGGTGTAAAGGTCTGGATATTCAAAGGAGAAGTATTTCAGGAGGCTCGGTAATGCTTGCACCAAAAAGGGTAAGATATAGAAAAGTGCAGAAGGGTACCCTCAAGGGCGTCGCTCAGAGGGGTAACGTGGTCAGCTTCGGCGACTTCGGACTCCAGGCCACGGAGGGCGGATGGATCACATCCCGTCAGATCGAAGCAGCCCGTATCGCCCTTACGAGATATGTCAAAAGGACAGGCAAGGTCTGGATCAGGGTGTTCCCCGACAAGCCGATAACCAAAAAACCTGCGGAAACAAGGATGGGCAAGGGCAAAGGGCCGAATGAAGGATGGGTTGCCGTTGTGAAACCCGGCAGGGTTCTGTACGAGATCACCGGCGTTCCCGAAGAAAAGGCGCGCGAGGCCCTGAGAATTGCCTCCTTCAAACTTCCGATCGGTACCAGGTTCATTGCACGAAGTGAGGAACAATGAAAGCGAAAGAGCTGAAGGAACTGACGAAAGAGGAACTGGCAAAGAGGAAGAAGGATCTCAAGGAAGAACTCTTCAACCTGAGATTTCAGCATTCGACGGGACAACTTGAGAACACGGCACGGATGAATACGCTGAAGAAAGACGTCGCCAGGATAGAAACCGTCTTGAGCGAGAAGGAATAAAGGCTTAAAGAGGTTCCCATGGAAGCGAAACGCGAAATAGGCAAGCGAAAGATGGTCGGCAGGGTCATCAAGGACAAGATGGATAAAACGGTTGTCGTTGAGGTCGAGAAGTTCCTCAAGCACCCGAAGTATCACAAGTTCATCAAGAGGAAGCTGAGATACAAAGCACACGACGAGAATAATTCCAGCAAGACGGGCGACCGGGTGTTGATCGTCGAGACAAGGCCTCTGAGCAAGGATAAGCGCTGGCTCGTAAAAGAGGTTGTCAGACACGAGGAACTTTTCCTGGTCAGGAACGAGGTGGCACATGATTCAGGAGAGATCTAAGCTCGAAGTTGCCGACAATTCGGGTGCGAAGAAACTGGGGTGCATCAAGGTGCTCGGCGGGTCACGAAAACGGTATGGTACAGTGGGAGACATCATCGTGGCATCCGTGAAAGAGGTGATCCCCAACTCCAAGGTGAAAAAGGGCGAAGTCGTCAAGGCCGTGATCGTCAGGACGAAGAAGGAGATACGCAGGAACGACGGTTCCTACGTGAAGTTCGACGAGAATTCGGCGGTTATCATAAATCAGTATAACGAGCCGGTGGGAACGCGCATCTTCGGTCCCGTGGCGAGAGAGCTTCGGGCCAAGAGGTTCATGAAGATCGTGTCCCTGGCGCCGGAGGTTGTGTGAGGTCGATCATGGAAAAGGCGTGTCACGTAAAGAAGAATGACCTGGTAATGGTGACGACCGGAAAAGACAAGGGAAAGACAGGGAAGGTTCTCAGGATCAACTACAAGAAGAACCGGCTGATCGTCGAGAAGGTCAACATGGTGAAGAAGCATGTGAAGCCCAGCCAGAAGGCCAAGGGCGGCATCATGGAGATGGAGAGTTCCATCCATGTTTCGAACGTCATGATCTATTGCGAGAAATGCACGAAGCCCGTCCGGACGGGGAAGAAAGTCCTGGAGAACGGCAAGAAGGTTCGTTTTTGCAGGAAATGCGACGAGGTCATCGATAAGTAAGCGGGAGGCGGTCGTTGAATACGTATAGGGAGTTCTACGAAAAGGAAGTGAAATCGGCCCTTATCAGGCGGTTTCAATATAAGAACGTCATGGAAGTGCCGAAGATCGTGAAGATCACCGTGAATATCGGCCTCGGCGAGGCCCTGCAGAACATCAAGGCCCTCGATGCCGCCTCGGGCGATATCAAGCTGATCACCGGGCAGAAGCCGGTCATCACGAAGGCGAAGAAATCGATCGCCTCCTTCAAGCTCCGCGAAGGGATGTCCGTGGGATGCATGGTAACGTTGCGCAGCACGAGAATGTACGAGTTCTACCGCAAGCTGGTGACCATCGTTCTGCCCAGGGTACGAGACTTCAAAGGGGTCTCCCCGAAGTCATTCGACGGCAGGGGCAATTATACCCTGGGGTTGAAAGAGCAGATCATCTTCCCCGAGATCGAGTACGACAAGATCGACAAGATCAGGGGAATGAACATAACGATCACGACAACGGCGAAGACGGATGAAGAAGGCCATGAGCTTTTGAAACTCATGGGTATGCCTTTCAGGAGTTGACGGAGGAGTGCATGGCAAGGAAAGCAATGATTGAGAAGACGAAGAGGGCACCCAAGTTCAAGGTGCGCGTGCGTAACAGATGTGCCGTCTGCGGCAGGCCGAGAGCCTTTATCAGGAAATTCCAGATGTGCAGGGTCTGCTTTAGGTCCTATTCCCTGAGGGGCGAGGTCCCCGGTGTTCTAAAATCAAGCTGGTGAGGTGGTAATATGGGTATGGTTGATCCAATAGCAGACATGATGACGAGGATCCGCAACGCCATCACGGCCCGTCATGAAACGGTAGACATTCCGTATTCCAACATCAAGTTCTCCATTTCCAGGATCCTCAAGGAGGAGGGCTATGTAAGGAATTACAAGACCTTTGTCGATGAAGCCAGAAAGAAGTTCCTCAAGGTGTACATCAGCTATGACGAGAACTCGAAGAGCGTCATCACCGGCCTCAAGACGATCAGCAAGCCGGGCAGGCGCGTCTATGCAAAGGTTGCCGATATGCCCAGATTCCGTAACAGGACGGGTATCGTCGTCATCTCTACGTCGAAAGGTCTCATGACGGACCGGAACGCGATAAAGAACAAGGTTGGAGGAGAGCCCCTCCTCGTGGTGTGGTGAGAGGTGCAGGTATGTCGAGGATAGGGAAGAAACCAATTACACTCCCGCAGGGGACAAAACTGGAACTTAAAGAAGGTGAGGTCTTTGTCACAGGGCCCAAGGGCTCCCTCAACAGGCCGTTTCTGAAGGGTTTGACGCTCAGCATGGACGGCAGTACCGTGACGGTGTCCCGCACTAGTGAAGAGAAGACGATCAGGGGTTATCACGGCCTCATGAGGACACTTATCGCCAACATGGTGGAGGGTGTTTCGAAGGGATTCGAAAAGAAGCTCGAGATCATCGGCATCGGCTACAGGGCGGAATTCCAGGCCGAGAGTTTCACCTTTTACCTCGGTTATTCACATCCCATCGTCTTTACTCTCCCCGAAGGCATCACCGGCGGCCTTGAAAAGCAGACGCAGGTCTCCATCCAGGGGATCGACAAGGAGCTGGTGGGGCAGGTTGCCGCAAAGATACGCGCCTTGAGAAAACCCGATGCATACAAGAACAAAGGCATCAAGTACGCCGATGAAGTCCTGAGAAAGAAAGCAGGCAAAAGCGGGAAATAAGGAGTAGCGGTATGGCCAGAAAGGATAAAGTCGAAGCCCGGCAGAGGCGGAAACGCAGAATACGTAAGAAGATTCAGGGCACCGAGCAGAAACCGAGACTCACGGTGTTCAAGAGCATCAGGCAGATATATGCCCAGCTCGTGGATGACACCCGGCATCGGGTCCTCACGGGGACCTCGACCCTCAACAAGGAAGTACAGGGCGGATTGAAGAGCGGTGGCAACAGCGACGCCGCGAAGAAGGTGGGCGAAGCGATCGGCAGGAAGGCCCTGGAACTCGGCATCACCGAGGTGGTTTTCGACCGCAACGGCTTCAAGTACCACGGAAGGGTCAAGGCGCTCGCCGACGGGGCGCGTGAAGCCGGGCTAAAATTCTAACGGGAGGTTGTGTTGGTTGAGAGAAAGCGAATAGACGCAGGCGATCTCGAGTTACAGGACAGGCTTGTCTACATCAACCGTGTCGCGAAGGTTGTCAAGGGTGGCCGCAGGTTTTCTTTCAGCGCCATCGTTGTCGTCGGCGACGGCAATGGAAAGGTCGGCTTCGGACTGGGCAAGGCCAATGAAGTGCCTGACGCAATACGAAAAGCCGTTGAAAGGGCAAAGAAAAGCCTTGTACAAGTCCCCGTAGAAAAGGGGACGATCCCCCATGAGATCATGGCGAAGTTCGGAACAAGCCAGGTGTATATGAAGCCGGCACGGGAAGGCACAGGCGTTATCGCCGGTCGCGCCGTGCGGGCCGTCGTCGAGGTGGCGGGGATCACCAACATCCTTACGAAGTGTTATGGTTCAAGGAACTACCATAACGTGGTGAAGGCAACGATCAGGGGCCTCTCCCAGTTGAAATCGCCCGAGGTGGCATTGAAACAGAGGGGCAAATTGAAAGTCGAGGAGGGGTAGGATGAGCCACCTCAAGATAAAATGGACGAAAAGCTTCATCGGGTGCCCCGAGGATCAGAGGGCAACGGTCAGGAGTCTCGGCTTCAAGAGGCTTTACCAGGAGAAGACGGTCAAGAACACCCCGGAGATACGGGGCATGGTCAAGAAGGTGATCCATCTCGTTACAGTACTGGAGGATGCTCGGTGAAACTATCAGATCTTAAACCAGTCCCGGGATCAAGAAAGAGCCGCAAGCGTGTCGGCCGGGGGACCGGATCGGGGCTCGGAACGACGGCGGGTTACGGCAACAAAGGCCAGCGCTCGACAAGCGGCGGAACAAAAGGAAAGAGCTTTGAGGGCGGCCAGCTGCCGCTGACGAGAAGGATCCCCAAGAGAGGCTTCAAGAACCCCTTTCGCAAGGAGTATTCCATCATCAATATCGGCGACCTTGAGGTCTTCAAGGGCATGGAGAAGGTCGGCGTTGAGGATATCCTGAAATCAGGCTTCATCAAGAAGGTGAAGGACGGGATCAAGCTTCTTGCCGTGGGAGACATAGATTTCCCCATAAAGATATCGGTTCACAAGGCATCACAGAAGGCCATCGAAAAGATACAGGCCAAGGGTGGTGAGGTGGAGGTTCTCGTCTAATGGGAGGTTTCCAGAATATTGGAAAGATCCCCGAGCTGAAGCGCAGGATCATATGGACCCTCGGATTGCTTGCGGTCTACCGCGTCGGCATCCACATACCCACGCCGGGTATTGACGGTAACGTCCTCGCGGGCATTTTTGAGCAGGCCAAGGGAACCCTGCTCGGGTTTTTCGACATGTTCGCCGGCGGCGGACTGGAGAGGCTCTCCATCTTTGCCCTGGGGATCATGCCCTATATTTCGGCCTCGATCATACTTCAACTCCTGACCGTCGTCATACCCACACTCGAGAAGCTCTCGAAGGAAGGCGAGGCAGGACGGAGGAAGATAACCCAGTACACGCGATACGGGACGGTTGCCATCAGCATCATTCAGGGCCTCTTCATCGCCATCGGTCTTGAACAGATGCGCGGTGCCGGTGGTGAACCCGTTGTGTTCAACCCCGGATGGAGTTTCAGGCTGATGACGATGATCACGCTCACGGGCGGCACGTCCTTCATCATGTGGCTCGGGGAACAGATCACCGAGAAGGGCATAGGCAACGGGATCTCGCTGATCATCTTCGCGGGTATCGTGGCGCGGATGCCGAACGCCATCGCCGGGACGTGGAGCCTCGTCGATACCGGCGAGCTCAACTGGTTCGTAGTGCTCGTCCTTATCGCGATGATGCTTGGTGTTATCGCCTTTATAATATTCATGGAGACGTCACAGCGCAGGATTCCCGTGCAGTACGCAAAAAGGGTTGTTGGACGGAAGATGATGGGTGGTCAGTCGACCCACCTGCCCCTGAAGGTCAACACGGCAGGTGTTATCCCGCCTATCTTCGCGTCATCCATTATCATGTTCCCCGCAACGATCTCGAACTTCATCGCGCACCCCTATGCGAAGAAGGTGGCAGAGCTTTTCACGCCGGGGTCGGCGCTCCATGAGATCTTTTACGTGGGCTTCATCATCTTCTTCTGCTATTTCTACACCGCTATCGTTTTCAACCCCGATAATGTGGCGGACAACATGAAAAAGTACGGGGGATACATACCCGGGATCAGGCCGGGCAAGAGGACATCGGAATACATCGACAGGGTGCTCACCAGGGTGACATTCATCGGGGCGATATATATCTCCTTCGTATGCGTGCTGCCGACACTGCTGGTGAAGGAGTTCAACGTACCTTTCTACTTCGGCGGCACGGCGCTTCTCATTGTCGTCGGCGTCGCTCTGGACACCATTCAGCAGATAGAGTCCCATCTTATCTTGAGGCACTATGACGGACTGGTGAAGAAGTCGCAAAGGATCAAGGGACGACGATAGCAGGATCAAGGGAGGAATGCCGGCGGGAACGCCTTGAGCCAAAGGAATGGTCTTTCTGAAAACAAAAGAGGAGATTGAGAAAATGCGAGTCGCCAGTGGAAAGGCGATGGAAATGCTCCTCTATCTGAAGGATTTTGTGAAGGCGGGCGTGAAGACGATAGACCTCGAGAAGGCCTGCGAGGAGAAGATCAGGGAGGCGGGAAGCATGAAAGCCGCTTTCAAGGGGTACAACGGGTTCCCTTATTGCCTCTGTGTGTCCGTGAACGATGAGGTCGTACACGGTATGCCCTCTGAACGACATTTGAAAGAGAATGACATCGTGAGTATCGATTTTGGGCTTCTTTATGAAGGGTATTACGGAGACGTGGCAATGACCTATGCCGTCGGAGGAATCTCAAAGGCCGCAAGGAAGCTTCTCGAGGTGACGGAAATGGCCCTCTACCGCGGCATAGACGAGGCCCGTGAGGGGAACAGGCTCTATGATATCTCCCACGCCATACAGGAGTGCGTCGAGGGAGAGAGATTCTCGGTCGTACGAGAGTTCGTCGGCCACGGAATAGGACGGAGCCTTCATGAAGAACCGCAGGTGCCCAATTACGGGACGAAGGGGACGGGCCTCAGACTCAAGGCTGGAATGGTCTTTGCCATAGAACCGATGGTGAACATAGGAAAGAGTGAAGTGTATATCAAGGAGAACGGTTGGACCGCGGCCACGAAGGATGGAAGCCTGTCAGCTCATTTTGAACACACCGTGGCCGTGACCGGCAACGGCCCCGTCATATTGAGCCGGGCCTAGAGAGGTAAAATGCCAAAAGGCGAAGGTATAGAGATAGAAGGAACGGTCGTAGAGCCCCTGCCCAACGCGATGTTCAGGGTTGAGCTCCCCAACGGCCACAGGGTTCTTGCCCACGTATCGGGTAAGATGCGGATGCACTACATAAAGATACTCAGGGGAGACAAGGTCGTCGTCGAGTTGTCGCCATACGACCTAACGCGGGGCAGGATCATTTATCGCGTCAAGTAGGAGGAAAGCATGAAGGTAAAGCCTTCGGTGAAGAAGAGATGTGACAAATGCAAGATCATCAAGCGAAAGGGTGTTGTCAGGATCATCTGCGAAAACCCCAAGCATAAACAGAAACAGGGTTAAGGAGGCAAAAGGTGGCACGAATTGCTGGCGTCGACATACCCAGGGACAAGAGGATCGAAGTGGCCCTGACCTACATTTACGGCATCGGGAGAACGCTATCCAGCAAGATCCTGAACCAGGCCGGGATCGATCCGAACAAGAGGACCAACACTCTGCTCGATGAAGAGATCGCGAAGATAAGAGACATCCTGGAGAACGAATACAAGGTCGAAGGTGACCTGAGAAAAGAAGTGAGCATGAACATCAAGAGGCTCATGGATATCGGATGTTACCGCGGCCTGAGACATAGACGGAGCCTTCCCGTGCACGGACAGAGAACGAGGACGAACTCCCGGACCCGTAAAGGCCCGCGGAAGACTTCGATGAAACGAAAATAACGACGAGGTGGTGCATACATGGCTAAGGTCAGAAGAAGCGGAAAGAAGAAGGTAAAAAAGAATATCCCCGTCGGTGGAGCACATATACAGTCGAGCTTCAACAATACGATCATCACGATCACCGATCCGCAGGGCAACGTTGTGTCGTGGTCAAGCGGAGGGGTTGTGGGTTTCAAGGGCTCGCGCAAGAGCACTCCCTTTGCCGCGCAGCTAGCCGCGGAGAACGCCGCGAAGAAGGCCATGGAACATGGACTGAGGACGGTGGACGTCTATGTGAAGGGCCCTGGAGCGGGACGTGAGGCGGCCTTGAGGGCGCTCCAGAGCGCGGGGCTGAAGATCCATCTCATCCGCGACGTTACGCCTATCCCCCATAACGGTTGCAGACCGCCGAAACGCAGAAGGGTTTAAAGGAGGCACGAATTGTCACGATATGTTGGACCATCATGCAAGTTATGCCGGCGAGAAGGCATAAAGCTTTTCCTAAAGGGAGAAAGGTGTTACACGGAGAAGTGTGCAATTGAAAAGAGGAATTACCCCCCGGGACAGCACGTGGACACGAAGGGTAAGGTCATGGAGTACGGCATGCGTCTGAGGGAAAAGCAGCGCGCGCGCCGGATATACGGGCTCAGCGAGAAGCAGTTCCGACGGTTCTTCGTCATGGCCGAGCGCAAAGAAGGCATCACGGGCACCAACTTCCTCGTCTTTCTCGAAAGAAGGATCGACAACATGGTGTTTCGGCTGGGCTTTGCGACGTCCCGCGCCGAGGCGCGCCAGCTTGTATCGCACAAGCACATTGCCGTCAATGGCAGGACGGTGAGCTCCTCGTCCTACCTCGTGAGGGTGGGCGATGTCATAGAGGTCAGGCACAAGAACCTGCCTGCCGTAGTGAACGCGCTGGAATCGGTCGTTCGGAGGGGTGTGCCCTCGTGGATAGACCTTGACAAGGACAATATGAAGGGCACCATCAGGCTCTTTCCGACACGCGACGATATTTCATTGCCGATCAAGGAGCAGTTGATCGTAGAGTACTATTCAAGGTAGTTATTACCCCAAGGAGGGTACATGCCTATGTTTGAAAAAAACTGGCAGGAGCTTATCAGGCCAACCAAGATCGAGATAGAGAAGAAGGAGAGCACATATGTGAAATTCTCCACGGAACCCTTTGAGAGAGGGTACGGCGTCACGATCGGCAACTCTCTCCGCAGGGTGCTTCTGTCTTCGATCATGGGTGCCGCCATAACGTCGGTCTGGATAGATTCCGTTGACCACGAGTTCTCGACGGTACGGGGTGTCAAGGAAGACGTTACGGAGATGATCCTGAACCTGAAGAAGGTCGTCGTCAGGATGACCGACGACAAGCCTGCCCTTTTGAAGATCGATGTTAAAGGCAAGAGGGAAGTGAAAGCGGGAGACATCACCCATGAAGGCGGGGTGGAGGTCGTGAACCCCGACCTGCATATAGCCACACTGTCAAGTGATGCCAGGCTGTACATGGAGATGAAGGCAAGGCTTGGCCGCGGTTATCAGCCTTCGGAACAGAATGTCGATGACGCCGACCCCATCGGCACCATTCCCATAGACGCCATCTTCTCTCCCATCAGAAAGGTGAGCTACAATGTTACTCAGGCCAGGGTAGGACGGCGGACGGACTATGACAAGCTGTCCATGGAGATCTGGACCGACGGCAGCGTCGATCCCCTCGATGCCCTCTCTTTCGCGGCGAAGATCATCAAGGAGCAGATGCGCATCTTCATCAACTTCGACGAGATCGAGGAGGCGGAAGCGGGCGAGGAAAGGGGCCAGGAGAAACCCGATTTCAACGAAAACCTGTATCGCAGCGTTGACGAGCTCGAGCTTTCCGTAAGGAGCGCGAACTGCCTGAAGAACGCGGATATCAAGTACATAGGGGAGCTCGTCCAGAAGACGGAGCAGGAAATCCTTATGACAAAGAACTTCGGAAGGAAATCGTTGAACGAGATCAAGGAGATTCTTTCTTGCATGGGGCTTCGGCTTGGTTTAAAATTAGACAGCTTCCCGGCACGGGAAGAACTGGACAAAATGGTTCTCAAGAAAAAAGATCACATGTAGGGGTTGATAATGAGGCATCAGAACAGAGTGAAGAAGATGAATCGAACCAAGAGCCACCGGCGGGCGTTGTTCATGAACCTCGCCAATGCCCTGTTCGATCATGAAAGCATAAAGACCACGAACCCGAAGGCGATGGAGCTCAGGAAGGTGGCGGACAGGCTCATCACCCTGGCGAAGAGAAAAGACCTTCACTCGCTGCGGCTTGCGTTTGCCTTCCTGAGGGACAAGAAGGTTGTCAGAAAGCTCTTCAGTGATATCGGGGACCGCTACGCGGCCATAAACGGCGGATACACCCGTGTCGTCAAGATCGGCCTCAGGAAAGGCGATGCCGCACCGATGGCCATCATAGAGCTGACACAGAAGAAGGAACCGGAGAAGGAAAAAGAGAAGGGCAAAGCGAAAGAGAAGAAAGAGGCGAAGCCCGTCAAAGAGAAGAAGGAAAAGGCACCGGCGAAGAAGAAGGCGACGCCGAAGAAAGAGGCGGCTGGCGCCGAAGAGGCGAAACCTAAGAGAACGAGGAAGCCGAAAGCGGAAAAGAAGGCGGAGGAGGCTCCGGAAGGAACGGAAAACGCCTGAAAAGATATTGGGAGATCGTTCAACGGCAGGACAACGGACTCTGACTCCGTGAATCAAGGTTCAAATCCTTGTCTCCCAGCCAGATGAAAAGGGGCTGACCGATCGGTCAGCCCTTTTTTCTGTCTTCCGGGACTCATTCTCCCCCGTCTTTCATGATGACCTTTTCATGCAGCGATGACGGTGAGGCAAGCTTTCATCATTTCAGTCTTGCCTTCTCAAAGACACGCTCCATCTTTTTGACCACTTCCGGGGACTCAAGCTCCGTTACCCCGAAGAAGAGATAGGAGAAATTGTCCGCCAGTATTTCCTCGGGATGAATGATGTAATCCGTGTTCCTTCCCACCTGCTCGAAGAAATCGCTCATCTCCGATTCGTCATAGAGCTCGGGCTTGGCCCCCTTGAGAGGCGTCGGTTTTCGGCCCGGGCCGTTGTCCCTGGCGACCCCGAGAAAGGCGAGCTGAAGATAGTCGAAGATATGCTCACTGTGGGCCCTGTCGTACCTTTCGACCCGGGAGTAAAGGATCGGCAGAACAAAAAGCCTTTGCTCGCCGATTTTCACGGAGATACAGTGTTCATTCACCGGTGAGTCGGGGTTTGTGATCCTGCGGTCCTTCAATGTCTTCGGGAATTCGAAAGGCGGACATTTCCTGAACCCTATCGTTTCATAGAGTTCATCGCGCAGCCGGGGGTCGAGGCGTATTATGATGTGAAAGAGTTCATGGGACAGGAGCTTGCAGAGGGTGACCCTGTCAGTCCCAACCATTGCGCGGGGGATCACGATGGCCCCGCCGCGCGTGTATGCCGCGCCTCCCTCTTCGTGGCCGGTAGTTTTCACGAGGTAGATCTTCTCTGGCAGGAAAGAGGCAAAGTCTTTCAATCTCGATTCCATCACGGCGAGAACGGGGCCAAGGAGTTCCCTGTCACCCTCCTCCCATGACAGGACATTGCTCGAGATGAAGTCGAGGAATGTCTCCTGCGTGATATCCTTGCCCGTCTTCATGCGGCAGGATCTGTCGAAGGGACTCATCTCTGTGATGTAGGTGTCTCTGGCAGTCAGTATCTCCCGTCCCTGCCCAAGGGTGGCAAAGACGAAGTGAGGTTTGTCGGCGCCGTGAGCGCACGTGCAGAATACAGACGCCATGGTGAGTGCAGCGAGTAATATCTTCCAGGGATTTGTCATAAGCGCGTTTCCTTTTCTTGAGAGCTCACGACATGGGGTGGGAAAGGAGGGCCTGATCCCGGTGCCATGTCATGTGACAAACAGGTTCTTGGTGGCGAAGCTGGGATCGCTTGTCAGGTTGACTCCAATACGGCGCAGGCCGGCCTCATCGCCGGGGCTCGGTATGTGTGTCATGTGCACCTCGCAGTTGCGGAGCTCCTTGAGTTTTTCCAGGGCGAGCTTGGCCGCCGGGTTGGTCATGGTGCTCACGGACAGGACGATAAGGGCCTCCTCGAGGTCCAGACTGACGGAGCCTTCATTCAGTATGCGTGTCTTCAGATTCCGCACCGATTCGGTGACATATTCGGGCAACAGTGCCAGCTGCTCGGGGATTCCCGCCAGGTGTTTGATGGCATGGATGACGAGACTGGTAGCCGCGTGCATCAAAGGGGAGTTGTTTCCTGTTATGATGGTCCCGTCTTTGAGCTCAATGGACGCCCCGCAGAATATTCCCTCGTTTCCCTTGTTCGCGGCCTGCGCATCGACGGCGGCCTGCCGGGCCGGTGTGACGACCCGGCGGTGTTCGGGATCGAGTTTGAACTCTTTCATGAAAAGCTCGGCTTTCTGAACGGTCTCCTTATCGGCAAACCCCATGGCATATTCACAGCGATAGCGGAAGAACCTGCGGACGATCTCCTGTTTCGACGCTTCCCTGACAATCTCGTCATCGATAATCGCAAAACCTACCCTGTTTACGCCCATATCCGTTGGTGACCTGTAGAACGATCCATCTCCAGTTATCTTTTCCGTGATCCTGTATAGTACGGGAAAAACCTCAACATCGCGGTTGTAATTGACAGACGTCCTCCCGTATGCCTCCATGTGAAAAGGGTCGATGAGGTTGAAGTCTCTGATATCTGCGGTAGCTGCTTCGTAGACGACGTTGACGGGATGCTTGAGGGGCAGATTCCAGACGGGAAAGGTCTCGAACTTGGCGTATCCCGACCGTATGCCCCGTTTATGATCATGGTATAGCTGGGAGAGGCATGTTGCCAGCTTCCCGCTTCCCGGTCCCGGACCGGTGACTATCACAAGAGGTCTGTCGGATTCCACGTATTCATTGGCTCCGTAACCTTCGTCGCTGACTATCGTGTCCACATCGGTGGGATAACCCCTCGTGAAGCGGTGCGTGTACACCCTGATTCCCCGTCGTTCAAGCTTATTCTTGAAATGGACCGCGGCCGGCTGGTCGTCAAAGCGGGTAATGATGACGCCGAGGACGTTTATGCCCCAGTGGCGGAGCTCGTCGATGAGCTTCAAGGCATCGGCATCGTAGGTGATGCCGAAGTCCGCCCGTATTTTCTTTCGCTCTATATCGCCCGCGTATATGCATAGAAGGAGGTCCGCCTTGTCCTTGAGCTCCGCAAGGAGGCGTATCTTGACGTTAGGATCATAGCCCGGCAGGACCCTGGCCGCGTGGTAGTCGTAAAGGAGCTTTCCGCCAAACTCGAGATACAGCTTGTTGTCGAACCTTCCAACGCGCTCCAGGATCTCCCGTGTTTGCTCTTGAAGGTATTTCTCATTGTCAAAACCCTGCTGGAGGTTCATTCCTGTCCTTTCTGCTCTTTGTGTGGCGGACTGCAGTTGTATCGCGCTTTTTTCGTTCTTATCTTCCGGCAGGCTCAGCAGCGATCTTGGCCCATGAGTCGCGCAGGGAGACGATCCGGTTGAAGACGGGTTTCTCCGGAAGTGAGTCTTTCGTATCGACACAAAAATAGCCGATCCTTTCGAACTGATACCTTTTTTCCTGTACAACTCCCGCCAGGCTAGGCTCGACATATGCCGGGACAACATCCAGAGATTCCGGATTGAGAAGGCTCGCGAAGTCACCTTCGGAACCGCTGGGGTCGGGGACCCTGAAAAGTCTGTCGTAGAGACGGATTGTCACCGGTATGGCGTGCGCCGCGGAAACCCAGTGGATAACGCCCTCCACCTTGCGTCCGTCGGCCGGGGGTGCGCTCTTCGTCCCGGGATCGTAGGTACAATGAAGCTCGCTGACCACTCCCGTCACCTCGTCCTTGACCATGGAGGCGAATCTGATGACGTAGGAGTTCCTCAGGCGCACCTCGCGCCCGGGACCGAGACGCTTGTATTTCTTCGGGGGATTTTCCACGAAATCATCCCGTTCGATGTAGAGGACCCGGGAAAAGGGCACCTTTCTTGTACCCATTTCAGGTTTCTGAGGGTGATTGGCGCATTCCATCTCCTCCACCTGTTCTTCGGGGTAGTTGTCGATGACCACCTTGAGGGGTTTGAGGACGGCCATGGCGCGCGGTGCGCGCTCGTTCAGGTCCTCGCGGACGCAGTGTTCCAGGAGAGCGATATCGACAAGATTGTCATTCTTGGCGACACCTATTCGGGCACAGAACTCCCGTATAGCTTCCGGGGTGTATCCCCGTCGTCTCATCCCGGCGACGGTAGGCATGCGAGGGTCATCCCAGCCGTTGACCATACGGTTTTCAACGAGTTCGATGAGCCTTCGCTTGCTGAGCACGGTGTAGGTGAGGTTCAGGCGCGCGAACTCTATCTGTCGGGGTTTGGGGCCTTCTATGAGTTCATCCACGAACCAGTCGTACAGGGGCCGGTTATTCTCAAACTCCAGGGTGCATATGGAATGGGTGATCTTCTCGATGGAATCGGAAAGGCAGTGGGCGAAGTCGTACATGGGGTAAATGACCCAGTCGTCACCGGCGCGATAGTGGCCGGAGCGCTTGATCCGGTAGATGACGGGGTCACGCATGGTGACATTGGGCGATGCCATGTCGATCTTCGCCCGCAGCACACGGCTGCCGTCCTCGAAATCCCCGGCCTTCATCCGGGCAAACAGGTTCAGGTTCTCCTCAACGGACCTGTCACGGTACGGGCTGTTCTTCCCCGGCTCCGTCAATGTCCCACGGTAGGCCCTTATCTCGTCGGCATTGAGGTCGCAGACGTATGCCTTTCCTCTCCTGATGAGAGTAACGGCGAACTGGTAGAGTGCTTCAAAGTAATCGGAGGCGAAGAAGAGTCGATTCTCCCAATCGAAGCCGAGCCAGCGGATGTCATTCTGGATGGATTCGACGAATTCCAGCGATTCACCGGCGGGGTCCGTATCGTCCATACGAAGGTTGCATGTTCCTTTGTACTGGGCGGCTATCCCGAAATTGAGACAAACGGATTTGGCGTGTCCTATGTGGAGATAGCCGTTCGGCTCCGGCGGAAAACGCGTGGCGACCGCCTCATGCTTGCCGGTCTTGAGGTCGTCGTCGATGATCTCTCTGATAAAATCGCTTTGTGGGGAAACATCTTGTTCTGTCATAATAGGTTTTCCTCGGGTTGCGTGCTTCGTGTATTGGGCCTCCGGCGCTGTCCGCGCCCAATCCGCGTGAACGGCAACCGACCATTTATTACCATAAACAACCCTTTTTTTCAATGTGTTATAGCGTAGACAGCCCTGCGTCAGCCAGGGCCCCATCCGTTAACAAAGGTCTCGTGATATGCTTTGTACAGGATAGACCCTTTCTCAAGGCGGTCACCACTCCGAAAACCCTCTGGGGGATCGTCTAACGGCAGGACGCAAGGCTCTGGACCTTGCTATCGAGGTTCGAATCCTTGTCCCCCAGCCAAACAAAGACGGTTGCAGCCGCTTGAACAGCTTGAGCCGCTTGACAGGCTGTTGACAAAGTCATTTCTGAAGGCGGTTCGTGCTCTTTCGTCATTCCGGCTTTAGGCCGGTGTCTTCACTCGCGGAAGCGACATCCAGGAAAAACGATGGGTTAGAGAGACCTCCAGATGTCGCCTTAAAGCCGGCATGACGCAGAAAATGAGTTTATCAACAGGCTGTTGAACGTGAAAGGCAATTACTCTAAAGATGGCTTGAGCGTAAAGAGACCTGCTTTTAGAGAAAAAGGTCTGTGGTCTTTTGAACGTTCAAACGGCTTAAGCTGTTCAAGCGGCTGCCGTCTTTCCGTTGTCTTGATTTCCCCTGCCGATCTGTTTTATTCTTCCCGTTATGAAGCTGCTTGTCCTTGGGACCGGGACGGCCATTCCCCGTATCGAGAGGGGGTCGTCGGCATATCTTGTGACGGCGGGCGGCGTGAAGGTCCTTGTGGACGTAGGTCCGGCCGTTGTGAGACGGCTCCTGGAGAGAGGGTATGAGGTCGACGACGTGGATGTCATCATCCTCACCCACTTCCACGTGGACCATACGGCGGATCTTTCCACGTTCTTCTTTGCCTGCAATTACGGGAGGGTCCCCCGCCGGAGGCCCCTTACGGTCATTGGCGGGAAGGGTCTTGCGCGATTCTACCGGGGACTGTGCGCGGTTTATCCCTGGATCGCACCGAGGACCTATGATCTGACCATGCTGAGGCTGGTCAATGGTTCCCGGAAGATCGCTGGGCTCACCATCACGACGGTCCCCGTGAACCACAACCCGGAAAGCATTGCCGTGAGGCTCGACGAGAATGGCTCCGTTACGTTCTCCGGCGACACTGACGTCTCTGTCAACCTCGTCAGACTGGCCGCCGGAACGGATACCCTCGTGGCGGAGTGTGCCTTTCCCGAGCGAAAGGTGAAGGGGCACCTCAACCTTGCCGCCCTTGACAGGATCGTTCAGCGAGCGCAGCCGAAGCGTGTCATCCTTACCCACCTTTACCCCGACTGGGACGACTGGGCCGGCGTTCTCCACGGACCGTACCTCCTGGGGGAGGACGGGATGGAGATGGAAGTGTAAAGACCGTCGCGGGTTTCAGGTCTCAGGTCTCAGGTTAAAGACAAAGAAACAGAATGTTCCTGATGGCTGGCATGTGCCTCGCCAGGTATGCAGACCTCCGGGGGCTTTTCTCTTCTTTCCGTGGAAAAATGCGTTTGTATCGTATACAATCAGGAAAATGGCAAAACTCAAAAGGGAACGGGAAGGGAGGTATACTTTTGTTTACCGGGGGGAGCCGGTGGATATGGGGGAGCTTGTCGCCGGGATCGTACAACCCGCAAGGAGGTTCCCCGGGGGGCGGGGCGCGCCGGGGATCTTCGAGCTCGGGGGCAGGACGATTGTTTGCAGGCAATACCTCCACGGCGGATGGCTCCGGGGGGTAACGGGTGGCAACTTCCTCGGCGAGGAAAGGGCGCTCAGGGAACTTGAGGTCACGGCCTACCTGGAAGAGAAGGGATTTCCCGTGGTCAGCCCTGTCGGATACGTGGCAGAGAGTCAGGCATCCTCCCGGAGGCTCTATTTCCTCTCCCTCTTCCTGCCCGATGCCCACGACCTTATGACTCACTTTGCCTCCGCAGGCACGAGGGAGCGCCTGCGAATGGCGAAGAGGCTCGCCGCAGCGCTCTTTGAGATGGGACGACTGGGGGTCTACCATCCCGACCTGCATCTCAGGAACGTCCTCGTGACCTCAAGCGGGGGGCTTTTCCTTCTCGATTTCGACAAGGCATACCGCAAAGAGATGGCATCAACCGATTACGAACGGATGTTCTGGCGCCTCGACAGATTCGTCAGGAAATACGCCCCTCTCTTCGGCCGCCCCATAGACGACAGGGAGCGCCTCATCTTCCTGCGCACATACGAACGCCTCTCCGGCGACAGGATCACAAAAAGGATGTCCCAAAAACGCGACCAAATGAACCGCACCTCAAAACTGGGCTGGACCATAGACCGCATTCTTTACCGAAAAACAAGAACCTGAAAAGCCGGCACCACACCGTATTCACACGCAGCAACGCCTGTTATCCTTCCCCATTCGACGGCTCCAACGGTTCTAACGGCTCCAACGGTTCTAACGTTTCCAACGGTTCAAGCCGGTCTTTTCCTCCCCCAGCGCTGGTGGACCCAGAACCATTCGTCGGGGTACCGGCGGATGATGTCTTCGAGGAAGGCATTGATCTTGCGGGTGTTCTTTGCGATGAGATCCTCGATGTCGCCGTCACGCTCCATGACGAGGGGCTCGCCGCACATTATGGTATAGCGAAGGAACCCCTTGCGCACGGGGTAGCAGGGGACAACCTGACAGCCTGTCTTCATGGCGATCATGGCCGTGCCCTTCGATGTGGGCACCTTATGGCCGAAGAAATCGACAAAGACGCCGCGGGAGCGTTTCTCGCGCTGGTCGCCGAGGATGGCGATGATGGCGTTCTTCCTGAGAAGGCGCATGACCTCCTTCGCGGTGTTGGCGTTGACGATGATGGTGAGCCCCGTCGATTCCCGGAGGCGATTGAGAAAGGCATTGAGGCGCACGTGTTTCTTGAGGGGCCGGGCGAGGGCGACGACGGGCTGGTTAAGGAGCTTCGAGGTTATCCCCATGATCTCCCAGTTGCCGAAGTGAAAGGTGAGCGCGATGACGCCGCGGCCTGCTCCGAGGGTCTTGTCGACGATGTCCTTCGGCTCGAGGGAAAACCTTTCGGGGATCTCGCGGAGAGGAAGGAAGGGGACGAGAAGAAGCTCTATCATGTTGGTGCCGAGCTTCTGGAAGCAGGAGAGGGCAATGCCCCTCACTTTTTCCGGTGATGAATCAGGGAAGGCCCTGCGTATGTTGGAAATGGCGATGTTCCTGCGTCTTCCGAGGAGGATAAAGCCCATGCTCCCGAACCATCTGCCGGTGCCCTGGCGGGCGCTTTCGGGCAGGGCCATAAGGACGCGCTGCAGTGCCTTGATGAAGGCGATGATTACGATATCTGCGATCACACCAACCTATTTCGGATCGTCAGGTCCGATCGGCAGGGCTTCCTCAATGAGCATCACGGGTATGCCGTCCCGGATGGGATAAAGCAGACGGCAGGACGCGCATGTGAGGCCGTCCCCGGATGCCGTCAGGACAAGATCGCCTTTGCATTTGGGACAACAGAGTATATCGAGTAGATCCTGGCTGATAGTCATTCTCTTCCTTCCTTATGCATCAGTCCGTGGTATCGCCGCTGTTCTTCTTCATGGCCGGTTCGAGAATATCGCCCAGGGTCGAGAAGGCGCCCGTACTCTCCTCGCGTGTCTCTGCGCTCACCCGGTTCTCTCTCCTGCGGAGCACCCTGGTGCTGAGTGCTATCCTCTTGTCCTTTTCATCGATATTGAGGATCGCCGCCTGTATGGTGTCATCGAGGCTGAAGATCTCAGAGGGTTGCTTCCCCTGGAGTTCGTCCATCTCGGAGACATGGATGAGGCCTTCGATTCCTTCCTCTATCTCGACGAAGACGCCGAAATCGGTAATGCTCGTTATGTGGCCCTCCAGGACGTCACCCGTGGAATAGCGACTGGCCACCCCCTTCCAGGGGTCTTCCTTCAGACGTTTGATGCTTAAGGAAAACTTTTTCTGGGTCTTGTCGATGTTCAGGACGAAGGCGTCTATGGTAGTTCCCTTCTTGAACTGTTCCTGGAAGGTCTTCTTCCTCCGTGACCAGGAGAGCTCAGACATGTGGACAAGACCGTCGATGCCATTTCCTATGCCGACGAACATGCCGAATTCGGTGAAGTTTTTGACCTTGCCTTTTACGATGGAGCCGGTGGGGTAGTTCGCTTCAAGCTCGTCCCACGGATCGGGTGCCAGCTGTTTGAGGCCCAGGGAGATGCGTTTCTTTTCGAGATCGATCTTGAGGACGACAAGCTCCAGGTTGTCACCCTTGTTGACGAGCTTTGCGGGGTTCTTGAACTTCTTGTCCCAGCTCATCTCGCTGACGTGGAGCAACCCCTCCAGCCCCTGCTCGAGTTCCACAAAGGCGCCGTATTCGACAATTCCCACGACCTTACCCTTTACCCTGGTTCCGACGGGGTACTTTTCGTCGATCTTCAGCCAGGGGTCGGTTTTGAGCTGTTTCATGCCTATGGAGACACGTCCTTTCTCGGTGTCGATGGCTATGATCTTGACCTTTACCTCGTCTCCGATCCGCAGGTATTCCTTGGGGTGGGTGATCTTGCCCCATGTGACATCGTTTATGTGGAGAAAACCGTCTACTCCTCCCAGGTCAACAAAGGCCCCGTAGTCAGTGATGTTCCGAACGAAGCCATACATGATCTGTCCGTCCTTGACGTTCTTCCAGAATTCCTGCCTCTTCTTGTCTCTTTCTTCTTCGAGGAGCACCCGTCTCGAGATGATGATGCTGCCCTTTCGCCGATTGGACTTAATGACCTTGAACTTCAGGTTCCTTCCCACAAAGGATGAGGGATTCTTAACGGGTTTGATGTCAACCTGCGAGAGCGGGAGAAAGGCGTTGATGCCCATGTCGACGATGAACCCGCCCTTGACCTCATTCAGAATATGGCCATCCAGTGGCGTCCCGTCTTCAAGGGACCTGTCGATCTTTTCCCAGGTCTTGATCTCGTCGACCCTCCTCTTCGAGAGTCTCAGGAGGCCCGACTCCTTCTCTCTGCCGACGATCATTACTTCCACTTCGTCATCGACGCTGACGGGCTGCGCCTCGCCTTCTTTCGGAGGGAATTCCTGGAGGGAGACTATACCCTCGGACTTCAAACCCACATCAACAATGACCGAATCGCCGGTGACGTTGATCACCCTGCCTGTCAGGACATTACCCTCCTGCAGGCTCTTCATCGACGTTTCGTACAGGGCCTGCATGTCCTCCTGCGAGTTCTCTTTCGGTGCCCCGGTATCTGTCTCCACCATGTTCCTGTGCCCCCTAAAAGTTTTTTACGCGCCCCTCAACAATATCTATGATAAGGTCGGGAGTCGATGCGCCTCCCGTCAAGCCCACGCGGGATACGTCCTGAAACCATTCCGGACGAAGATCGTCAACAGTCTCGATATGATGGGTGTTTTGTTGTACCTTGTGAACGACCTTGTAGAGTTTTGTGCAGTTGGAGCTGTTCTTCCCCCCCACCACCAACATCATATCGACTTTGCCCGATAACTCTATGGCTTCATTCTGTCGTATCTGGGTGCTTTCGCAAATTGTATTGTAGATCCTCAGCTCCTCCACGCCTGCGATGAGCTCCTTGACGATACCGACGAAGGTACCTTTATCGAGGGTGGTCTGGCTTACAACTCCCACCTTCCTGGCGGTCAATGTTGTTGGTTCCTGTAGTACAATACCATCGTTATCCAAATAACTCAAGACACTTTTGACCTCGGGATGGTTCCTGTCGCCCACGATCACGACCTGGTAGCCGCTTCTCTCGAGGTACTTCGCGTGCTTTCGCACGCGCTTCACGAAGGGGCACGTCGTGTCGATGATCCTGAGGCCCGTCGTGCGTGCGTACTCCTCTTCATCCTTGCGTATGCCATGGGTCCTGAAGACGATGGTGCCGTCCGTGACCTCGCGGACGTCATCGACAGGAGTAACGCCCTTTTCCTTCAAGAGTTCCACCATCTGCGGGTTGTGGATGATGGGTCCCAGTGTGAAGACCTTTCCGCCAGTCTGTTCGGCGGCCTTGAGGACCATCTTGATGGCGCGCTTGACACCGAAGCAGAAGCCTATGTTCTTCGTCTTGACCACGTTCATTCTATGGGTGATCCTCCTCCTCAATGTGCTCGAGAACCATGCTGAGGACTCCCTGCACGTCCTTCCCCGATGTGTCGAGGACGATCGCGCCCGGGGGAACGACGAGGGGAGCTATGGCCCGTTCAGAGTCGTTCCTGTCCCGCTTTTCCATATCTTCCTTTACCGCGGACAGGGCGGGACCGGAGCCTCTCAGAGTCAGTTCGTTGTACCTGCGGTTCGCCCTTTCGTCGGGGCGGGCGTCGAGATAGAACTTGACATCGGCATCGGGAAAGACGACACTGCCCGTATCGCGCCCCTCCAGGACCACCTTACCCTTCCCGGCCAGCCGGCGCTGGACCGCGTTGGCGTAATCCCTCACGACCTGCCTCTGCGACAACGAGGACGCAAGAAGAGAGATATCGGGTTCCCTGATCTCTTCCGAGATATCCCTTCCCGAAAAGGTGACGCGCGTGTTGTTCCCGAATTCAAAGGAAAGAGGGAGGTCCTTGAGGAGTTCCTCGATTGTCTCCTCGTTCTTCCTCGTCTTGTAGGCATAAGCGACGCCCCGGTAAATGGCGCCGGAATCGATATACGTGTATCCGGCCGTCGAAGCGAGGAGCCTGGCAATGGTGGATTTGCCGGCACCGCTCGGCCCGTCTATAGTGATGATCTTGTTCTTCCTCGGAGTCACGTTGTTTCCCGCAGCCTGAAGAAACTGATACCAGGTAGTCAGTATATACCACTTTCCAACGAAATTCAAAGCCGAACCCCGCAACACCGCGCGGGGCGCCAGATCACCGGAAGGATGGTAAGGTTCCAACGGTTCTAACGGTTCTAACGGTTCAAACCAATCTTTTCAGCTCTTCGATGCAGCGAGTGTTCTCGTAGGGCGTGCCGAAGGAGATTCGGATGGAGTCGGGGAGGCCGTAGGCGCCCATGAAGCGCACGAGGACCTTTCTCTCGAACAGTTTCCTCGTGATCTCTTCGGCGCGCGGGCCCAGCCTGACGAGGACGAAGTTGGCTTCCGTGGGTGTGAATTCAAGATTGAGCGCCTTCAGGGAGTCGTAGTAGAAGCTCTTCGCCGCTTTGTTGTTGGCGAGGACGGAGGCCAGCCGAGACTCGTCCTTTAAGGCGGCACGCGCGGCCAGAATGGCGATGAGGTTGATGCTGAAGGGCTGTTTCGTCCGCTCGAGGAAAGAGACGAGTTCCGCGTCGCCCATCCCGTAGCCGACGCGCAAGCCCGCAAGGCCGTAAGCCTTGGAGAAGGTCCTCAGGATGAGGACGGGATGCTTCCCTATAAAAGCCGGCGTTTTGGGGAAGGTCTCGATCTCTGCAAACTCGGCATAGGCCTCATCGACAACGACGAGCACCTCGGGCGGGACAGAGCCGATGAAGCGCTCGAACTCCTCCTGGTGGTATATTGTGCCCGTGGGGTTCAGAGGGTTATTGAGGAAGACGATCCGGGTGCGCTCGTCCATCGCGGCCGCTATCTTGCCGAGGTCCGTGGTCAGGCCCGTGAGGGGCACCTTTGTCGTTTCGTATCCGTAGATCTTCGCGGCTATGTCGTAAAAGGCGAACGACGACTCGGTGACTATGACACCATTTCTCCGGTCATCTTTCATGGCCCTGAAGGTCATCTCGATGAGCTCGTTGGAGCCGTTGCCGATGAGGAAGTTGTCCCCCTTGAGGCGGTAGAGGCCGGCAAGGTCATCTTTAAGCTCCTTTTCCCCCCCGGGGTACCGGTTGATCGCGAAAAGGGCGTCGAGTATGGACTCGAAGACCTTTTCCGACGGGGGATAGGGGTTCTCGTTGGACGACAGGCGGACCCATCCGTCCTCGTGGCCGTACATGAGGGCCTTCGGGTAGTAAGGTATCTTCCTCACGCTGTCTGAGATGGAGAGCTTCATTGTCCTTACCTTGTTATCTTCCGGATGAGCGCTTCCGCGTTGTGCTGCATGGCGGCGAAATCCTGCTCGCCGAGTCCCGCCCCCAGCGCAACGTTAAGGGCCTCGGCGTCGGTGACGAGGTCCGACGGGCTGTGGGAATCGGTGTTGATGACAAGTTTCGCCCCTGCGGCCCCAGCCAGTTTCGCGACGTGGCCGTTCGTCAGGGAATGCCCCTTGCGCGTCGTTATCTCCAGGAGGACCCCCCGGTCCCTGGCCGCTTCCACCTCTTTCGGGGTGATGAGGCCGGGGTGGGCGAGGATGTCGACCCCCGCCTCGATGGCGGCGGCGTTGGTTCCTTTCTCCACGGGCTCGGCGATGGTCTCGCCGTGCACGACGACATAGGAAAAGCCCAGTTTTCTGGCCATGGTGGTGAGCTCACCGATCTGTTTCACCGGACAGTGGGTGAGCTCGGCCCCCGCCACGATCCTCAGGCCCTCGTGCAACTCGTTGTATTTCAGGAGTTTCAGGATGGATGCGGCGACGGTCTCTATGGTCGTCACGTCCACGTGGTCCGATATCCCGAGTATCCGGTAGCCTTTGACCTTTGCCCGGCGGGCAAGTTCGAGGGGGAGGAGTTCACCGTCACTTAAAAGGGTATGTGTGTGCAGATCGATCATGCTACATCTTGTACTTTCCGAAATCGTCCTGAGAGAGGTTTTCCAGTATATCCTCCCAGTCGGAACTTTCCGTGACCACCTTGTCGCTCTTCTGGGTGGCGAGGTCCACCTTGGCAGAGCGCTGGATGACGCTCTCCTCGACGAAGATGGGGGCGTTCGTGCGAAGGGCGATGGCAATGGCGTCGCTGGGACGCGAGTCTATGACCATCCGCTTCTTGTTCACGTCGAGGTGGATAAGGGCGTAGTAGGTGTTGTCCTTGAGATCGTTCACCTCGATTTTGAGGATCTTCACCCCGAGACTATCGAGCAGGTTCTTGATGAGATCGTGCGTCATGGGTCTCGGCGTTTCGATGTTCTCCAGGGCCGTTGCGATGCTCGATGCCTCGAGAAGCCCAATCCAGATGGGGAGGACGTCCTTTTCCTCCGAATCCTTCAGGAGAACGATAGGTGTATTGGTGAAAGGGTCAACGGTTATTCCGGCAACCTTCATCTCCTTGAGCATCGTTTACCTCCCCGGGGTATCCGGCAGCTGTCCCCGTAATGAATTAGCATACCCTTTTATTATATCCACTTCCACTAATTTGTAAACCAGCCCCGGGTCGCCCTTGAAATTGACTATCTTGCCGGTCCGCGTCCTTCCTGAGAGTTCGTCGGGGGAGTTCTTGCTCAGGCCCTCGACAAGGACCTCGACACGGGTCCCCTCCATGGCCCTGTTGGAGTCCAGGGTTATCGTCCTCTGTCTCTTCTGGAACCGACTGAGCCTGTCGTGGGCGACGGCTGGCGGCACCCTGTCGGGGAGGCTGGCGGCGGCGGTGGACTTTCTCGCCGAATAGATGAAGGAGAAGACCCCATCGAACCTCACGGTCTCCATGAGTTCCATCGTCGCCTGGAAGTCGCCGTCCTCCTCGCCGGGGAAGCCGACGATGCAGTCGGCCGTTATGGCGATGCCTGGGCATTGCTCTTTAAGGGCCTCGACCTTGCCCAGGTATTCGGAGGAAGTATAACCCCTGTTCATGAGGGCGAGTATCCTGTCGGAGCCCGACTGAAAGGGAAGATGGATCGACTCACACAGTGACCTCAAGGTCCCGAAGCACTCGATGAGCTCCCACGAGATATCCTTTGGATGGGAGGTGACGAAATGCAGGCGGGATATTCCCGGTATCGCGTCTATCTTCCTCAGGAGCGCCGGGAAAGAAAGATCGTCATTACCATTATTATAAGAGTTGACGTTCTGGCCAAGGAGTGTGGCGTCCACTATGCCCCGCCCGGCCATCTCGCGGATCTCGGAAAGGATATCCTCGCTTCTGCGGCTTTCTTCGCGGCCCCGGACGTAAGGAACCACGCAGTAGCTGCAGAAGTTGTTGCATCCCTTCATGATGGTGACGTAGCCTTTGATGCCTTTGCGGGTGTTGTGGGGCCTGATGAGGAGCGAAGGAGAACGGCCGTCGTCCCCGAAGGCCGAAGTACGGGCCCGGCCTGCCGCGTTCTCCACCGCCTCTGCCACGCGGTGGATGTTCGACGGTCCCAGCGAGAAATCGATGAAAGGAAGGCGGTCGAAGATCCCCTCCTTTTCCTGCTCGGCGATACATCCTGTAACGCCGAGGATGAGCCCCCTCTTCTTCCTTGCATGTTGAAGCCTTCCCATGAGGCTGTAAAACTTCTGCTCCGCCTTCTCCCTGATGCAGCACGTATTGACTATGACGATGTCGGCATCGTCCAAGGTCCCCGGCAGATGCCCATGGTCGATGAGGACGGACCCCATCTTCTCCATATCATGGTCATTCATCTGACAACCGAAATTTTCAATAACGAATTTCATAATGACAAACGGTCATAGGTAATCGGTTATGGGTCATGGGAAAAGACAAAGACCATGCTAAGCCTGGGCAACCATCTGCTGAACTTAACACGGTCTTTCCCTCGAACCTATTACCTGGTACCTATTACCTCTCTTCTCTATCCTCTTACCTTGAACTTCGGTTCCAGTTTTTCCATTTTCTTTACGATGCCGCCGTATTCCAGTTCGCTGTAGGGGAGCATCGCCGCCCCGGAGAAGCCCTGCTGCCTGATCTCCGTGGCCTTCCGCGAAACATTGGTCCTGATGTAGTCCCAGTAGGGATGGTCGAAGCAGTCCGCCGCTTCCGTCAGCTTGCCTTCGTGGACGCAGAAGCCCATGGCGGCGACGACGGGCGGGCCGTCGAAGTAAGACACACTGGAATTCATCTTGACGGGCATAAGGGGACCCGTGTGGCTGCCGCGCATGAAGCCGGCGACATAGTGGCCGATGTTGAAGGGCGCGAGCACCTCGCCCGTGGCAGGGAAAGGACCCTGGCAGCGGACGAGCATGACGGGGTCGTCCTTGCCGGTGTACTTGCCGGCGATGTTGTGGAGCCTTGAGGTGCAGGCCGAAGCGGCGATCTCGCCGGTTTCCCGGGAATAGACCGATTCCACGACGTAGCGCTCGTTATCCCTGAGCAGGGCGGCTATATCGTAGAGTTCTTCAGGGGCGTTGAGCTCGATGACCTTGTCACCCTCGGTGTGCTCCACGTCCATGATGACGAACTTGAAGCCCTTCGCCATGTTCGGCGAGAGAATGAGGCCGGAGTTGTACATGGGGTCGCAGAACATGAGATAAAGGGGCAGGTTATACGCGCCGGGGTCCGTCTTGTCCGCCGCGAACATGACGAAGGGTTCATTCGGTCTTTCCTCGAACTCCATTTCCGCGACGGCCGGTCCCATGCCCTTGACGTTGCCCGAAAAGGAGTCCTTCAGGAGGTCCTGGCCCGCTCCATAGAGTCCCTGTTTCTTCGCCACCTGGGTCCCGGCGATGAACGCGTCCCAGGCGAGCTTGTGGAGCTTCTCGAAACCGACCCCGTTCGTGTGGGCGAAGAGTATGGCGACGTCATCGCCGGTGTGGCTCACGAAAAAGTCGCTTAGGAGATCCTTGCCTTCGGATTCTACGAATTCTATTACCCGCTTGATCAGTTTCTTGCTGGGCATGATATGCCCGCCGATGCTACCGATGTCAGCCTTGATAATGGATAATGTTGTCTTCATAACAACCTCCTGAAGTGTTTTTGGTAAATTTTCATCGAACCGGCGTCCGTTATATCGAGACCCAGGGGGGTGACGGAAACGTAGCCCTTCTCTACGGCGTAGAAGTCGGTACCGCGCCTGCGTTCGTATTTTTCACCGTTGCCGCCTATCCAGTAGTATTTCCGGCCCCGTGGATCGACTCTTTCGTGAACAATATCATTATATATTCTTTTGCCGAGCCTTGTCACGGAAAAACCTTTGAGCCTCTCCCGCGGAAGGTTGGGAATATTGACGTTGACGACGGTGCCCTCGGGAAAGACGCCTTCCGTCAGCCTATCCACGACGGCGCACGCGACTCCCGCCGCGTCGTCGAAGAGGAACCCATCCCGGGCGCAGATGGAGACGGCCATCGACGGAATCCCCAGGAAGGCCCCCTCTCTCGCTGCCGCGACCGTCCCGGAGTAGTTAACATCCCGGCCCATGTTCGGTCCCGTGTTTATCCCCGAGACGACGAAATCGGGGCGCCGGGGGAGGACGGCGTGGACGCCGAGGAGAACACAGTCCGCGGGCGTCCCGTTCGTCGCATACACGCCCCGGGTGACCTCGCGGACCCTCAAGGGTTTGTGCAGCGTCACCGCGTGGGCGACGCAGGTCCGTTCGCGCTCCGGCGCAAGCATGTACACTTCGTGTTTTTCCGACAGGTGCCTGCCGAGGGTGACGATCCCCTTTGAATGGATGCCGTCGTCGTTGGTGAGAAGGATAAGCAAGAAGTACCCGGTCTCAAGAAATAAAATATCGGGGCGACGGGATTTGAACCTGCGGCCTCCTGCACCCCAAGCAGGTGCGCTAAACCATGCTGCGCTACGCCCCGATGCACATCAATATAACGGATAGCCGGCCAAAAGTCCATAGTTTTGGGTGGGGCCATGCGCCAGGGACTCCTTTCTATTGACTTTTTCCGCGTCCCTATCATAATATATGTAGTTTTTTTCAGAACCTATAGTTAAGGAGTATCACATGTACGCGATCATCGAGAACGGCGGGAAGCAGTATAAGATCGAAGAAGGCAAGAAAGTGAAGCTCGAGAAGTTCGCCGGTGTTGAAGGCGACGAAGTGAAGATCGAAAGCGTTCTTGCCGTCAATACGGGAGAGACCACGCTCATTGGAAGCCCCTACGTCCAGGGTGCATATATCAACGGAAAGGTCGTGGCGCAGGGTAGGGACAAGAAGATCACGGTCTTCAAGTACAAGAGAAGGAAAGACTACAAGGTGAAAAAAGGCCACAGGCAGCCTTTCACGGAACTGCTTGTAGAGAAGATCACAGTGGAGGCATAGCATGGCGCACAAGAAAGCAGGCGGAAGCTCGCGCAACGGCAGGGACAGCCAGGGCCAGCGGCTCGGCGTCAAGATATACGGCGGTCAGGCCATTAAGGCGGGCAGCATCATTGTCAGGCAGCACGGAACGAAGATCCATCCCGGACAGAATGTCGGCATCGGCAAGGACGACACCCTCTTTGCCCTGATAGACGGAATCGTGAAGTTCGACACGGCAGGTGACAGAAAAAGGGCGAATGTTGTACCTGTTTGATGAAGTTCATAGATGAAGCGGTTATATACGTTGAGGCCGGAAAAGGTGGGAGTGGCTGTGTAAGTTTCCGACGAGAGAAGTTCATTCCGCGAGGCGGACCCGACGGCGGTGATGGCGGGAAGGGAGGAGACGTTATCATAGCAGGGAAGAAAGACCTCGCAAGCCTCCATGACTTCAAATACAAGCGCAACTACAAAGCTGAAAACGGAAAAGCCGGAGCGGGAAAGAACAAGACCGGCAGGGAAGGCAGGGACGTCATAATAAACGTGCCCCTCGGCACCGTCGTTTACGACCGCGATACATCGGAACTCCTGTTTCAGGTCCTCAAAGAAGGCGAGACACGCGTCGCGGCTCAGGGCGGCAGGGGAGGCAGGGGGAACGTGAGGTTTGTCACCTCGACCCACCGGGCTCCCATGGAGTGCGACGCCGGCGAAGAAGGCCATAGGCGCTGGCTTCACCTTGACCTCAAACTCCTCGCCGATGTCGGCCTCGTCGGTCACCCCAACGCGGGGAAGTCGACGCTCATCTCGCGCCTGACACAGGCGAGACCAAAGGTCGGTGATTACCCCTTCACCACCCTCACCCCGGCCCTGGGGGTCCTCGATGACGATGAGAAGAGATTTGTCATTGCCGACATCCCGGGCATCATCGAGGGGGCATCGAAGGGCAAGGGCCTGGGGCTTGCCTTCCTCAAGCACATCGAAAGGACGAACGCGCTCCTTATCGTCCTCGACCTCTCCTCAGGCGATGTGAGGGCAGACTACAGGACTCTTCTCGAGGAGCTCGGGAGCTACAGCGAGACGATGCTTCAGAAGCGAAGGCTCGTGGTGCTTAACAAGGCCGATCTCGTGACCCGGGATGTGGCCGCCCGGTGGAGGTCGTACCTCAAGAGAAAAGGAGAGAAGGCGGTCGTCGTCAGTGCCCTTACCCTTGCGGGAGTGAATGATCTTGTCTCGGCTATCTCCGAGGGTGTCGAGGCGTTGAGGCAGAACCTGAACCAGGCGGTCTGAACTATGAAGAAAAGCGGTACACATATGAACCGTCTCGTCATCAAGATAGGAACCTCCGTCCTCCTCGACGATGATAAGAGGATCTCCACCCGCAGGATCGGAGACATCGCGCGGCAGGTCAGGAAGGTCAAGGAGAAGGGCGTCGATGTCATCATCGTCTCCTCTGGGGCGATCGGTTGTGGCATGGAGACCGTGGGTCTTGCCCGCAAACCCAGGGAGATCGCCAAGCGGCAAGCCCTGGCATCGATCGGCCAGGTGCTCCTCATGAAGATGTACCGCGAGAACTTCGAGAAAAAGGGCATGAAGGTGAGCCAGATACTGCTCACCCATGAAGACATAAAGAACAGGACACGCTGCCTCAACCTGACCAATACGCTGGACACTCTCCTCAAGATGGACATCGTCCCCGTGATCAACGAGAACGACGCCCTTTCCTTTACGGAGATAAAGTTCGGCGACAACGACAACCTGTCGGCCCTTATCGCCCAGATCGCCACGGCCGATCTCCTTCTCATCCTCTCCGACGTGGAAGGGCTCTATGACCGCGATCCCAACCGCTATCCCGGCGCGAAGATGATCCCCGTCGTCCACAGGATCGACGAGGAGATAGAGGGAACGGCGGCGCAGTCGGCGAGCGAGAAGAGCGTGGGCGGCATGGTGAGCAAGCTCGAGGCCGCCAAGAAGGCGGGACTGTACGGGATACCCACGCGCGTTGTCCTCGGGGGCAGCAAGGATGTGGTCCTCAAGGTCGTGGAAGGCCGGGAAGTAGGCACCCTCTTTCTCCCCGGGCGGAAGCTTGCCCGCCGCAAGTGGTGGACCGCGTTCGCCTTCAAGCCGAAGGGTGTCATATGGGTCGACGACGGCGCCGAGCGGGCCGTGGTGGAGAACGGCAAGAGTCTTCTGCCCTCGGGGGTCGTCAGGATAGACGGGCATTTCACGAGCGGCGACTGCGTGGAGATGAAGAGCATCTCCGGAGCAGTTGTGGCACGAGGCATCGCGAACTACTCCTCCTCCGAGATGGACAGGATAAAGGGTCTGAAAAGTCTTGATATAGAGAAGGAGCTTGGATATAAATACACGGAAGAAGTGGTCCACAGGGACAACATGGTGGTGATATGAGACCGGAGAAGCTTGCCCAGAAGGCGAAAGGCGCGTCCGACATCCTGGCGCACGCATCCGCGGACGAGAAGGGATGGGTGCTTGAGCGCCTTGCCGAGGCGCTCGGGAAGAACCAGGACTACCTGTACGAAGAGAACATGAAGGACATCCGCGCCGCCGAGAAGGAAGGCATGGCAAAGAGTCTCATCGATCGCCTGCGTATCGATGACAAGCTGATACGGGAGATGCAGGAGAGTTTGAAGGACGTTGCGGCCCTGCCGGATCCCGTCGGTGAGATCGTCAAGGTCTGGAAGAGGCCCAACAACCTTCTCGTGGGAAGGATGAGGATCCCCATCGGCGTCATTCTCATCATCTACGAGTCCCGCCCAAACGTGACGATAGAAGCCTTTTCCCTGTGTCTGAAGAGCGGCAACTGCGTCATCCTGAAAGGCGGGTCGGAGGCATATCACTCGAACAGGGCCCTCTACCGGCTCATCGTGGAGACGCTGAAGGGGTCGAAGATATCCCCCGACGCCGTCCAGTTCGTGGATACCGCGGACCGCGACTACATTTACAGCCTTCTTGAAAGAGAGGAAGAGATAGATCTCGTCATACCGAGAGGGGGCGAAACCCTTATCCGCAACATTGTAGAGCGTTCCCGCATACCCGTTCTCAAGCACTACAAGGGGGTATGCCACATATACGTCGACGATGAGGCCGACCTGAAGATGGCCGTCGATGTCGTCGTCAACGCCAAGGTCCAGAAACCGGCCACATGCAACGCCCTCGAGACCCTGCTCGTCCACGAGAGGGCCGCGAAGGCCTTTCTCCCGAAGGTGCACAGGGAGCTTGTCCGGCAGGGTGTTACGATGAAGGGTTGCCCGAAGACGGTGGCCGTCCTCAAGGATATCGGCAGGGCGACGAAGGAAGACTGGCCCGCGGAATACCTCGACCTCACACTGGCCATAAGGGTGGTCGCGGACATGGACGAGGCCATCGAACACATCAGGAAGTACGGATCGGGCCATACCGAGGCGATCATAACGGCAAACTACGACAGGGCCTGGAGGTTCCTCCGGGAGGTCAATTCCTCGCTGGTGCTCGTCAACGCCTCGACGCGGCTCAACGATGGTTTTCAGCTCGGTCTCGGCGCGGAGATGGGGATCAGCACCACGAGGCTCCATGCCTTCGGGCCCATGGGGCTCGAAGAACTTACGGTGACGAAGTTCATCGCCTTCGGTGACGGGCAATTGCGGACGTAAGGACGGTATTGATGACAACAGGCGTCTTTGGCGGAACCTTCAACCCGGTGCATATGGGCCATTTACGTGTTGCCGAGGAGATACGGGAGGATTTCCATCTGGACAGCGTGTACTTTATCCCTTCCCACGTCCCTCCCCACAAGGAAGCCGCGGGCGGTCTGCCCGGGGAGCGCCTGAGGATGTTGAAGGCCGCCGTCAAAGGCAACGCCTTCTTCAAGGTCTCCGACATGGAGATACGACGGGGCGGGGTATCCTACACCATCGACACCCTGAAAAGAATGGAGAGGCGTTTCGGTGACATCTACTTCATCATCGGAGTCGACGCCTTCCGGGAGATACACACGTGGTATCATTACGAAGATCTCTTCTATCACGCCGGTTTTATCGTTATGACGAGGCCTGCCTCGCCCCCGGCCGATATACCGGAGATGCTGCCCGGGGCCGTAAGCGGGAGGCTGACGGCTGTCGGAGATGGTGTTTACCGCCACGAATCGGGCAGGAAGATATATCTTCATCCGGTGACAAAGGTGGACATATCTTCGACGAAGATAAGAGATCTCCTCAAGGGCGAGCGGTCCGTCAGGTACCTGGTGCCGCCCGGCGTGGAGAAGATAATACTTGAAAGGGGGTTGTACAGGTCCTCAGATGAATACTGCTGATATGGTGGAAGCATGCGGAAGGCTGGCAGACGACAAGAAGGCACTTGATGTTGTCATAATGGACTTAAGCGGTCTCACGGACATCGCGGATCACTTCGTCATTGCCGGAGGTACCAGCGAACGCCACGTGAGGACCATCGCGGACGGGATACGGGAAGGCATGAAACAGGAGGGAACGAGGCCGCTGGCTGTCGAAGGATACGACGAAGGTCGCTGGGTCATCCTCGATTATCAGAGCGTTATCGTCCACATCTTCATTGAGCCGCTCAGGGAGCTCTACGACCTGGAAAGCTTGTGGATCGAGGCAAAAAGACACAGGGTCAAGAACGAAAATAAGAACACAGAGGTGGGGAATGAATAAGGAAAAAGTTGAATTCTACCGCAAGAGACTTCTCAAGATGCGTGAGAACATACTCAACAAGGCGAAGAAGCTCAAAGAGGATTCGTACAATCTCGGGACGGACGGGATCCAGGACATGGCCGATGCGGCAAGCAACACCTACAACGCGGACATCCTGATGAGTATAAGCGACAATGATCTCACTCTCCTCAAGGACATCGACAATTCTCTCGACAAATTGAACAAGGGGTCCTACGGCATATGCGAGGAATGTGAGGAGAAGATCAGCGAGAAAAGACTTGAAGCAAATCCCGTGGCACGGTATTGTATAACCTGTAAGCGACAAATGGAGGAGAAAGGTTTATAACGGATGCGGTATAAGATATTCTTTTTCATTCTGGCGCTCTTTCTTGTCTTCTACTTCTACATTGCGCATTTGAACCCCGAGAACGTGAGATTCTACTACGGAGGGGCGCGGCCCGTAGAGCTCTCCCTGGCGGAGTTCATCATAGCGTCCTTTTGTCTCGGCGTCATCATATCGATCATCGTCAGTTTCTTCTATGATGTGAAGACCATGATAACATCGTGGATGGCCAGGCGCTCCGAGCGCAAGAGCGAGGAATACCTCGGGCTCCTGGAGAAGGCGCGGCACTATGACCTCAAGGGTGACCGTGACAAGGCGATCGAACACCTTGACAGGCTCTCCCGCAGGAACCCCGGCCGCGAGGAGACATACATAGCCCTTGCCGACATCTACGTTTCCATGGAGGACTACGAGAAGGCGAGGGAGACCCTCGATCTCGCGGAGGCCACTCTGGGTAAGACGGAGAACGTCCTTTTCAAGAAGGTCAAGGTGAACATGGTCTCCAGGGAATACGACAGGAACGAGGGCATACTGAAAGAGATCCTGCGGCTCAACGAATCGAGCCTCAAGGCGGCACGACTACTTCGGGACCTCTACATATGGAAGAAGGACTGGGACGGCGCCTATGACGTGGAAGTGAAGATCAGACGCCACGTCAAGACCGACGAAGAGGCGAGACGCCTCATCGGTATTCGCTACGAGAAGGTCTGCACCCTCTTCAACGAGCGGTTCTCCGCCAACGCGGACAGGATCATCGACGAGCTCAAGGATATCATAGGCGAGGACAAACGTTTCATACCCGCCTACATCCTGCTCGGGGAGGCCTACAAGAAAACGGGTAAACTCAACGAGGCGGGGCGGGTCTATGGGAGGGGCTACACTAAGACGGGCCATGTGGAATTCCTGCTGAAGATGGAAGATCTCTATATAGACAGGGGCGACCCGGAGGTCATCCTGAAGATCTATCGCAGGGTCCTCGACATCTCTCCCGAGGACCACCTTATCTCCTTCCTCTACGCGCGGCTCTGCCTGCGTCTCGAGATGATCGACGAGGCCATCGACACCCTCAACACCCTCGTGGCCGAGGGCGAAGACTTCAAAGGCCTTCACCGGGCGATGGCAGAGGCCTATATCCACCGGGGAGAGCTGGAGAACGCAGTCGAGGAGTTCCGGGGTGCCTTCCCTATGGAGCAGCAGGCATACATACCATTCGTTTGCACCAAGTGCCAGGCCATAAAGGAGGAATGGAGCGACTTCTGCGAGAGCTGCTACAGCTGGAACACCATCAATGTGAAGAAGGAGGAATTCCTCCGCGCCGATATGAACGAGCTGCGCATGCTCTACGACGAGGCGGAATGGACCAGAGGTACCCCATCATGATAGACGAACTTCTCTTATCGAACGACAACAAGGTTATCTTTCTCGTGCTTGACGGTCTCGGAGACATCCCGAACCCCGGCTTCGGTCTTATGACCCCCCTCGAGGCGGCTGCCAAGCCGAACATGGACGGGCTTGCCATGAAAAGGGGCGTGCTGGGCAGGATCATACCTGTCGGCACGGGCATCACTCCCGGAAGCGGTCCGGGGCATCTCAGCCTCTTCGGCTATGATCCCGTGGCCAACGAAATCGGCCGCGGTGTTCTCGAGGTCCTCGGCCTCAACATGGACCTGCGTGACGGGGACCTTGCGGCGCGTGCCAATTTCTGCACCATCAGGGAAGATGTGGTGACGGACCGCAGGGCGGGCAGGATTCCAACGGAGGAAACGGAAAGGCTTTGCGCCATGATCGCCGCATCGGTGAAAGAGGTTGAAGGTGTCGAGGTCATCATCAAACCGGGGAAGTCCCACCGGTTCGCCGTAATATTCAGGGGCAGGGGTTTGAGTGACAATCTTACGGACGCCGACCCCCACAAGGACAATAAGTCTTTCGCGTATACCTCCGCGAAGGTGACGGATGGGGAGTTCGCCGCCCGCGTTGTCAATGGTTTCATCGACAGGGTCAGGGACCTGCTCAAGGCCGAGCCGGTGGCCAACGGGGCCCTGCTTCGCGGTTTCTCCCGGAAACCGGACATAACGCCCTTTGAGGACAAGTACCGGATGAAGGCTCTCGCCATCGCGACGTACCCCATGTACCGGGGGATCGCGAAGGTCCTCGGCATGGATGTCAAGGAAGAGCCGGGCAGCTACGAAGAGGCCGTGGACATCCTGAAGAAGAACTACAACGACTACCAGTTCTTCTTCTTCCACGTGAAGGAGACGGACCTGGCCGGCGAGGACGGCAATTTCAAGGAGAAAGTGAAGGCGATCGAGGATGTGGACAGGTTCCTTACCGGGATATCGGCCCTCGATCCCCAGGCGCTCGTCGTCACGGGCGACCATTCGACCCCCTGCCCGCTTAAGGGACACAGCTGGCATCCCGTTCCCCTTCTCATCATTACGAGAACGGGTGAGACGGACGGTCTTGCCTTTCACGAGAAGAACTGCATCGTCGGGAGCGCGGGGACCATATACAGCAAGGAACTCATGTCTCTGGCCCTTGCCCACGGAGGGCGGCTCGACAAGTACGGTGCTTAGCCTTTTCAACTGCGCGTTAGCCCTCTTCTATCCCGAATCCTGTGTTGTCTGCGGTGCGGATGGCAGTATCCTTTGTCCACGGTGCGTCGACGGTCTGAGGACCGTCAAGGAGACCGAAGTGTGCCCTGTGTGCGGCAGATGGCTGGGAAGACGCATCCCATGCGCGGCCTGCAGCAGTGCGGAGATGGGGTTCTCCCGGGGCATCTACGGTTTCTACTATGAGAGGGGTTTGCGTGATGCCGTTCATGCCTTCAAGTTCCGGGGTAGAAAGGATGTCGGCAGGCGGCTCGCACGGCTTGCCGCGGAGAAGGTTCGTCACCTTCATGGCACCTTCGACCGCATCGTGCCTGTACCCGTTTCGGGCAAGCGGCTGTCTGAGAGAGGCTTCAACCAGTCCTATATCATCTCCGAAGAGATATCAGCCATTACCGGTTTGGTCCTCGATCACCGGGCGCTCATGAAGCATGGCGGCAACCGGGACCAGTTTACGCTGTCCCGGCGGGAGCGCAAGAGCAACGTGAGAGGCGCCTTTCACGTGCGCGACAGGTCGACTGTCGAGGGAAGACACATCCTCCTTGTCGACGATCTCTTCACGACGGGATACACGGCCTCCGAGGCTGCGCGGACCCTCATGGCGGCAGGCGCAGCCGACATCACCCTTTTTGCCCTGGCAAGGACACCGTGATGAAGAAGGTCATTATCGCACTTTCCCTGTGCTTCGTGCTTGCGGCCCTCGGGGTCGTTATCGTGACCTACAACCTGCCCGCGGTCCTGTCTCATCTGGTTGCGCGGTCGACGGGAATTGCCGTCAAGATCGAACAAGCAGACATGTCTTTCAGCGACGGCACGGTGGCCCTGACCCTGGGGAACATGCAGCTCAAGGGGGTCATCTCGGGCAGGGTCGGCACCCTCGCGGCCCGCGTGTGGTTTTCGCGGGGGGTGGTCCTCGAGCGCCTGACGGTCAAGGATTTCGATGTTGTCATCGGCAAGGTCGAAATGGACAGGGGCGGTTTCTCCACGTCCATCGGACTCCTTGAGGTCTCGGCCGGTACTGTGACCTTCGGGGGCCGCAAACTGGTCATAGGGTCCATAGTCGCCGAGAACATCAACACGAAAGAACCTCTGCGCTTTGTTGCGTCCATTACCGACCCCGACCATGCCGGAAAGGTCAGGGTGGTGGGGGACAGCGTTGTCGAAAACGGAAAACACCGCGTCAAAGGGTCCGTTGAGGTCGATGCCTTCGGTCTTGAGAAAATAGACCCGATTCTGGGCGGGGTCGTGAACGGGAAAGGAGAGTTCGTCTTTTTCGAGGGGGCCCTCACCCTGACGGGTAAATGCGATTCGCCAAAGCTTACCATACGGGACACCTGGCTCAGGAAACCTCTCGTTGTCAACAGGGTAACGGCGAAGTCCACGATCACGACGAAAGGTACCGATATTCACATAGCCGTGTACGACACGAAATACGGGGACGCGCCCTTCACCATCGACGTCGACATGAAGAACCTCCTTTTCTCCCGTCTCGACATTACTTCAGGTTTGATTCCCATGAGCTCCGTGAGGGAATACCTCGATCTGGACGAGGCAGGGTATGACGTCTGGGCATATGTCAGGGACGGGTATCTGAAGATCGGGAAGCTGACCTATGAGAAGGACAAGCCCCTTATCTCGGAACTGGAATTGAAGGGTTTAACAGGCGAATACAAAGGCAAGATGCTCACAAATGTCTCCGGTCTCCTCAAGATGACGGATAACAGGGGGACCCTGTCGGATGGCAAGGGTTCTTTCAAGGCCAGCTCTTTCCACGATCTCAAGGGGACCATGGAGTTCGGGAAGAAGCCCCGTATCCAACTGACGGGAAAGTACGCCATCGATTTGCAGCATGTCGGTGAGTTCGTGGACGTGAGGGACGTTGTGGTCCACAAGGGTGCCGCGGAAGGCACCGTCGAGGTTGACAGCGGACAGGGAAAGGACCCGCTGAAGCTGGGGGGGTCCGGCAGAATAAAAGACGCTGAGCTTTCATGGAGGGGGCAGTCTTTCACGGTGGATGGTTCCTTCAAACTCGCCGGTCGGGAGATGACCTTCGACCCCGTGGTGGTGACGGGCAGGGAAACCCACGTGACCATGCAGGGCAAGTGGGGCCCCGGGGGTCTCGCGACGTCTCTGAAAGGTTACATCGACCCCGGTCTCCCCGGCAGGTTCGCTGGAAGGACCGTGAGGGCATCGGGGAAGGCCTTCGTCGAAGCCCGCCTGACGGTGGTCGACGGGCAGATAGGGGCGAACGGGAATGTCAACATGGATGATGTGATCTTCGCCGTGCCGGGTTTCATCCGGAAAACGAAGGGCGTCCAGAGCAGGGCCGCGGTGAGATTCACAAGAAAGACGACGGGTGAGATAGTTGTGGATGACCTCTCGGGCAATCTCGACACGATCAACGTCCGCGCCTCGGGAAAGATGGACGGCGATGGCAGGATCGACGGCCGCGTCGCCTTGCGCGCGAAGGATACGGGAAAGGCGGCATCGCTCTTCTCTCTCGGTGAGGACATACGGGGCGGGGACGTTTCCATCGATCTTACCGTGAACGACCTTCGGTTCCCCGTGACGAAGCTTCCCTGGGTTGTCGGTTCCGCATCGATGAAAAAAGGATTCATGAAACTGCCGGGCATTCCGAAGGTCCTCGCCAACATCGACCTAACGGCGGGTTTTCGCGGCCACGAGTTCGACGTCACTGTGAGCGGGCTGAAGACGGGCGATAGCGTCCTGAAGAAAGCATCTCTCAAAGTTACGGGTTTCGATCAGCCGAAATTCGACCTTCTGGTGAGTATGGACAAGTTCAACATGGCGGATTTCGGGGGAGGCACGGGGTTTAAGCTCGAGAGTATGAACAAGGACAGCATACTCGCGCGCTCGAGCGGGAACCTGTCGCTCAGGGCGAAGGAGGTCAGCTTCGGCCACGTTCCGGTCACGGATCTCGAGATAAAGGCCTTCATGACAGACCGGAAGATAAACGTGTCCGACCTGAAGCTGCGTGTCTTCGGTGGTGAGACGGACATGAAGGGCATGCTGGACCTCTCCGGGCCGGTTCCGTCCCTGTATACGAACGGCAGGATGACGCGGATCAAGGCGGGGCATTTCATGGAAGCCATGGGAGGAACGTCCCAGGAGATATCCGGTGATGCCTTTATCACGGGTACCCTCAAGACGGAGGGAACGACGGTGAAGGACTTCAAGGCCAATCTCGCCGGTGACACGACGGTGTACAGCAGGGACGGGGTCATCAAGAGATGGAAACTCCTCTCCAGAATTTTCGCCCTTCTCAACGTGTACGATCTCGTGCGCGGCAAGATCGATTTCGGCAAGGACGGCCTGGCATACAGCAAGATGGGCGCCTCCTTCACCATTAACAAGGGGATCTACCACACGAACAACTTTCTCCTCGACAGCCCGTCCATGGTTATAACGGGAACGGGCGATATCGACATCAACAAGGAGACGATCGCGGGGACGCTTGAGGTGTCGCCGCTCGTTGCTCTCGACAGGACGATCGACAAGATCCCCATCCTGAGGAGCATTCTCAAGAACAAGAACAAGGGTTTTCTCTACGTCACATACAACATCTCAGGGTCATTTGACGATCCCGATATCAGCACGAACTACGTTGGAACGGTTGGCGCGAAATCACTGGAGATCCTGAGGAACATACTCGTTTTTCCGAAAGAGGTCTTTGAGAGAAAATGAAGATCGGAATCATAGGAGCGGGAAAAGTGGGCATCTCACTGGGCTATGTTCTCAGGGGGAACGGGGCTGACGTCACCGTCATCGCCGACAGGCTTCCATCGGCCCTGGAGAGGGCCCGTGGTTTCCTGGGGGCCGACATGGTCTACACGGCGGACGTGATGGAGGTTGTGGGAAGCTGCAACGTTGTAGCCATTGCCACACAGGACAGGGAGATAGCCGGGATCGCGCGGGACATATTCGAAGCTGCCGGTGACCTCACGGGAAAGCTCTTCTTCCATACGAGCGGCGTCGATCCCTCGTCGATTCTCTCCCCTCTCGATGAAAAAGGCGCCCGCCTGGGATCGCTCCACCCCCTGCAGACCTTTCCCGACATCGAAAGCGCCATCGAGGTCCTTCCCGACACAAGCATATTCATTGAAGGCGACGAGAAGGCCCTCCCCGCGCTCCGGGTCATCGCCGGGAACCTCGGGGCCACGGTCCACACCATCGCGGCAAAGGACAAGGTCCTCTATCATCTGGCGGCCGTCTATGTTTGCAACCTCCTTTCGGCCCTCTTGTACTCCGGGACGGGCATCATGGACAGGATCGACGTCGGTCTGGAACCCTTTCTCCCCATCATACGGGCAACGATGAAGAACATAGAGGCGAAGGGTCCCCTCGCGGCGCTCACAGGTCCTGTCGTGCGGGGAGACGACAAGACCATCCTCTCCCACCTTGCCGCCATTAAGGACATGCCTCTCCACAGGGAGATCTACCTGGCGCTCTCGAAGATGGCGCTCGCGATGGTGAGAGAGAGAAGGGCCTTGAGCGAAGCCGAAATCGAAACTCTCCATTGCGTGCTGGAAGGTGAGGAAAAGGCTTAAAGGCCGTATCTCTCGCCCGTTCATCACGCTGATCGTGAGGTAAGAGTCGGGGGAGAGACTGAAGGACGTTTCTCTCGCACGCTTCGCTCGGGTTCGCACCGGGCTCCCCTCCCTCCCGGGAACGGGTTGTTTTTTCTTTGGTGTCGTGCTACAGAGTAGTGGGGACTTTGTTCAATGTGGTGACACGGGGGGTTTGCATGATGGTTGAGAAGCTTGGCCGGCTTTTTTCTCCCGGCTCCGTTGCGGTCATCGGGGCATCCAACAGTTTCGACAAGCTCGGTTATCATGTGATGAAAAGCCTCGTCGGCAATTACCGGGGGAGGATATTCCCGGTGAATCCGAAGGGCGAGAAGGTCTGGGGCCTCCTGTCGTACGCTTCGCTTGAGGAGATACCGGGCGGTGTGGACCTCGCGGTCATCGCCGTGCCCGCGGGTATGGTGGCCGGGACGCTGCACGCCTGCGGGCGCAAGGGCGTAAGCGGCGTGGTGCTCATCACGGCCGGCTTCAAGGAGATCGAAGACCCCGGCGGCGCTTCCCTCGAGGAAGAGATCAGGGACATTGCCGGTAAGTACGGTCTGCCGATCATCGGGCCCAATACCTTCGGTTTCGTCAACCTGAGTTCAGACGTGAACGCCTCGTTCACATCGGAGTTTTCGAGAATGGAAAAGGGCGGCGTGGCGCTTGTCAGCCAGAGCGGGGGCATCTGCCATCTTTGCGGCTTCCTCGCCATCGAACAGAGGGTGGCGATGTCAAAGCTCATGAGCCTCGGCAACCGCTGCAACGTTGATTTCCCGGACCTTCTCACATACCTCATGGACGAGGACGACTCCACGAGGGTGATCGCCCTGTACATAGAAGGGCTTGATGAGCCGAGAAAGCTCCTCGATGCCGCGAGGTCGGCCAGGGGAAGGAAGCCCATCATCGCCCTGAAGGCGGGCAAGAGTGAAAAGGGCGACAGCGCGAGCCGGTTCCATACCGGCTCTCTCGCCGGCAACCAGGCCATTTGGAAAGGCGCCTTTCGCCAGGCGGGCATTCTGGAGGTTGTCACGGCGGAAGAACTCCTCGACACGGCAAAGGCCATCGATTCCTGTCCCCTCCCGCAGGGGTCACGCGTCGCCGTCCTCTCCGGCCAGGCGGGTCCCGGGATGATCGCCTCCGACGCCCTCGAACCCTGCGGGCTCAGCCTGTCGCGCTTCTCGGAAAAGACCCAGCGACGGATCAATGAGCTCCTGCCCCCCATCGCGATCCGCACCAATCCCGTGGATATGGGACCGGCGTGGTACAATCCCGGGAACATCATCGAGATACTGAGGGCGGTCCTCGACGACGAAGGGACGGACGGTGTCATCTTCCTCGCCATGTACGCATCGGCAAACCTGAAGCTGGCTGAAGGAATGGTAGAGTACATGGAGGCGGTCGACCCTTTCAAGAAGCCTGTCATCGCCTGTTTCACCGCTCCTCCCGGCATATGGGACGGGCCGATAGGAGAGCTGGACAGAAAGAAGGGGATTGCGATCCTTCCCACACCCGAGCGGGCGGCAAAGGCCATGGCCAACCTGTGGAAGGTAAGGGCAATGGCGAACGGTAAGGAGGTGAGAATATGGGATCGTTGATGCTTTCCGTGGACGCCGTCTCATTTCTCGAGAAGGAGGGGTTTCCCGTCCTGACGAGCTTTTTGGCGGCAGGCGAGGACGAGGCCGCTGTGAGGGCGGGGGAGATAGGTTTTCCGGTTACGCTCAAGCTCTCATCCCCGGACGTGGTACACAAGACGGAAGCCGGCGGCATACGGGTGTCCTTGAGGGACGCTGCCGAGGTAAGGCAGGCGTTCAGGGAGATGGTCGGGGCCTTCACCTCGGACAACCCCGAAAAGAGGCTCGACGGGGTGATGGTGCAGCAACAAGGGTCGGGCACCGAGGTGATCGTGGGAATGCTCACGGACCCGCAATTCGGCCCCGTTCTCATGTGCGGACTTGGAGGGATCTTCGTGGAAGCCGTCAAGGACGTGTCCTTCAGACTCATCCCGATAGAGCCCCGGGACGCGCGGGAGATGCTGGAAGAACTGAAGGGATATGATATGCTCAAGAGTCCCCGGAGCGGCTCCATAGATATTGCAGCGGTCGAGGAGTTTCTGCTCGGAATCTCGACCTTTCTCGAGCACCATCCGGAGGTGCGGGAGATGGACCTCAACCCCCTGTTCGTCTCCTCCCGGGGTGTCAGGATCTGCGATGCCAGAATAAAAACAGATTGACGGCCCTTTTTTGTCTGCGTTATCCTTTGGTTTTGCGGGGTATGCGGCAGGCATGGATGGACGGCTGCATTCCTCTCCATAATACTCACGGTACTGTAACGCTCATGATTGCCAGAATCCCTGAACCATTCGCCCCGCGGCGCATCAAGCGCATCTGGACAGGTACGCTCCTGGGGATCGCAGTAGGCATCGTGTCGGGCCTCGGAGGGATCGTCTTCAACTGGATGATCAAGGCCGGCACGCAGTTCTTCACCCATGACCTTATCCTGTACCTTGCACCGGGCCACCTCCCGGACCTTACCTTTCTCGGTTTCCCTTTCAGTCGATGGATGATGCTCTGGATCCCAGCTCTCGGGGGGCTCATCTCGGGCTTCCTAGTGTTCCGCTTTGCGCCGGAGGCGGAGGGGCACGGCACCGATGCCATGATCGACAGTTTCCACAGGAGGAAGGGTATTGTACGCAGGCGCGTGCCGGCGGTAAAGACCCTGGCCTCGGCCATCACGATAGCGTCGGGAGGATCGGCGGGCAAGGAAGGGCCCATCGCCCAGATCGGTTCCGGATTTGGTTCCATACTCGGATCCTTTCTCAAGTTGAGCGAGAGGGAACGGCGCATAATGCTCCTTGCCGGAGCCGCGGGCGGCATAGGGGCCATATTCAAGGCACCCCTGGGCGCCGCCCTCTTTGCCGCCGAGGTCCTGTACAGCAGTGCCGATTTTGAGTTCGAGGCGATCATTCCCTGCATTCTGTCCTCCGTTGTGGGGTTCATGGTCTTCACGTTCTACGACGGGACGGCGACGATCTTCCAGATCCCCGCTTTCGCGCTTGCGACGCCCGGACAGTTGCCGTTCTATGCCGGACTGGGACTCCTGTGCGCCTTCGTGGGCTATCTCTATATCAACACATTCTACGGCGCGAGAGACCGGTTCTTCAGGCGCCTTGACATGCCGAAGTGGCTCAAACCCGCGCTGGGCGGGCTCATGCTCGGCGTACTCGCCTTCTTCCTCCCGGAGGTCCTCGCGGGAGGCTATGAATGGGTCCAGTCGGCCATCGACGGGCAGCTTGCCCTCGGACTCATGGTTGCCCTCGTCTTCGGCAAGATCGTGGCCACGTCACTGACCATCAGTTCCGGAGGGAGCGGGGGTGTATTCGCCCCGTCCCTTTTCATCGGCTCGATGCTCGGGGGTTCCTACGGAAGCATCTGTGGGAGGATGTTCCCGGAGATCGTGACCCAGCCCGCTGCCTTTGTCCTCGTCGGCATGGGAGGCTTCTTCGCCGGGGTTGCGAAAACCCCCATTGCGGCGCTTATCATGGTTGCCGAGATGACCGGAGGCTACAGCCTCATTCTCCCCATGATGATAGTTTCCGCCCTTGCGTATCTTCTTCTCGGAAAGACGACCCTCTATGAGAAGCAGGTGATGACGCGCGTCGATTCCCCCGCTCACGTGGGGGACTACTCCGTGGACATCATGGACCATCTCCTGGTGCGGGACGCGGTGGTGCCGGACAGGAAGATCGAGACCATTCCCGAAGAGATGGGTTTCAAGGCCATGGTGGATCTCATGGTAGATTCGTACCAGCAGGATTTTCCCGTGGTGAACAAAAAGGGCAACCTTGTCGGGATGATCTCCATGACCGATCTTCGCACGGCCATGGCGGACATCTCGCTGCAGCCTCTTCTGGTCGCACGGGACATAGCGGTGACGGGTGTGACGGCGGTTACCCCGGAGGACTCCCTGAACACGGCCCTGCAGCTTATGGCCGATGTGAATCTGCGGGAGTTGCCGGTGGTGGAGAAGACGGACCCCGGCAGGATCGTGTCAATGGTAAGCAGAAAGGACATCACCCGCGCGTACCACAACGAGATGGAGCGAAGAAGCACCCGAAGGACGTAAGGGGCAGGGGGTGCGGCCCGGGTTCGAGGGGGCAGACAAATGTTACTCGGGTCTCTTTTCTTCCTGAACTCTTGAACCCCTGAACTCTTGAACCATTTCGTCTTTGACGACCTCTATCTCGTTCGATATGGCGGAGGCCGGCATCTGCTCGAAGGGCCTGCTGCAGAAATCGAACCGGACCCTGTACCGCCCTGGTGCCAATCCCGCGGGGAGCGTTGCGTGGATCGATCGGGACGCATTCCGGTCGTTTATCATAACGCACTCTTCCCCATCCCGTCCTTCTATCGTCATCGCCGTCGTCCCGTTCTTCGCGTCACCGTCCTTGAGCAACGCGGCTGTCTTGCGGACGCCGAAAGGGAAATCACTCAAGGATGTGAGGAAGAAGCGGGCCTTTTCTCCCTGCCTGTAGCGGTCATATTCCGTCGAAAGGTAAAGTTTGCGGTTGAATTCGCTTTCCTTCGTGCCAGTCTTTGACGTTGCCGCTTCCCAGAAGCGGGGCTTTCCGGAATCAAGGTGGACGTACTTGCTCCCGTAATGGCCGACGCCGCAGCAGTTTTCCCCGCGGATCATCTCCCAGAGGACCTTGCCGTCAACCCCCTCCAGGTAGAAGTCAAGTGCCATACCGTCCATGTGGGTGCTTGTCTTCGCCACGTTGCCGCCGGCTTTTTTCAGCTTCTGATTATAGGCGGGACTTCTATATCCTGAGATGAGGCGGATCGTCTTGCCCGGGGCGATCCTGTCAGTGAGATAATCGAGCAGAACGAGGAGTCTCAAGGAGATGTGCTCCCCCTTTCGCCCGCCGGCAAAGCCGAAGACCCTGTCGATGGCGTCGAGGGCCTTCTCGTTGAACCTGCCATCGGCATCATAGAGGTCAACCGTTGCTTCCTGCCCGGTGTGCTCGTTCCGTATGCTCATCTTTCCGTCTCCCATCCGGAAGAAGCGGGCGGGGTCCGAAGATGCCGTGCCGAGACAGGGGAAGAGTACCATCAGCGAAAGGGCGATCAACAGGGACCGGTACAGAAGAAGATAACGGGACGGCATTCCGGAAGAGATCATGCAGCATTATAATGGGTTGCCGGGGGATATGCAACCGAAAGACGGTTCAAGGGCTCCAGGGTTCAAGGGTCGAAGACGAAGGGTTGGACGGCGTGCCTCCCCTTACGGCATTTGATAATGCTCCGACGTCATGCTATAAACTTTACCTGATCGACATATATGAAGGAGGTATCGGAATGGTTACGCTTATTGCCAGGCTGCCGATCACGGAAGGGAAGATGGATGAAGCGCTGGAAGCCTTTAAGGAATTAGTGCCCAAGGTTGCGGCGGAAGAAGGAACGGTCCTGTATTCTCTCAACGTGGAGAAGGCCAACCCGAACACGCTGGTTGTGGTCGAGCAATACAGAGACAAGGAATCCCTGAAGCTCCATTCGTCCACGCCCTATTTGAAGGAGTTCTTCGAAAAGAGCGCCTCATTCACCAGCGGAAAGACGGAGATTGTCATTATGGAGGAGATAAGCAGGGCCTGAGGATCGTGCGGGGGCTCCCCATATAGCATCACCCCGGCTCCCGCTACTCGATGACTGTCCCTTTACCGGTCTTCTGGTATTCGAGCACGATATGCTCGGCGAAGGCCGTTCTCGCCTGAGAATTCGGCTGAAATCCCCGCGACCCGCACCAATCGAGAAACGTTTCAGGGTCGAAGTCAGCGCGAATCGCAATATTGCCGGCACGTCTGATCTCTTCGAGTTCCCTCTTTACGAGGGTCTTCCAGTCTTCAAAGGTGTCGGGCATATCCTTCGAATCGGTAAAGATCTCACGTGCCCTGCGGTAAGCGGCCTCGTCCTTGAAACACACAATCCCTACGACGTAGCTCAATGTGTCACCTCCTTTTATCATTCTTGCAGAATACGAGCTGTTCTTCAAGGGCCATGTTTCTTGGGGGCCGAGCGACATGTCTGGCTGGTCCGAGCATTCAAGAACAGACGGTTACATCGCTGGACCAGGCGAGAGGATCTGCCCTACACCCTGCTTTTCAGAACTGCGGAGGAGATACTGGGCAGCGGGGTGGAAGCCGACATTGGCGCGTGGCTCCAACAACCGGAATTCCACGCAACATTTCTTATCGTCTGCATGAACCTTGCGAAAATCCCGGCTCAAAGGCGTCTGTACGGGGAATGACCAGGGCCGTTCCTTTATTTAGATTGTATTGCCCGTGCAATTATGGGATAATACACTACTGGAGTTCAGGGACTATCCGTTAGTAGCAGCCACAGAGTATTCTTTTTTGTAGTTTCTTCATAACTCATCTTCCCGCTTCAAATTTATAGTTACAGAGGTACATCGGTATGACAAAAGGAACAGTGAAATGGTTCAACGACACAAAAGGTTTCGGTTTCATAACCAAAGAGGATGGTTCGGATATCTTTGTCCACTATTCTGCCATCAAGGACAGCGGCTTCAAATCCCTCGCCGAGGGCGAAACTGTCAGTTTTGACGTGGTGAGCGGTCCGAAGGGGCCCGCCGCATCCAACGTAGTGAAGAGCTGAGTCTTCGCGAGCAGGCCTGCATGTTGCAGACCTGCTTCTCTTCCGCCTGGGTTGCCATCCGGCACGCTGCTGGGCACATTTCTTCCAGAGTCCGCCTGACGGGCAAGATTTAGCGCAAGGGACAAAGAGATGAAGATCCTTCTTGTATACCCTGAATACCCCGATACCTTCTGGAGTTTCAAGCATGCTTTGAAATTCATATCAAAGAAGGCTGTGCATCCACCGCTCGGCCTTCTTACGGTCGCGGCAATGCTGCCGGGCCATTGGGAAAAGAGACTTGTTGACATGAACGCCTCCAAACTGAAGGATGGTGACCTGACATGGGCGGACTATGTTTTTGTCGGCGCCATGGCAGTTCAGAAGACCTCCGTGCGCGAAGTCATCGCGCGGTGCAAAGCGGCAGGGGTCAAAACCGTTGCCGGCGGGCCCCTGTTCACTGCGTCTCGCGAAGACTATCCCGACATCGACCACCTGGTACTCAACGAAGCCGAATGCACCCTGGGCCCCTTTCTGGCCGACCTTTACCGGGGCAAAGCCAAACATATATACACGTCCGCAGTGTTTCCCGAGTTGAGCAAAACCCCGGTTCCCCTTTGGGGCCTTGTCAGGATGAACAGGTACCACTCAATGAATCTGCAGTATTCGCGCGGTTGCCCTTTCAGCTGTGAATTCTGCGATATAACCACACTTTACGGGCGCAAGACCCGAAGCAAGACCGCGGCACAGGTGATCGGTGAACTGGAGGCCCTGTATATGGCGGGATGGAGGGGAAGCGTCTTCTTCGTGGACGATAATTTTATAGGGAACAAGAAGGTCCTCAAAGATGATGTGCTGCCCGCCATGATCGAGTGGATGAAGAAAAGAAGATATCCCTTCGATCTGGCAACCGAGGCGTCTATAGACCTTGCCGATGATGAGCATCTCATACGGCAGATGATACAGGCCGGGTTTGAGGGCGTGTTCGTCGGTATCGAAACGCCCGACGACCGGTCTTTGGAGGAATGCAACAAGTCCCAGAACAGGGGGCGTGATCTGCTTGCCGGGGTAAAACGGATACAGCAACTCGGCTTGCGGGTCCGCGGAGGTTTCATCGTGGGGTTCGACAGTGATTCGCCGGAAATATTTGAAAGACAGATACGTTTTATTCAGGAAAGCCGCATTGTCACCGCGATGGTGGGCATGCTCAACGCCCCGAGTGGGAGCAGGCTCTACGAAAGATTGAAGCGGGAAGGAAGGTTGGGCGAGGACATTACGGGAGATAACACCGATTTTTCGACCAATATCATCCCCAGGATGGGCTACGACAAACTTGCAGCCGGGTACCGCGAAGTCCTCAACGGCATCTACGCGCCACGGGCGTACTACGAACGGGTCAAGGCGTACCTGAAGGAATACAGGCCTCTGGAAAAGCGTAAACGGGGTCTCCACCTGCGGTACGTCCGTTACAACCTGCATTATCTCGACGCCCCTTTCAGGACCCTGTTGACGTTGGGTATTAAGGACAGGGCGAGGCTGTACTACTGGAAGCTGGTTTTCTGGTCACTGTTCAGGCGCCCGCTTCTCTTGCCCATGGCTATTACCTATATGGCATATGGCTTTCATTTCCGGAAGACCTATTCGACCCATCTGTGATGCATCGGGCCTGGCACGAAGGCCGGCGGGCCTCATTCGGAAAGCCACACATTTTAAGATTCAGCAAACCTGCACAAAGGAGCGAAGAATGACGACCATTGAAGAATTCATCAAAGCCAGGGAGGCCATCGAGAAGCTTGCCGCCCAGATCATTGTGTTCGTCGAGCGCAAAGCGGTCAAGGAATCACGGAAACATCTCGATGATGCGAACCAGCGATTGGAGGCCCTCAGGGCGATGGTCGCCAACGACGTACAGGTCAAGGTGATAGGTCGTCTCACGGCCCAACTCGATGGCCTCGGTGTGAAGATTGTAAGAATGGAAACAAAGGCGCCTGCAGGAAGAAGAGTAACGAAAGGGAAGCCGGTGGCATCTGTCGAACCGGCCATTGCCGAAGCTTCTGAAATAGTTGTGTTCGAACACTAGTTGTGAACGGACGTTCAGAAAGGCATGTTCAGACCTGCGGTGAAAAATGGCTTCCCGGCTTCTGCGGTCGGATCCTTGAGATCCGTATCGATGGCCATTGATCATACCGGGTAAGGCCTTCTGTTTCGGGTATTATAGAATTGTTGAGGGCGAGAATGGCAATGAAACACATTATCAAAGCAGAGGATATGCCGGAGCCGGAAACCGGCGAAAGAGTGTTCTCGCCGGGCGAAAACGGCAATTTCTTCCCCGGTGTTGTTTCTTCCCATGAAGAGAATGAGGCATGCGAGTTTTTTTCAGAACCAGATACCGACCTTGTAGAAACCATGCAGGGCCCTGTCCGGTCAGAGCCAGAAAAAGGCACGAACGAAAAGGAATACTCAGAAGCGGCCAATAACCTTGTGTGGGCATACCTGAAGGATATGGCGCATGCATCACTCCTCACGGCCGAAGAGGAGCACAATGTGGCGAAAAGCACTGAAGAAGCCGAAAAACAAGTCCTGGAAGTATTGTTCAGTATACCGGAGGCGATCAATGAACTCCTGGAAACAGGCAGACGACTGAAAGATGGAAATATAGATGTTGTTGATATGATCAGAAATATCGACGAAATGAACTGCAAGGAAGCAGATCGGGAAAGACATGCAAGAAAGACTGTAGCTTCCATCAACAGGATAAAGAGGCTTCATGAGAAAAAGGAACGGATAGGGCTCTGCCGTGCCGGAGGCGCCCAAAAGGGTCCCGCCAGGCAATTGAACAGGATAAATAATGACATAGAGAAGCTCCTCATTGATCTCAACCTCAACAAGAAGATCCTGACCGCGATCACCGGAAAGATAACACGGCAGACGCAGTTGATGAATGAGGATGAAGCGGCCGTAGTGAGAAGCAAACTCATGGATCTCGGTGAGATCGAAAATGGACTGAAAAATGTCAGGAACAGGCTGGTTCAGGGGAATCTCAGGCTGGTTGTTAATGTCGCCAGGAGATACCAGAACCGAGGACTGCCATTCCTTGACCTTATCCAGGAAGGCAATATGGGGCTCATGAAGGCCGCAGAAAAATACGATCACCGGAAAGGTTACAAATTTTCGACCTACTCAACATGGTGGATCAGGCAGTCCATGACAAGGGCGATCGCAGATCACGGTCGCACGATCAGGATACCCGTCCATATCCTGGAAACCAAGAATAAGATAAGCAAGGCGACCACGGAACTTCTTCAGGAACTGGGAGACAGTCCAAACCTCGAGGATATTTCGCGAAAGACCGGACTTTCCGTGGAGAAGGTCGGAAAGACGATGAAGATCTCCGATGCGCCTGTATCCATTGAAACCTCTCTGGGGGATAACGACTTTACACTCGGCGATCTTATAGCGAATCCCGGGGCATCTTCGCCTCTCACGGAATTCATCGACATCTCTCTCAGGGAGACAATAGATGCCGTGTTGTCAACGCTCACTCCGCGGGAAGAGAAGGTGGTCAGGATGCGCCTTGGCATTGGCGAGACAACCGACTATACCCTGGAAGAAGTGGGGGATCGCTTCGGATTGACCCGTGAACGCATCCGTCAGATAGAAGTCAAAGCCCTGAACAAACTGAAACACCCGGAGAGGCGAAAGAGGCTGCAGAGTTTCCAGGATTAAGCAAGGATACATCATTGCCGGAGCCCGGGGATCTCTTCGCGCGCTCCAAGCAGAAGAGGGGACCACTATCGCACCAAAACGAAAATTCACTATTTTGGTTGTAGACAATGGCGAGGATGTGGCGAAAACAACCGCCGCGATGCTCGAACAATTGGGCTATGGCGCTCAGGCGGAGGTTGACAGCCTGGCGGGACTCAGGGCTTTTTCCGACGAACCGGAAAAATTCGACCTTGCCATAATTGAACCAGCCATGCCGGGGCAAGCCCCCCGAAGCGCGCGAAACAATCCGGCCCTTTCCCCGGAATTGACCGGACTGGAGCTTGCCGTCCGTTTCAGGCGGATCAAACAGGGCTTGCCGGTCCTGTTCTATGCGAAGAGCGTGGAGCCCGCTCTGGCAGACGAAATAAAGGCTGCCGGGTTTCCGGAACCCGTTCTCAAGCCGTTGACATCGAGGGAATTGGATGAGACGATACTAAGAATTTCATCCAAACGTTTTTCTAGGCCGATCTAAGGTCACAATCCGCAGAATACTTCAAACACAGGAAGAGGTGCCATTGGGCGGCCCCATCTTTCATGTTAGCATCGGATGCGCAAGTCACGGCACTTCTGGATGAAGGAGCCATACTGGAGGTACAGACATGAGTGAGATTCTCGACATAGCCAGCGAGATGGCACGCGACCTGTTCAAGGTCGGAGCCATGGACGAGATCAACCTGCGCAAGATGGAAGCACTGCACCTACCCAGGAAGCGCCCCTTCTGACCCGAGGGCATCCGCCGTCTTCGCCTGGCGAACCGCGTCAGCCAGGCCGTCTTAGCTGCGCTTCTCGGGGTCGGCAAGTCAACGGTGCAACAGTGGGAACAGGGCCAGAAAAAACCGAGCGGTCCCGCCCAACGCCTGCTCGATCTCATCGACCGAAAAGGCCTGGAAGCCCTGGCCTGAAGACCCGGCAGACCTAGAAGAGGAGCGCGTCGAAGACTATTCTGCTGTGGATTGCGGGGCGCGTCGTCCTGGTTCTCCCGGTCAGCCACGCTCCGGATCACACCCGTTACGTGCTTTCGACTCGCTCGATGCTTATCGCGGATAAAGGTGAGAGAAAAATGTCCGCCGGTAGTCCGCGGAGATACGCCGCAGCGTTCTGCCAGTTGGGTGCTGTCAGGCGCATCGGTCCCGGGCACTCCGTACCCGGTCCGCGCTCCCCGAAAGCAAAACGGGTCCCGTGATCCTCCACTAACGGCTGCCCGGGAGAACCAGGACGACGCGCGAGCGGGTAAACAAAGGTAAAAACATTCGAGGGGAGGAAGGGAACAAAGCTCGCTTTAGGACGTCCCTTTTGAAAGATGTTCCCTACCCGCCCTGCCCATGACATGCATGCCTCCCGAGAAACCCCTAATAACATTGAGCAAATGAAGCCAGTGTCTTGCTATGATAAACTTTACAGAATCTAATGAATCCGGGAGAGAGGGGGTCACAATGAGAAGGGTGAGCAAACACCATGAAGAACTCATGGCAATATACAAAATCGTGATAGACGATATTCGAGACAGCAAGCACCAGCAGTGGCGGGTTATACAACTAACCCTATTAGCAATAGCAGCCATAGCATCTGTGCACAAATACTTCCGAGGTTCAGTGGCACCAGGGTTGTTGGAAATAATGGTATGGTTCGTTGGCGGGGTCGGTATAGCCTTCATTCTGTCATTCACACATTCTCTGTCCAAATACAGGAAGAAGAAGGAAAGTATCAGGAAACATTTCACAGATACCGCTAAAAAGATAGAAGAAACGAGGTTTTTCGGTTGCTGGCTTGAATGGGTTGTGAATATATTTCAAACGACACCAGTATTCGCTATTCTGTTTTCTACTTTCATCGGTGTTGCCATGTATGTTGCCATTTCAATCATCAATAGGGCTTCGTAGCGGTCCCTTGGTTTCTGAGGCGTCGGGGGGGCGTGCCAGTCGCTGTCTCCAACGGTCAGCTGCGTAAAGTTGTTGGGGCCATACGGGGGAACTTTGGACGCCCTTCGCTTCTCACGTTCTCTCATCTGAGTGTGCACTTTGATGTGAAGTCTACCGGTTGCCCAGGTTTACCCGGAAACTGGCCCGGCAAAGAGAGGATACAGCTTCCGTGACCGTGGACAGGACAGGGAAGACGGGAGAATGTGAAAATGCGAAGAGCCCCAACATTGCCCCCCTAATGAGATATTGAAGGATGTCCTTCCCCCGTCCCATGTTCGATATTGACAAATTGTTAATATGTTGTAAAATGAATACAACGTTGTAATTACTTTACAACGGAAAGGAGGAAAGGGATATGGGAACTCTGTTCGGCGAATACTTCAAAAGGAAAAGAATGGAAACCGGCAAGACATTGAGGCAGTTCTGTCTCGACAACGGTCTGGACCCTGGAAATATCAGCAAGATAGAGAGAGGTATACTGCCGCCTCCACAGTCCAGGGACAAGCTGGTACACTATGCGCAGTGCTTGGGGATTGTCGAGGGCAGCGACGAGTGGTTGGTTTTTTTCGATACAGCTCGAACGGACGCGGGACGAATCCCGGAGGATATTCTTGCAGACAAAGATATCGTAGCCCATTTACCCCTGGTTTTCAGGACACTAAAAGGCCAGAAGCTGACCGGCGAACAGCTGGAAAAACTTGCTCGTGAATTGGAGAAACTGAACGATGGCAAGTGATTTGACCCCTCCAATTCTCTCGTATGAGGAAATAAACCGCCGTGCAGAGCAATTCCTGAATGAGCACAAACGGGATGGCGTGCTTCCTGTGGACATTGAGGCGATCGCAGAGTTTGATCTGGGTTTGAATATTTTCCCCTTCCCCCATCTTCAGGAGACGTATGATTTGGACGGCTTCATTTCCGGAGACCTGGCTACAATCTATGTCGACGAGTTCATCTACTATAACAGACCTGCCAGATATCGGTTCACGATTGCCCATGAGGTGGGGCATCTTGTGTTTCATTCACAGTTGATGTCCGCTGTCCGTCCTAACAACATTTCAGAATGGAAGGATTTCGTTTTAGGCATAGATGAGGAGGCCTATGATTGGCTGGAGTATCAGGCGTATACGTTTGCAGCGGCCATTCTGGTGCCTCGATCTGAATTGAAACCCTGTTTTGCCCGTGAAATTGAACTATTACGACCAAAGATAGAGTTTGTCCGTTCGAAAGGGCTTTCGATAGAGTCGTCACGGGACTACGTCATAAATGCTGTCGCGACGAAAGCGATCAGCGTCTTTGATGTCTCCGCCGATGCACTTGTTCGGAGAATCTCGAAAGAACTCGAAAAAGGACATCTCGTGCTATAGGTGAGGCAGTCTTGACCTTTGTGCCTGCTTGGCGACAGGGTATACCCGGGATTTGAAATGATTGACGCTCTTGGGAGAAAGGGATAGTATTCACGTGAGAGCATCTACAGCCATCATTGCTTGCTCTGACCCGACAGAAGGTAGAATGTGAAAATATGAAAGGCGTTCCCAAGAGCTGGGACCGGCGTCGGTGTTTCAAACACAGTTGCCGTCGGAGCTTCCCATGGCAACGGTGACTGATCTGGGCAAAACGGTATGCGGCGCCATTTGTTCGTATGAAATGGGAGCTATAGTGAATCGACTATCGGGCCGAGAAAAGGAAGCTTCCACAATTAGGCAGGCAAACCGCGCCGCGGCCGTTTGTCGCCTGATGCTTGGTCGGATAAAACACTGGGCCGAGTTTGTGGAGGCAGATCGTGTCGATTTAGCAGCCGTCCCACGACGACAACTAAAATCAGGTAAAATCGACATAAGAAGACGTCTTTCTCAAGATCTGGAAAGATTCTGCGAGGCAAACTTCAGAGGCATGAGTCAGCAACGGCTGTCCGAAATGTATGAAGACATTAAGGCATTTGGAGGGATGGAAATACCGCTACCCGAGTTCGAGCAGCGCTTCGCCTTGGTTCGTAGAGAAGTCCTAAAAGGCAATCCACCTCACCTGACCGTCTGTATATCACTATGGGGTCTGCAATTTAGGATTCCCGAGGAGGAGCTTTCCAAAGATATTGTCGAAGCGGCCAACCTTGGAATGAAGGCACAGGAGAAGCTCAAACGTTTTGAGGGTAACTCACAGGCCGACCTACTTAGGAATCGAGATGTAATACGCCCTTTGCTCCGACAGGAAGCGTTTGCCGCCCGCTCCGGGGTGATAGCCTGTTTTAACCTGATGGAAGCCTATCTTAATGGCATAGCCTGGGACTATCTTCGCTCTGCAGACACAACCTTCCTATCAAACCGTACCAGGAAACTGTTGGAAGATTCAGCATCGGCATCAATACGCGAAAAGCTTCTCAAGTATCCCGAAATCATTGCTGGAGCTTTACTGTGGAGCGGGGATGACATCGATGTTGTGCAATTTCTTGAAGTCGTAAAGCCCTTCAGGGATTCCTTGGTTCATCCATCGCCTTTTGCTGCCCCTGAGAAGTTTGGTGGTTACGATAAGCTGCGGTTGTTGTACAGAATCGACAAGGAAACACTTGATTCAGCTATCTTGGTCACAGCTAAGCTCATAGCAAGAATAGATGGGCACGTTAAGCCTGCCGGAGTTTTTCCGCCTTGGTTACAGGACCTGTGTTCAAGGGCCGGGCTGAAAAGCATTGCATAGCCGATAACTTGTCGCCCCCAAGAAGAGGGCAAGAGCGCACCTGCAACTACACCCGCTACAGATCGGGCCAGTTGCAGGGACAGGGTTCCACCTTCAAAGACCGTCAGGGTCTTCGAATTCATACAGGTCAGAGCACAAAGCAGTTGCCTTCCCGAACCTTTCCACTAGCCTCACGTCCTTGTCTCGTGCTGGGTCTCTGGGTCGGGCAGCCTTTAGCGTAAGATCACGGGACCCGTTGAGCTTTTGGGGAGCGTGGACCGGGCACGGTAGTGGCCGGGACCGATGCGTCTGACAGCACCATGTTTACGATACGCTGCAGAGTTGTGTTTGCGGACGACCAGCCCTGCAACGTGTACCGACCTTTGTCCGCAATGAGCATCGAGCGAGTCGAACGCACGTAACGGGTGTGATCAGAAGCGTGGCTGCCCGGCCCAGAGACCCAGCACGCACGCACACCGATGCGGCACATACAGTCCCGTTTGTGTTTTCTCTTTTCTCTTGCCTTTCTTTTTGATCTCGGCGAACTCGAGGGAAGCGGGCGATAGACAAGTCTTTCAAGCCGGCTTTGCGAGAGTACTTAACTGTTGACGGTCAGACCCCTTCCGGCAGCTTCGACGCCATCAGTTTTCTTCGGTCAAGCTTGCGCCCATCCACGACAAACGTGCCGTCACCGACGGCGTGGACGGTTCGTTTCTCTTTGCGTGAGGTGTCGAAGTATGCGGCAACGGCTTCGAGAACGACGATGTTGTGTTTCTTGATGATGTCGACGACCCTGCACTCGATGTTGGCGAGGCATTCCTTTATCAATGGTGCTTTGACTATCTTGCCCTTTACGGGAGTCAGCTTGAATTTTGCGAACTTGTCCATATCGGCGCCGGAGCATGTCCCTATCCCGACGACCTTGTCGAGCATGTCGACCGTGGGTACTGCAATAACACACTCCCTTGTTTTCCGAAGGGCCCTGAAAGAATAGTTCCATTCCCCGGTCGTCACGGCAAAGACCGGCGTGAAATCCACAACCATCGTCCACGAGATCGTCATGATGTTGTCCTTCTTTCCGTCATTCGTCGTAACCAGGACAGCGGGCCCCGGTTCCAATAACGTAAAGGCCTTGCCTATCTCCAATTCCTCCATGAGCGCACCTCCCTACCATAATAAACTGTACACATCAGTCCAAAGATGACAAGCGATGCCCGGGTTTTTCACACCAACATCCCCTTCTTCTATTTTGGGGTTCTCGGGGCCGTACAGCCGATATGAAGAAACAGTTCCAAGGTCCAGGCGTTCGACAGTTCAGGAGGAAAAACATTCAAAGTGCGCCCGGAAGACTCCGGAATCAGGCGGCGTCTTTTCTTTCTGTCTTCTAACGCTCAAGCTGTTCAAGCGGTTGCTATGATAGAAGTCAACAGTTAATGTCTACCAGCTCTCTTTTTCCTTCACCTCACATCTCTCTCACACGAGGCCGATGACAGATCCACACTGTCGGCGGCCGAAGTG